>JAABUX010004138.1_pt1 | contig 18635 bp, 30 predicted proteins | sample 5561851 | NCBI WGS metagenome assembly JAABUX01 (sample SAMN10711883, study PRJNA513361) | rock metagenome | isolation source: Antarctica rocks | place: Antarctica: Victoria Land, Richard Nunatak red sandstone | collected 2016-01-03 | reverse complement strand
CTGGCTCGCAGGACCTGGTTTGCCGCAACCTCGTGTGCGAGCAGGCGCGCCCGCTGCGCGCCCGCCGCCGGCCGCTCATCCTGCGGCAGCAAGGGGACATGCCGGTCTGACCTGTGCAAAACCTCAAGTGCGATGTGGTGACGCCGCGGTGCATTTGCAGCCGGCCGCACAGCGCGCAGCGAAATGGGGGTTGCGCCGGCCCGACCCGCAAAAGCCAGGCAGGCGCTCAGGCAGCCGGTGTCCCTGCGGCGCAGGTGGGCCAGCCGTGTGTCTGCCGCCTGGCGCAGGTCCTGGAGCGGCATGCGCCGACGCTGGGCTGGCTGTCGCTGGCGGGCAACGCGCTGACGCGGCTGCCGGACGCGCTGGGCGGCCTGGCCGCGCTGCGCTACCTGGACCTCAGCGGCAACGCCCTGGAGGCACTGCCCGCCGGCGTCCTGGTGCTGCCCAGCCTGCAGGCGCGCCCCGCCGCTTCACTTGTGCCCAAGAAAATAGAAAGCTGCTGGAGGCGCTGCCCGCCGGCGTCCTGCAGCTGCCCAGCCTGCAGGCGCGCCCCGCCGCTTCACTCAAGCAGCGGCTCGCTGGAGGCCGCGCCTGTCCGCATAATGAGGCTGCCCAGCCTGCAAGCAGGTCCCGCTGCTGCAGCCGCGCAGCAGCTGCTGGAGGCGCTGCCCGCGGGCGTCCTGCGCCTGCCCAGCCTGCAGGCGCGCCCCGCCGCTCCAGCCGCACAGCAGCCGGTGAAGACAGCGCCGGTCAGCGTCCTGCGGCCGCCCAGCCTGCAGGCAGGCCCTGCCGCTCATCCTGCGGGGCCGTCTGCGCGCGCCCTTCCAGGCGGCGCGCCGCAGGGCCGCGGGTCAGGCAGTGCGGACGCGCCGGCCGGGCGCTCAGGGGGCGCGCGCTCGCGCAGGTCCTGAACCTGAGCCGCAACCCGCGCAGGTCCTGAACCTGGGCCGCAACCCGCGCCTGACCGAGCTGCCGCTGCCGCCGCGGCCGGCCTTCCTGCCCGCGCTGCAGGAGCTGTACACCGACCCGCAGCTCTCGCACATCCTGCCGCGCATGTTCGAGGCCGCCATGGTGCCGCACATGACCCAGGTGGGCGACGGCGGCAAGGGCCGCATCGTGCCCTGACCCTGCCAAGTTGAAGCCCGTGATGTGAGGGCTCCCGTGGAGTGTGGGGCCGCAGCCCTGGTGCCCCCACATGACCCAGGTGGGGGACGGCGGCATGGGCCGCTTCGTGTAGTTGTGCCTGTCACAGTACTACGTGTTGGCCATGGAAGGGGGCAGCTCAGCAAGCGCTGCAGAGCTGTGGCCTGTCTGGTGCCATGCGCAGAGCGTCAGCATTGCCTCACTTTTGCTGAGTCGTGGCTTGGTCCTGGCCTGGGCCGTGTCGAGGCACTGTTGATTGGGCACATGTAGCAATAGATACCATCGTCAGCGTCTCATGCGTCTGCGTTTGAACAGTGCATTGCAGGTCTCTCGACGCCATGCCCAGGCTGTCTTGCATTCGGGTAACAGTTTTGGGACAGTGTATGGACCGTAGAGTATGTGTTTTAGGAAACACTTCATTCTGCATAGCGGTGGCTGCCCATCCCTCGAGTGCTGCAGGCAGCATTGGCAGTCACGCATAGGTGCAAGTGTGAGTGCAGTGTGCGTGCAGGGATGGCAGCAGCGCCCAGAGACCCCCCACATGTATTACACTGCCGCTGTAGCTGCACAAGCTTGCTCTCACACTGGTGACGTTCATTATCGTTCATTATGCACACCCCATGCGGGTAATCACAAGGGACCATGTTGCCCCGTGGCACATACCTGAAATAACCCTGTTGTTCACTTATTTTATTTGGCGAAGGACACACACCACATACAGCAAAAGCATGACGGCAGATGCATCGCATACATACCTCTTAGTGGGCCAGGGCAACACTGAATACCAAACTTGCTGCATGCCTCCCTTGTGCTTATACCCGGTCAGTTCTCAACATGGAAGCGCCCTGGTTCGGTGCGGCAGCGAAGCAGTCGAGGCAGGTGCGTGAGACGCGGTGCTCACATCCCGCTTGCGGGGCCGGTGGTGCTGCCCGGACCGGCGTGCATGGGGCCACCCACAGCCGGGCGCATGTTTGGCGCATCCTTCTTGGCCTCGTGCTCCTGCGAGGCGGCCCAAGGAGCTCGTGACCCACACAAGACAGGTCATGCAGGCCGCATGCGCTCTCAGACAGAGCTGGCGTGATGTCCTCAAGAAGCAGTGAACAACGTCTTGAGGGCCAGGCGATATTGGCTGCTGCAGCAGCACAGGCAGCCTGCATTCAACGAGGCAGAGCCGGCCCGGGATAGTGGCGAGTAGCTCGGGGGCCGAGCGCACCCAGGTCCCCGGAACGTGACTCTTCATCTCCTTGGCCGTGCTGCTGTAGTGGCCGATCCCAGCGGCTCCGGTCTCGGCGGCTCCCATCCCAGCGGCCTGGTTGTCGGTCGCCAGCCCGTCGCTCTTCGCCGCGTACGCCTGCGCGAGCGGGCCTCTGTCGCCACGAGCAGCGCGGCGCTGCGCTGCCGCGCCCATCAGGCGCGGAGCGCTGGTGCGAATACGCCGGCCAGACCCTCGTGGCTGACCGCATGCTCTGTGCGTCTCAATACATGGATCGTCACTTGGCGTGACACCAATGCTGCCCCGTCAGGGTAAGCGCTGTCCTCCAAGTCCAGCCGCTGACAGAGCAGCGGCGCCACAAGCGATGCCGGCACGCGTCTGACAGGCGTCGTGGGCGCGCACGTCGGTGACGGGGATGCTTTGCTTGATCTTTTGCAAGATTCCGCCAGACGCAACCGCCGGCGGCTGCTCCTCCACGCGCGCGTCCGCGTGGTGCCCGTGCGCGTTGGTCAACTGCCGGCGCGCACACCAGGGTGTCTGACCCGGCAGTCCGGGTTGCGTTCCCATGCACGGCACCCAGGAGGGTCCAGGCACGGCACGTCAAGAGGTATTGTCTGGCCGAAGAGCGCTCGCAAGAACCAGCAGGAGGGCAGCAGAGGCCTGCGCCGGCCCAGGATTTGCACGCAGCCACTGTGCATGCAGCGTCTGCAGGGCGTGAGTGCAGACTGCTGGCGCGCCGACAGCACACGCGCTGCTGGCCCCGTCTGGGGACACAACACAATGAAGGGCTGTTTGGGCTGTTTTCTGGCCACTTGCATCCAATCCAGCTGGTGCAAAAACTGAGCTCTCCAGCAGGAGCTGGTAGGCTTACCCCAGGGCGTGCGCCCGCCGCGTCAGGAGCCGGAGTCCCGGCGCCCGGCCCGATACCGGGGTTGCCCCCCGGTCCTGCACTCGGGTTGGCAGCGTAGCCGGCCCCCCCGGTTGCTGTCTGCGGCGCTGCGCCCGGGTTGCCGGTGTAGCCGGCCTGCGCCGGAGCAGCGTGGGGTGCTGCGACGGCGCCCCCGCCCACCCCCGTGTGGGGGTGCATGCCAGGGACGCCCTGCTGCACCTGTCAAGCACAGGCACAGCTCATCCAATGAAGCTCAGCGGCACTTTTTACGCACAGCATGTCAGAGCCGCAGTCCTACAGGATGGGCGTCGAGCACAGACATGCCCGTCCCTTGCCTTGAGTTCCCTGCGAAACTCAAGTGCCTGGCTGCAGGCACTGTGAGAGCTGGAGCAAGGGGTGCACGCAGGCTCCTTGATTTCGCATTAGGTTAGGCACGCAGCAGGCCTGCACGCAGAGCCCCGCTCCCCAGGAGCGCACCGTGTTTGTACTAGCAGTGCTGTGACCCGCGCTGGTCGCGCCTGGGTTGCCAGCACTCCACTGCACCCCCCAAGCGCACGCGCCGCCAAGTCAGGTCCCACAGCATTTTGGAAGCAGGTCAGGTGCAGACTCTGTCCGAGACCTCAAGATATCAGATGAGCAGATAGCTTCCTGCCCCAACGTAGCTGGGGGGTCACCATCCAGGCGTACTACGTGCGACTCACCTCGGTAGTCTGAGGCTGCGCCATGCCGGTTCCAGACGAAAAGTTAACAGGTCGAGCGAGGCGTCGAACGTTGAGTAGGATCGACTCCATGGCTTGCGTTCAAATCACACAGAGGGATACCCTAACCCGACACAGGCTTTGTATGTGCACGTGCAACGAGGTCCGTGCACTGATTTAACGCGCACTGACTCTACTGCACCGATTTAATGTGCAGAGCAGTGAAAGGCAAGAAGTGGTGTGAGAGGGCCGATGGAGGATGGCGGTGCGAAGCGCGCGACAACACGACCTTTGCTTGCAGTGCTAGGTTGCTGCTAAAGCAGACCCAGTCACGAAGACACGACAGGCAGGAATGCAGAGAAAGCTACTTACTAGCTCTGTCGGCACACAGGGGCAACTGTCAGACACATATGTCAGACATATCTGGAGCCGTCAGCAGACATGGGGCGCGCTACCAGCGGTGCAGCTCGAGTGCTGCAGCACGTGCATCCCATCCCGCCTCAGTCGGCCCGTCAAAGGAATGGAGCGGGGCTAATGGCACACAAATGCCCTACTACTGGCTCGTCGCCTCTTGAAAATCATGGTGGGCAGTCACACATGCGCGGACGGACGAGCACAGCACCGCGCACAACACCAGCACTCTGTAGCCTATTTGCTGCAGCATGCAGAACCGTGCTACTGTGGAGCTAAGCCATTCCTAACCATGGCTGGACAAAGCAAGCACTGCATGTCCATATAATCAAAGTCAGCTGAGGGGGGCCGTGCTCTGTGCGCACTCGGGGTGTACAGACAATGACAACCTATGGCAAATGCCACACATCAGGCCCGGGCCAGTACGCCCGCCCTGGATGTCTCCAGGCCGCACGCGCCGGCCTGCGCCACATAGCACGCATGGAAGCAGCACAACGCGCCGCTCGCATGCATGGGTTCCTTGCGCACACAGGCTTGCATGATTGCCTCGCGGATAAGGTGATGAGAGGAACGCCTGCCCATGAGCACGCGCGCTCTGTCAACCGACATTTTTAGCCGTGATTTAGCCGTGACAGCAAGCTGCGGCGGCCCGCGCTGCACCACCGCCACCGGCTGCGCGCGTCTCCGTCTCGGACTGCAGCCCGGGAGGAGCTACAGGTCGGCGCCCGGGGCCGCGCCGCCAGTGCCGGCCTGCACCTCATCCGACTTCTCCATGTACTCCTGCGCAACACGGACCGCCCGCTTATCAGACTGCGCGCAGGACGCGTGAGCCCGCGGCCGCGCCAGGCAGGGCCTGCGGAGGCCGGACCGGCATGCGGCCTGCCAGGGCACAGACACCTTTGCAGCCGCTCACGCAGTCGTGCCAACCGTGACCTGGTTGGCAGGGCACATGCAGTGACGTTGTCAGCCTTGTTGGGCACTGGCAGGCGCGCCGCGGTGGCAGCGACCACCGGCGAGTAGACGTGCGCCCTTGCCAGGCTGTGCTGGCGACAGCACACACTCCACGCACGACAGACCCGAGCGCGACCATCCTCCGCGGCATGCGTAGGCCTGACAGGGCAGCCGGGAACAGCCCGCAGCAACACACAGGCGCAGCATGCGCGGCGCGGTGGGCATGCTTGCAGACGTCTGCACGGGCTCTGCAGCATAACAGCAATTGCATGTCACGGGCTCTGCACCATAACAGCAATTGCATGTTGGTGCGAATGAGTCGGCGGCGGGGCGGCGCGCGCACGGTGGTGCCCGGCAGGTGCCGCTTGATCTTGCTCAGGAAGCTCCCAGAGGTCGTCCGAAAATACTCGCCGCCGGAGGCGCCGGACGAGCGGGCGAGCTCGGGCGCGGCCATCTGGCCGGGCGCGCCCAGCTCCTGCGCGGCGGGGCTGCGGTCAGCGCCCGCGGGCGGTGTGCTGGCGCGGGGCACGGCGCCCGCGCTCGTCGGGAGGGGGCGCCCGCGGGCCACCAGCCTGCGCTGCCGCCCGCGCACGACGGGGCGCCAGCCGCCGCGCCGCACGGCGGGCGCACGCGTGACGCGGCTGCGCGTGCGCGCACCCGGCCACGAAGGCTGCTCGGGGGTCCGCGGCTTGGCAGCAGCAAGTGAGCGTGCACCCAGTGCCGCGGCCGCCCATCCAGCCGCTTATACGGCACACCCCGGCGACAGCGTCCAACACGCACAGCCCCGGGCGGCAAGCACTGGACCAGCACTGGACCAGCAGGTTGCTCAACCATGTGAGCATGTGAGCGCCTCTCGCGGCAGCTCTCTGCATGCGCAGGGCCCGGCGGCTGCGCTCCGCGAGTTTGGCGAGCCGGCCAGCTCGCACGGCGTCCCAGCAGGCCCTGCTCGCACGACCCGGCACCCGACAGGGGCTGCCGCTATAACTCCAACCCTATGACAGCATGGACACTGACCAGGCCCTGAGCCGTCCGGACCTGCACCGGGTCGGGTCCAGCTCACCTGCGCCGTCACCGCAGCGCCCTCTGGGATGGCGGCGTCGGTGCCGCCGCACGCAATGTCATCGCACTTGTTCATGTACTCCTGCGCGGGGGCGCGCGCGGTGGCCAGCGAGCGGACGGGGCCGCGCGCGGCAGGCGGAGGAGGCGCCCGGCCACAGGAGGCGCGCATTGTCAGGCCGCCCACGCCTGTGAGGGCGCTGCATGCAGGCTCTTGTGCCGCGGTTGCGTGCGCGGGGCAAGCGCAGGGCGCCAGGAAACACATACAGGTGGACATGTGCTTGATGTTTCCTTTATATGATGATTATATCATGACATAATAAATAGCAGAGCCCATGCATGCCCGCCACGCCGACGCATTCCACAGGTGGACAGCCTGCCGGGCGTCGCGCTGGGGGCCTGGGCGCACGGTGGTGCCGGGCAGGTGCCGCTTGATCTTCTGGAGCATGCGGCCGGACGAGGTGCGGAAGTACTCGCGCCCGGCGGAGACCCTGCCGAGGTCGGACGCGGAGTCGCGCGAGGACGACATCCTGGACAGCCCGGGCGTGGAGTTGCAGTCGGACGAGATCCTGGAGAGCGGCGGCCCGGCCTGCGCGCAGCCGAGCCAGACTCAGCGGCGTGCGCACGGCGGCTGCGAGCATGCACAGCCCGGCCCGCCGGGCGCCGGGCAGCCCGAGAGCGCCAGCCGCTGCCTGCGCGCTGCCACGCCCGTCAAGCGCGCGGGGAAGCACAGGCCGGGTCCGGCCCACTGGCGCACGCGCCTCACTGGACCTGCGAGGCGCCAGCAGAGCCCGAGGTGTTAAGTGGTGGTCAGTGGTGGCCGCCCACTCGCGCCCGCTGCTCGCCGCGCAAACACGCCGACGCGTGTAGACGCCAGCACGGGTGTGCAGCTGGAACGGCCTTCGGCAGCCGGTCACAGGGCGCGCTTGCTGGGCGCTTGCAGCGTGTGAGCATTGCAGGCCGCAGCAGCATCCAGCCTCCAGGATATGCAGTGCGATAGCCGGGCCGCCGTGTCAGGACAGTGTTGCTGGAGCTCGTTACGGCCTTGAGTGCTGGCCACCTGCTGACATGGTGTCCAGCACTGGGCGCCCATCTGCATCCCGGGCGCCACCGGCTGGGTCGCTCTCACGTGCTGCGCAGGTCTGCCTTGCAACACACTCACGTCTCACGCAGGTGGCCGGCAACTATGGGACGTGGCCTGTCGTGCTCTACGCTTCCAGCCCCTGTTCAACAGTGATGCATCGAGGGCCTTGTCACACATGGCTGCACAACCACAACTCCTGTTGCTGAGCAGGTGTGCAGGTAACAACACTCGCAGCGTACTGCTACACCGTACACACCAGGCCGTGCGACGTGCTTTGCAGGACAACACCGCCTGCCCGAGGCGGCAATCACCTCGTTCATGGTCTGCGCCATCTGAGTCGATATGCGCCTGCCCGGGAGGTCGTCGGCTGTATGGCAGACACTATTCGTTTGGAAAGTGAAGCACCTTTTGTCTCGGGAATAAAGTGGATGTGGGATGACGAAAAAAGAGCCTCGCAGTTGTGAGCGCCCCTGCACTTGACAGGCAAGTGCCAAGGCCCTGCTTGTAGCCCTATCTTTCATGCTGCCTGGTACAGGCAGGGAGGCCGTGAAATGTTTCGAGCAAAAACAAAGGCTTCCTGGGTGTGTACGCTATTTTGCTGTCAACTCACTAATAGCCATATTTTCCAAACCAAGAGCATGGGATGCTGACTGTCACAGTCAAACAAAACATTCCGTGCACAGCCTGTACATTCCGTGCACAGCCTGTACATTCCGTGCACAGCCTGTACATTCCGTGCACAGCCTGTGTGCACAGCATAATAGCCTATTATCTGGCAGATAACTTCCATTGTAGTGCCAACCTGGTTATGGACATTGTCGGTGCCAATTTGATGTATGGACAACAGTGCCACCCTGATAACCCAGCCTTTTGGATGTCATCAGTGTTCAGTCCACGAGTAGAGCAGCCGTGAGCAGCTAAGAGCAGCTCACGACCATATTTATCGGTTTTCATACACATCGCTCACGACATTTTCTAGGTGTGCACATGCGTTTTCAGAAGAAGCTCATGAAATTTGACCCATGCGCACTACACCTCCTCTGATGGTTACAGGCCTTGCCATATGGCACACAGACAACACGCCCACTGCGCCCCAGCAAAAAGATTGCAGGAAAGCAGCTCCTACGTACGAAAACATCATCACATGCCAGAGCAGCCCTCAAAGGTCACCTGAAGGCCACCCTGTTTGGGCCACTGCTGGATGGGCTGCATTTCACGCTTGCTGACGGGTGTTCATAGCCCAGCCCCTGGCTCAAACAGCCAGCTGGCCGCAAACTGCTTAGACATGCTGCAGGACTAAAGTATGCAGATGACTTCTGCTTGCTGGCGAACTCGCCAACTGAAGAGGCGCCCAGGGACATGACCTTTGTGCAAGGTTGCTGCCATAGCAGACGCAGACACGAAGGCACTACAGGCAGGAATACGGAGAACGCCACTTAATAGCCCCTGTCGGCACACAGGGACAAACGTCAGACACAACTGTCAGACACGTTTCGAGCCGTCCGTCAGCAGACGTGAGGCGCACTGCCAGCGCTGCAGCGCGTAGCGCTGCAGAGCGTGCATCCCACCCTGCCTCAGTGTGCCCGTCAAAAGAATTGAAGCGCGGCTAACAACACACACACGCCCTCCTACTGGCTCGCCGCCTCTTGAAAACCCACGGTGGACAGCCACACACGGCGGACCAATGAAGCGCAGCACCGCGCACGACACCAGCAATCTGTAGCCTGTGTGCTGCAGCGGATTCGAACCATGTTGCTGTGGAGCTCAACCACTCCTGTGTAGCATGTGCGCTGCAGCACGTTTGAGACCGTGCTGCTGTGGAGCTAGACCATTCTTAAGCATGTGCTGGACGCAGGAAGCACTCTACGTCCATAATCTCAGTCGGCGGGGTGTGCTGTGCTCTGCGCGCACTCGGGGGGGTACAGACTAGGATGACCTATGGCAAAGCCACATACTGGATCTCAGGCCCGGGCCAGCACGCCCGCCCTGGGGTACCTGCAGGCCACACATACCTGTTAACAATCAGGCAGTGCATAGGGGCTGTGGGATGATGTGATTGGCTTCCTGATATATACACAATTCGGATGCTGTTTGTCAACTCACTAGAAGCACATGCCGAGATATGAGTTGTCAGTGCATATCTGTGGGATGTGAGAACAGGCTTCTTTCATGAACATATAGCTCGGTGTACGTACACAGTGCGCTTCCAGAAAAAGCTTGGAACCACGAGCACGACACTTCTGATGATTACAGGCCTTGCCATATGGCACACACGCAACATGCCCACTGCGCCCCAACAAAGAACATTGCAGGAAAGCAGCTCCTATGTACGAAAACAGCTCGGCATCATCACATGCCAGAGCAGCCCCCAAACAAGCAGCACGATGCTCACTCGAAGGCACACACTGATTCGTGTCATGAGCCTCAAGTTGCTAGACATCCATCAAGTGCCACCCCGGGCAAGCCCACTGAGGCGACACATTTATTGTTGAACCATGCGGTTCGATCAGATGCGGCCGGTGCCCGTGGTGTCGGTGCCCATGCCGGTGCCCGTGGTGCCGGTGCCGCCCGCGGAGCCCGCGGCCGTGCCCGTCGCCTTGTCTGCAAGACCAGAAATCAGTGTTAGCATACTGGATGAACAGTTGCTGCGTCTATATACAGGGTAGAATATGCAAATAGATCAAGGTTCAACATCATGGACGAGGACTTGGTGCACTTGGCAGTGCAGGGTTGGGGGCGCACATTGCGCGCGCTCCTCCGTGCCCGGCACGTGCTTGAGGATCTGCGCGCCACGATACACTTTGTCAGGTACGACCGAATTTCATCCACACCGGTCCCCATGTTCCGCACACGATCACCGATGATCATGTTCGCAACAGGCCCGCACAGACGCGACATCCGCAAGGGGCACTGTCACACACTGCATCACGTGCATGCTTCAGGGTTGCGCGCCTTCTCCTTCATCGACTCGCCGGTGCCCGAGCCGGTGCCGGTGCCGGTCGTGCCGGTGTGGCTGGTGTGGCTGGTGTGGCTCGTGTGGGTGCCGGTGCCCATGCCGGTGCCCGTGCCGGTGGTGGTGTCGTAGCCAGAGCCGGTGCCCATGCCGGTGCCCATGCCGGTGCCGGTACCCATGCCGGTGCCGGTGCCCATGCCGGTACCCGTGCCCTGCATGTCCTGCTTCATCTGGTGCTCCTGCGCGACGGCACACAGCAGCTCCTCAGTGCCAAGGTGACGCTCCTCTGTCTCGCAGACGGCATCATGGATGTAGCGGGGGCGCGACGACAACAGTGCCCTGCAAACATTACAGGCAGCGGTGATAGAAAGAGGTTTACAACAGACATTGAAGCACATATCCCGCAGTCTCAAGCCCGAAGGAGCTCCGCACCGTGGTGCCCGGGATGTGGCTCTTGACCTGGCCCATGGTCCCGCCGGACGTGCCGCCCATGCCGGTGCCCATGCCGGTGCCCGTGCCGGTGGTGGAGCCGTAGCCGGTGCCCGTGCCCATGCCGGTGCCTGTGCCCATGCCGGTGCCCGTGCCCATGCCCGAGCCCATGCCGGTGCCCTGCATGTCCTGCTTCACCTGGTGCTCCTGCAACCCATGGCACCAAAGCAATAAGGCCAAAATGCTTTGCAGAAAGCATGTGCTGCAGACAATGCCGATTGTCAGCAGCAATGCTGTAGCAGCAAAGCCAGCAAAACACCATCGGTGTCGTCTACAGCAACGTCAGCAAACCCTCTGTCACAACATGCAGAAATGCTGATGCGCCCACGCGCATAACGCTGCTGCACTATCACGGCATGCAGTGGCCTACTACATCATCGTGGCCACCTGGGACCTGCCAGTGGCGCACCGTCGTGCCCGGGATGTGCGACTTGACCTGGCCCATCATGCCACCGCCCGTTCCGGTGCCGGTGCCTGTGGTGGTGTCCGTGCCCATGCCTGTGCCCATGCCGGTGCCCGTGCCAGTGCCCATGCCGGTGCCCATGCCGGTGCCCGTGCCGGTGTGGTGGTGGCCGTGGTGGTGGTGGCCGTGGTGGCCAGTCGTCGTCGTCTGCGCGCAGCCCCATACACTGTCAGGACCTGCGTCCATACAGGTGACTACAGCGCTTTATGTAGAGATGTAGCTCTACAAGCATAACTTCCGGGGCGCACGTCAGTGGTCATGCCGCCGGCACCCGGCGCAAGGCCGGTGCCCGTGCCCATGCCCGTGCCGCCCATGGTGCCAGTGTTGGTCTCCGTGCTGGGCTGCATGCCCGGGATGGCCGACTTCACCTGCAAAGGCAGCCACAGGCGTCAAGCCACAGTTGTTTTCCACATGAAGACGAGGCGTCACCACCTACGGCATATGTGCGCACTCGTGTGAAAGGTGTACCAGAAAGTAAGTCAGGGCGAACCAGGCATACACTGGCTGCTACTTCAACAGCACTCAATGTTCCGATAGTGTAACAAAGCCGCCTTGCACTGCTCTTCTACAAAACTCGTTTGGCCCCAGGACAGAATCAAAGATGCACCAAGGATCGGGGCTGGCCAGTGCTCACCAAGCACGCCCACAACCACTGCTGACGCCTGGTCAAGCCCGACAACAACCGGGACGCCGCTGGTGAACAACAAGGGCCGGGTTCGTCAAATCACAGAGGCCCAAGGGCCGGCCATGCAAGGGGTTACAGGGCAGACTTATCCCGCCCACCCTCCCGGGCTGGCTCACCTTGTCCACCATGGACATGCCCTGGCCGGTGCCGGTCGTGCCGGTGCCGGTCGTGCCGGTGCCGGTCGTGTACTGCGCGCCAATGGCATGCTCACGTCAGAAAACATGGAAGCTAGGTGCTCGGAGCAGTGCCACTGCCACTGCCAGTGCAAGGAGTAAGAAAACAACTCGGACTTGAGAGCAGGTGAGGAAACAGCTTCCTCTCCAAGTCTAGCTGGCAGATTGCACGCGCACACATGCTGCATGCACCAACCCTGGCGCAGCGCTGTGTGCCTCTGCACTTGTAGGCGCACGATTGGCGCAGGCAGCACAAATAAAAAAGCGCAATCAGACAAGGTTCAGCAGCGATCGCTGCACAAGCGCGGACCTCCGTGTTCGTCGTGTTGTAAGACATCGTGGCTGGTTGGCTGTGTTGAGGAGGTGAGTTGGCTTCTGGTTGCTGGCTGATTGCGGTTTGGTGGCTTTGTGGGGAAAAGGATGATTGCTGACACTGTGGATGGGCCTGTCAGATACCCTTACAGGGTTCAAAGCTTGCACTTCATCCTGGGTGCTGACTCTGCTGGCCTGCGCTGCATTGGCTGACAGATTCAGAGCAGAGCATCATTGTCAGGAGCTGCACTGTTGCGTGCCCGAAGCTGCCTGTGTGGCAGCCTGCTGCACCGGCGCGCAGCCTCACTCAAACACCAGCGGAACTGTGACCTCCGATCCGCCTGCACGGCACGCGCGCACGTGTCACTGGCTGGCCGCAAGCAGCCACCAACCTGCGTCTTTGAGTGTGCCAGCGTGCCAGCCCCCCGCGTCAACACGACACAGCACAGCCAAGCCCGGTCGCACAGCCGAGCGCGCACCGCCTTGGCAGGCCGGGAAGGCTGCGGCGCTCAGGCGGCCCCGGATGGCAGCAAATACGTCTGCGCGCGCGTCGTCCGTCGAGTACTCCGCCGCCGGCAGGGGCACCAGCGTGTCTGTCAGCCACTCCAGGCCCTCCACGGCGCCGCCGGCCGCCACGCGCAGCCGCACCACCACCGTGCCCACGCACGGCGGCAGCTCGCCGAGCTCCTGCGCATGGCGGAGGTGGTCTGGCAAGAGAGCGGCGGGCACACGTGCTCACCTCCTTATCAGCTGCCGTGATTGCATTGCACGCTCCAGCCACGCAGCCATGTACAGCCAGGGGCTGCAGCACCGCCTCCTGACCGCCACAGTCCCAAAGCACGGTGCGCCTGACGGTCGGCCGCAATAGATGTTGCCGCCGGCAGCTTGGCGCCAAGGCGCCGAACGCCCGCCGGCACCGTTGCTCGCCCGGCAGTGCAGGCGCGGCTCGGGGGCGCGCCTCTGACAGGGGCTGCATCGCCCCGCCCAGCGCCTCAGCGGCGGCCTCCTCAGGCAGCGCGCCTGCGCGCCTGGCAAAGCTTATGCAGTACCCCTGTCATGGGGCGCCCTGCCAGCCTGCGTACCACCTGATTTTGACAATAGGTTGTGCCGACAGCAACGCCTCCCTGGTCGTGTGTGCCCTAACTCCGTCCCACTAGAACCCAACGCCCTCAGCTAGTGCGCCCTCAGCTGAAATGCTGCAGCCTTACCAGCCGTCCGGCGTCCCTTCCTTGTGCCGATGCGGTGGACGTGTCACAAGCGCGTGTGCACGTCCTTGATCCTTGGCCTGGAATGACGCACCGTTGAAGAAGGGCGTGGGCTCGGTGAACCAGCCGGTCACGACGAGGCGCCCTCGCCGCGGGTCGCGCGTCCCCTCGACGGCGCGCACGCCGTGCGGCAGCCGCGGGTCGAACAGGGTCAGCCGGTTGAACGCCGGCTCCACCGCAGTGACCTGCTCGCCCGCCGGCATCCAGCTCACCCAGGCTGGGGGACGGCTTGCCGTGCGCTGCAGCTCTGCTTGTGCACCACGCCGCTTGGCGCCGGGTGAGCACGCCATGGGTGTGCCAGTCAAGCTCAGGCGCGGCCGGTGCATACGCAACCACCGCTGCGCTTGGCACGTGCCAGGAAGCTGTAATCATGAGCAGATGCAGGCGTGGCTGATGCAGCGGGGGAGACGCGTGGGGCGCATGCATGCGGCGCGCAGGCGGGCGGCACCAGGCTGCCCATCTCCAGGCCCGCCGACGGGTCAAAGCCCGGCCAGTAGTTGAGCACGCGCGGCCGCATGAGCAGCGTCTCCCCGCCGGCAAACGCGCGCGGCTCCGGCGTCAGCGACAGCACAAACGCCCACGGCCCGTGCGGCGCGTCCGTGTGCAGCTCCTGGAAGGTCAGGTAACAGGGCTTCAAATATTGAAGTTCAAACTCCGCTTTTGTTGTTTTTCTTTGCCCGCCGCCAGCAGGGGGGCGGCCATGAGCGCTTGCGGCGCTCCAGCGACACCACCCAGCGCGCGCTCCCGCAGGCGCCGGCGGCGCCGCCTAGCAAGGTGCGATGCGACCCAGGCACTGGACGGACCTCTCAACAGAGGGCGAGGCTGTGTGCTGACCTGGCGGCAGCCGTCGACGTAGCAGGCAACCCACGGCGGCGACATGCCTCGGCACCCCAGCTCGCGCTCGCCAAACTCCAGCAGCGCCGCCTCCAGCGCCTGGTACTGCGGCCGCGGGAAAAAGGCGTCGGCCGGCGCGCGCAGCAGCGTGTACCTGCGCGCCCAGCGGCTCGCGGCCTGCTGCTCCGGGTGTGGACCATCACAGCAACAAGCAGCTCTGTTCATCTGTCTGTGCCGCTGCTTAGGCCTGGCGAGGCCAGCTGCTTCTCCTGTTCTCGCGCGGAACGCAGCACTGCTGATGGGCCTGGGCGTGGGGGCCGGCCGTGGCCCGCACTGGTTCTCCACGTGCCAGAAGTCCCAGCAGAAGCGGTCCGCGGTCGCCTCCAGCGGGTTTGCAAAGCTGCGCGGGCGCGCGTCAGCGCCCCGGTGCCGCCTGTGCAACTGAGTGTGCGCGCACGCTGCCAGCGGCGGCGCCGCCGCGCTCACCGAGCGTCAAAGTGCTGCCGCAAGTCGAGCGCGTCAGCGTACCACCCATCGTAGGTCCGCAGGTGCACTGCCTGCGCGGGGGCGTCCGGGCCTGCCGCTGCGCAGCCTGCCCACTCGGCACCGCAGCCTGCGGCATGCTCCGTTGCCGCAAGCGTGCAGCGTACCTGCAGCAGCCGCACGGCGGGATATGGCCGCTCGCAAGCGGCACGTTGCAAAGCAGGTGCCGAGCTCCGCCCTGTGCGCGGCCAGCAGCGCTCGCATCCAGCCGTGCGTACTCACGGTACTCTTCACTCAGGGCGCTGAATCTTGGGAGGGCGGTGACTCTTGTGAGCGTGAGTTGAGATCAGCTCGCTGTGTACGGCAAGCCCTTGAAGCAACCCCACCGCTGGGAGAAGCAGCAAAAAAAGGCAGCAGGTCTGGATGAGCGCCAGGGCGGCGCCCCTGGAGCAGCTGGACCACGAGGAGCTGCAGAGGCAGCACGCGCAGCTGCTCCGCACCGTGCGCTCCTCCTCGCCCGGGTTCCAAGCAGCCTCGTGAACTGTTTCCCAGTGCTTACAACTCGCTCTCGCCCTGCAGGAGCGCCTCTGGCAGGTGACGGCTGCCGAGCTGAGAGCGCTCAAGCCCGGCCGTGCTGCCTTCCAGCGCTGCGGCAAGCTCTTCCTCAAGGCGGAGGGCTCTGAGTTAAAGCGGGTGGTGGCGGGTGCGCCGCGCTCCAGTCCTGGCGGCCGTGCCGCTGCTGGCTGCCTTGTGTCGACGCCAACCGTGGTCGCCCGCAGGGAGGCTGGAGCAGGTGCAGCAGGAGCGCGGCAAGCTGCAGGCGGCCGGCCGTGCGCCCGGGCACGGGGATGGCCAGGGGGAATAAGTTCAAGCAGCGGCCGGCGGCCGCGCCTGCCGCAGCGGCGAGCGCCGGCGCGGCCCCCGCAGCGGCTGCGACCGCCCAGGACGGCTTGCAGACGGACCTGCGCGTCAAGGAGAGGAGGCAGGGGGGCGCGGCAGCGTGCCAAGCAGACCCGCGTGGCTCCGGGCCCGCGCCTGCGCCTGCGGCGGGCCGCAGCGGCGCCAGCGGCGGGGCGGATGCGTGCGCCGGCCGGGCCGCGCCTACGGTCGCAGCGGGCGGCGGGTATGGCGGCGCAGCGCTTCACAAGGGCGGCTGCAGGCCCGCTGCTGCGGTGAGCCGGAGCGGCGCTGCAGGGGCCGGCGGCGGCGCTCCCGCGCCGCCCGGCAGCGCGCTCGGCGGGCCGAGCGGCGTGGGCGCCGCAGGCCGCGCCAGGCCTGCGCGCAAGCGCCAGCGGGGCCTGGACGGTGATCAGCGCACGCCGGCCGCTGAGGCCGGCGCCGCCGCCCGGAGCGCCCTGGGAGCTGCCACGTCAGCCCCTGGCGCGGACGAGCCGGGGCGCAACCGCCGGCGGGCATCCGTGGGCGCGGGTGCGGCCGCCGCGCCCGCCGACGCGCCGCCCGCAGCCCCTGCGTCCGGACAGGAGCAGCCTGGGAAGGCCGCAGGCGACCGCCGCGGACGTGCAAGCGCGGGCGCTGCAGCAGGGCCGGAGCTCGCGCGGCGCGCGCGTCGGGGGCAGGGCGGCGCAGCTGCGGCCGCCGCGCCTGCGGCCGCCCCCGTGACCACGACGCTGCAGCCCCCGGGCGCCCATGGTGGGCGCCTGGATCGCTCTGTTCGCAGCGTCGCACCGGGCTGAGCTCGAGGGAGGATACAGCCATGGAGCTGCACTGCCCAGCACTGCTTCCCGTGCAACACAGTACCCGTCCCACTGTGTCTGACGCCAGTGCGTCTGCCGGTACTCCTCGTGGCGTGGTCCGCGCCTTTGTGCTGTTATGTGGGCGGCCCTGGTGGCCGCCGCGCATTTGCCACGGAGCTGCTCCAGGGCTACAGCAGCTGTCATGGGCTCACCACGAGGCGCGCGCGCGCCTGCAGGCGCGCCCATCAACGCCAACTGGGCGGCGCTCAAGGCGGCGGTGGGCGCGGGCGCGCCGCGTGCGCCGCGGCCGGAGCGGCCGGCTGCCGGCGGCGGCGCGCGGCCGGAGCGCATGGGCGCCGCGGAGGGCCCCACGCCGGTGCTGGCGGTGGACTGCGAGATGGTCGGCCTGGGCCCCGGCGGCGCGCGCAGCTCCCTGGCACGGCGCGCGCCCGCGCCCCTGCACTGGGGACTTTCGGGCCGCCAGCTTCCCCCCTTCCCCTTTTTTTCTGGGTTGCAGGGGCGAGGGCCGGCAGGTCTTGCGGTGGTCCGATCGCAGCGCCTCAACTCGGCGTGCGGTCCGCCCTCGCTCCGAGGCGTGCTCCAGGACCGCAGGGCCGCGGGGCGGCGGCGAGTGCCGCCGTGCGTTCGACGGCGCGCTGCTCGCATGGGAGGCCACCGCAGACCAGCATGCCAGGGCCTGCCAGGGTCTGCAGATGCGGCCGCGCCACGCCTGGGCGCTGCGGCTGCGCTGCGGGGGCGTGCGCGCCCGCCGCATAGCGCGCCCGCGGGCGCGCCGGGCCGCTGACGCCGCGCGCGCGCGCGCAGGGTGTGCATCGTGAACAGCGCGGGCACGGTGCTGCTGGACCGGCCGGTCGCGCAGGCGGAGCGCGTCACGGACTACCGCACGCGCTTCTCCGGCATCCGCCCGCGTGACCTGGCTGGCGCGCCGCCGCTGTCCGAGGCGCGGCGCACTCCCCGGCGCAAGCGCAGCCGCGCCGGCGCCCGGACGCGTAAATAGAGCTAGCACCTGCTTCACGGGCAGTCCGCTCACAGTGCGGTTTCCCTCGCTGGAAGTGGGCGCGCTGCGCGCTGTGGCTCACTGCACCGTGGCGCACGCCACAGTGCCGGCGCCCTGTCGCTGCTCCTGCGGTGCAGTGCTATGGCCAAGGCGCGCGCGCTGCTGCGGGAGCGGCGGCCGCGCCGGCGCGCAGGTGCAGGCGGAGGTGGCCGCCCTCATCCAGGGGCGCGTGCTCGTCGGCCACGCCATCACCAACGACCTCACGGCGCGCGCCCGGCCCTGCACACGCGGCCGTGCGGTCGCACGTGTGACTTGTCTGGTAGAGAGGCCAGTGTCTAGTCACAGAGGTAAGCGTGGCATCTGCCTGGTGTATTGCGCCAGGCTCATGCTGGAGTCCTGAAGGGTCTGATTTCGGGAGCGAGGCCCGGCGAGGCTGCCGGCCCGCGGGGAGCGCAGCCGGGGCGGGCGCGACGCGCTTGCAATCCGCAGCGGCCCACACGGGCATGCCGCTGCCGCCAGGCAGCCTCAGGCATCGCCGGCCTCTGGCCCCGGCCCTGGCCAGTGGATAGGGTGTAGGGGTAGGGCCCTGCACGGGCACGCCGCCGCTGCCGGGCGGCCGTCACAGGCATCGCCGGCCTCCAGCCCCGCCCCTGGCCGATGACTGGGGTACAGGGTCATGGCCCCGCGCGGCCGCGCTGCCTAAGCGGCGGCCGCCGCGCGCGCAGGCGCTGCAGCTGGGCCACCCGGGCCGCGACGTGCGCGACACGGCGCGCTTCCCGCCGCTGATGCGCGCGGCCGCGCCGGGCCGGCGGCCGCGGCCG
>JAABUX010004136.1_pt1 | contig 18648 bp, 17 predicted proteins | sample 5561851 | NCBI WGS metagenome assembly JAABUX01 (sample SAMN10711883, study PRJNA513361) | rock metagenome | isolation source: Antarctica rocks | place: Antarctica: Victoria Land, Richard Nunatak red sandstone | collected 2016-01-03 | reverse complement strand
AACGCGGACGGGTTGAGCGCCAGGAAGAAATGCCCCAGGTCGCTCGGCGCCGTGGCGTCCCACAGGCCGGAGATCAAGGGTCCGTAGAGCCCTCCCCCCAACACGCCCGTGAGGAGGTCCACCAGCACGCCCAGCCCGTAGCCTTTGTAGCCGCCCGTCTCCGCCGTGCCTCCCAGCGGCAACAGAGCCCCGGCGCGGCCCGCCGTGGCGTCGAGCGTCTCGTCCCCCGCGGCGTCGATGGCCCAGCCGCGCTGCAGGGGCAGCCCCTTGCGCCCGTAGACCTCCAGGCGTCCGACCGGGACGGTGCTGGTGGCCATATCCAGGACGAAGGGCTGGTCATCGCCGGTGGGCACGGCCACGGCGATGGGATTGGTCCCGATCATGGCCCGTCGTCCGCCGGTGGGCGCGACCAGGGGCGAACTGTCGGTGAGGGCGAGGCCGATCAGGTCGTGCTCCAGGGCCAGCATCGCGTAGTAGCCGGCGATGCCGAAGTGGTTGGAGTTGCGCACGGCGACCAGGCCGACGTCGTGGTCGCGGGCCTTGGCGATGGCCCGACGCATGGCGACATCGCCGGCGACCTGGCCCATGCCGTTATTGCCGTCGACCAGTGCGGTGGTAGCGCCCTCGCACTCGATCGTCGGCGTCGCGGCGGCGTCGAGCACGCCCGCGTCGATCAGCCGCACGTACTGCGGCAGGCGGGCTACGCCATGGCTCTCGATGCCGCGCGCGTCGCTGGTCACCAGTACCGTGGCCGCGACGCCGGCACCCTCCGTGGTCATGCCCGCCCCGCGCAGGATCGCGGCCGTGTAATCCCGCAGCGTCCCCTCGTCGACGCGCGCGTACTCGTCACTCATGGCTCCCTCACTTCGCTATGTTCCCTGCCGCCTGCAACTCCCGTAAGCGCGCTGCGCGCCCGTCCCAGCCGACCGCGTCGCGCGGCTCGTACAGCGTGGGCTCGGCGGACGCGCGCGCCACGGCATGGGCCTCCGCCAGGTCCCGTATCTCGCCCGCCCCCAGCGCCTGCACCAACACGTTGCCCAGCGCGGTCGCCTCGACCGGGCCGGCCAGCACGCGGCGCTGGCAGGCGTCGGCCGTGAGTTGGCAGAGCAGGCCGTTGCGCGCGCCGCCGCCCACCACATGAAGCGTCCCCACGCGGACGCCGGCCAGGCGCTCGGCCCGTTCCAGCGCCGCCCGGTACGCCAGCGCCAACCCCCCCAGGATGGCGCGCACGAGCGCGATTGGGCTGTCGACCACGCGGGGGTCCTGCCCTGTGCGCCGCAGGTGGCCCGCGATGGCCGCCGGCATGTCGTCCGGGTGCAGGAACATCGGGTCATCCACGTCGATGACCACGTTCGGGGAGGGCATAGTGGCCGCGCCCGCGGTCAACTCCTCGTAGCCCCGGTCGTGACCGGCGCGCGCCCAGGCGCGGCGACACTCCTGCACGAGCCAGAGCCCCATGATGTTGGTCAGGAAACGGTAGGTCCCGCCGACGCCGCCCTCGTTGGTGAATCCGGCCAGCCGGGCCTCCTCGCCCAGGATGGGGTGGTCCAGCTCCAGCCCGAGCAGCGACCATGTCCCGGAACTAATGTAGGCGTGACCGCCGTTCCTGCCCGTGGTTGGCACCGCCACGACGGCGCAGGCGGTGTCGTGGGTGGCGGGCAGGATGACGGGAATCGCCCCGAGGCCACACGCGGCGCGCACGTCCGCGCGCAGCGGGCCGAGCATCGTGCCCGGCCGGCGCGGCGCCAGCAGCATGTGCGCGGGCAGGTCGAGCCGCGCCAGCATATCGGTGGCCCAGGCCCCGTCGACGCCGAGCATCCCCGTCGTGGAGGCATTCGTAAACTCAGTCGCGCTCTCTCCGGAGAGCCAGTAGTGCAGCAAATCGGGGATCATGAGCAGAGAGCGGGCCAGTTCCAGCGCGCGGTCGCCGCCCCGTCGCTGCGCCATGAGTTGGTAGAGCGTATTGAAGGGCAGTTGAGCAATGCCGGTGCGCGCGTACTGCGTGGCGGCGGACACGACTCCGGCAACCTCCGCGGATACCCCGTCGGTGCGCGCGTCCCGGTAGTGATAGGGGGCGCCCAGCAGGCGGCCGCCGTCGTCGAGCAGCCCGTAGTCGATGGCCCATGCGTCGACGCCGACGCCAGCCAGCTCCGGGCCGTAGGTGTGGCCGGCCTTACGTAAGCCGGCGAGCGCCTCGGCGTACAGCCGCAGCGGGTCCCAGTGCAGGCCGTCGGGCGTGCGCACGGGCACATTGGCGAAGCGATGCGCTTCCTCCAGGCGAACGCGCCCACCGTCCAGCAGGCCGGCGATGACCCGCCCGCTCTCCGCGCCCAGGTCAATCGCGATGTATGTTGACATCGGTCACCAACTCATCGGGTGACCGCCGACGCGCGCGCACTCGATCTGTTCTTGGTAACCGCTCTCCTTGTAAGCTCGCGGCGGATCGGCCGCAGCGCCCATGCCCGTGCGGACATGTGCGAGCAGCGGGCGTACGTCAGTCTCGAAGGCGTCCATCAGCGTCCGATGCGCGCCAACGACGTCGCCAGCCTTCTGGGCGGATCGCAGGGCCGTGCGGTCGACGAGCAGGGCTTTGGCGTAGGCGGCCTGGCAATTCATCACCGAGAGCAGCATCGCCGGGATCTTTTGCTCGACGTTGTGGCTCTGGTCGATCATGTAGGCGACAGAACGCGCCGTGGCCGCGACGGTAGGGTCGCCGTCTGCCTCGGCGACGGCCAGCTCGTGGTAGATCAGGAACAGTTCGAGCGGATTGGTGGTCCCGACCATCAGGTCGTCGTCGCCATACTTACGGCCGTTGAAATGGAAGCCGCCCAGGCGATCCTCGGCCAGCAGGCGGCGGCGGCGCGCCCGCAGGTCATCCTGTCCAGGGTAGTTGGTCCCATCGGCCAGCCACAGCGAGATGTCGTGCGAGCCGGTCGCGCGGGCGATAGCGATGCACTCCAGCACATGGGCGACGGCCATGGCGCACGACAGGGTCGGGATGTGTCAACGAGCCGAGTTTGTACGCCTCGTCCTGGAAGAGGTTGGGGTTGATGGCTCCAAGGGTAAGGCCCAGGCCATGGGCATGATCGCGCAGGGCAGCCCAGTCGTCGACGCGGTCCCAGGGGATGTGCAGGGCGACGGAGGGGGCGACACCTGTAAGCTGGTGCACAAGGGCGGCGTCGGCGAGCTTCTCCTCGACCGTGCGCGGGACGCCGGGCTGCGGGAAGACCTTGAAGCGCGTGCCGCTGTTGGCGTAGCCCCAACTGGGCGTTTCGATATGCTGCGCCCGCAGGCGCCCTTCCACCTCGTCGAGCGCGCGCCCCTGTGCCCGCAGTATTTCGTCGATCCCGGCCAGCCCGACGTCCCCTGTCAACTCACGTCCCATCATGCCTCCTTTGACTGCGACTGGCGCCCAGCTACCTATGGTCGGGCGCCACCAACGTTGGACGCCGAAAAGGGGCGCCCCCTCCGACGCGTCCGACGCGTCGCTCGCCCACTAGTCGATACCGTAGCGTTGACCCGGCGTTGTGAAGAGCGCCATATTCGCTTGCCGCGTATCCATGCGACTGTGCTGCACGCCGATGGCGGCGGCGCAGTCCACCCGCAGGGCATAGGGAACGTCGCGCGGAATCGCGTCACCGTCGGGCGTGCGCAACCGGTCGAGGCGCGCATGGATAGACCGTCGCGCCGGGACGGCCACGCGCAGGCCGATCAACGGTTCGCGGTCGGCGAAGTAGACGGCTAGATCGACCGTCGCGTCCTCGTCCGTCGGGTTGAGCACGCACAGCGCCTCGTGGCTCTCGTGCGTCGTCGCCGCCCCGTCATCCGGGAGGAATCCATCGGGTATTAACCAGGATGGCATGCTGCATGACCCCCTTGGCGCGCCTACACCGCGCCGACGCGATCAACGGCGTGGATGGCTCCGGTGTCCTGTCCAGGGCGCTCCAGCCGCAGCGAGGTCTGGCGCGGCCCTCGGCCCCGCCCTTCCATCGCATAAGTTTCTTGCATTGTAGTCCGTATTGCGCGATTTTGTCAATATATGGTTGATTTTTGTGGTGTAGTGGTCTATTGACAGGAACGGCGACACGAGGCGCGCGGCCAATTCCTCCGCACGATGTCGTCCTCCGCACGATGTCACGCGCTACACTGACTGTATGTCGTATATGTCGTAATAGATCGAACGTGTATGCCGGAGCGATGTTGATTTAATCCCGGCGAGGAGTGTGCGATGTTGGCGATCGAGCGGCGACGCGCCGTGGCGGGCCTGTTGGATGAGAACGCCATCCTGACGGTGGAGGACTTGGCGCGGCGCTTCGACGTCTCAACGCAGACGATCCGGCGCGATTTCCAGGACCTGGAGCGGCGCGGGTTGATCACGCGCAGCTATGGCGCGGCCGTCGCCCGCGCCGCTGGCCCGCTCAGTCGCGAGGGGGCGTTCGGCGCGCGGGAGGTGGAACGGGCCACCGAGAAGGAGGCTATCGCACGGTGCGCGCTCGCGCTCGTCGTGCCCGGTTCCACGATCATCTTCGACGCCTCGACGACCGTGCTCGCGCTCGCATGCCTGCTGCCGCTAGACATCGAGCTGACCGCCATCGTCAACGCGCTGCCCGTGGCCACGGAGCTCGGCCACCGGCCCAACGTCACGACAATGACGCTCGGCGGGACCATGCGCCACACCTCACTCTCCTGCGGTGGCCCCATCGCCGAGGCGACGATGCGCCGCCTCTTCGCCGACACCGCCTTCATCTCGGCGCGCGGCCTCTCACCGGGGCGCGGCCTGACTGAGGCCAACCCGGCGGAGGCGGCCCTCAAGGAGATCATGATGGCTAACGCGACGCGCGTGGTGGCGCTCATCGACAGCAGCAAGCTGAGCCGAACCGCGCTGAACTTCTTTGCACCCCTGGAGCGTGTCGACGTACTCGTGACCGATGACGGGGCCGACCCCGCGGCCCTCGCCCATCTGCGCGAGACAGGTCTGGAGGTCCATGTCGCTCCCCCAGCTTGAGATGTCTACGTACATGAATAAAGGATCTTCCGCCAACATATTGACAACTTCGATCAAGATGTGTTATCGTACCTCCAACTGCTGACGAGCGATCTGTGGAGGAGGCGATCGATGGCCGATAGGGGGACCACGCCGGTTCTGGAGTTGCGCGACATACGGAAGACGTTCGCCGGCGTCGCCGCCCTGCGCGACGCCTCGCTGGCGTTGCGGCCCGGCACCGTGCATGCGCTGATGGGCGAGAACGGCGCCGGCAAGAGCACGCTGATCAAGGTGCTGGCTGGCGTGCATACCCCCGACGCGGGCCACGTCCTGCTCGACGGCCACCCCATCACCTTCGCGAACCCGGCGCAGGCGCGCGACGCGGGCGTGGCCGTGATCTACCAGGAGCCGACGCTCTTCCCCGACCTGTCGGTCGCCGAAAACATCTATATGGGCCGCCACCCCGTCGACGCGCGCACGCGGCGCGTCCGCTGGCCCCTCCTCTATAAGGACGTGGCCGGGCTGCTCGGGCAGGTCGGGCTCAATATCGACCCGCGCGAGCGCGTGCGCGGCCTCTCCGTGGCCGATCAGCAGCTCGTCGAGGTGGCCAAGGCCCTCTCGCTCAACGCGCGCGTGCTCATCATGGATGAGCCGACCGCCGCCCTGACCCCCGGCGAGGTCGAGCGCCTCTTCGCCATCGTGCGGAGCCTGCGCGAGAGGGGTGTAGCGATCGTGTTTATCGGCCATCGCTTGGAAGAGATTTTTACCATCGCCGACACGATCACGGTGCTGCGCGACGGCGTGTACGTGGGCACCTGGCCCTCGGTCGATCTTGACGTCGATCGTGTCATCGCGTTGATGGTAGGACGTGCGCTCAACACACTCTATGAGAAAGAATCCACCTCGCCCGGTGAGACGCTCCTACGCGTCGAGGGGCTGCGCCGCTCAGGTGTCTTCGCCGATGTATCATTTTCGGTACGGACGGGCGAGATCGTGGGGCTGGCCGGCCTCGTCGGCGCCGGGCGCAGCGAGGTGGCTCGCGCCATCTTCGGCATCGATCGTCTCGACGCCGGCCAGGTATACGTGGCGGAGCGCCCTGTCCATTTCACCTCGCCCCGCGCCGCTGTCAAGGCGGGCCTAGCCTACGTGCCGGAGGACCGGCAGGGCCAGGGGCTGGTCCTGCCGTTACCGATTGCACACAACGTGACGCTTCCGCTCCTGCGTGAAATGGCTCCCGGTGGCTTCTTGCGCCCAGCGCGTGAGCGGCGGCTGGCCGAGGAGTACGGCAACCGGCTGCGCTTGCGCGCCCGGTCGGTCCGCCAACCGGCGCGCGACCTGTCGGGCGGAAACCAGCAGAAGGTCGTGCTCTCTAAATGGCTGGCGACGCGGCCACGCGTCCTCATCCTTGATGAGCCGACGCGTGGCATCGACGTGGGGGCTAAAGCCGAGGTGCATCGCCTGATGGGCGAGCTCGCCGCATCGGGCATGGCTATTTTGATGATCAGCAGTGAGTTACCGGAGGTTCTGGCCATGAGTGACCGCATCCTGACCATGCGTGAGGGGCGCCTCGTCGCCGAGTTCAAGCGCGATGAGGCGACGCAGGAGCGCATCATGGCCGCGGCCGCCGGGTGGGTGGGCCAGGCCGGGTCAGTGGGGCGACAGAGCACGCTACCCACGGGAGCGGCATCATGAGCGCTACCACGCCACCCCGTCGACTCCCGGATCGGCGCGGACTGGTCACGGCCGTGACCCGTTTCCGTGAGGTGGGGATCCTTGGTGTGCTCGTGCTACTGGTGGTCGTCATTGCCGTCCTGAACCCCGGCGCCTTCCTGACGGTGGACAACCTCAAGGGTATCCTGCTCGACATCACCATCATTACCATCCTGGCCATCGGTGAAGCGGTCGTCATCCTGACGCGCAACATCGACATCTCAGTCGGCTCGATCCTGGGCTTCACGGCCCTATTTGTGGGGGTGACACTAAAGCTGCACCCTGGTACGCCGGTGGTCGTGGCCTTGTTGCTCGGGGCTGCCGTCGGGCTCGTCTTCGGCCTGGGTAATGGCGCGCTCGTCGCGCTCGGACGGGTGCCGGCGATTATCGCCACGTTGGGCACCATCGGCATCTACCGCGGACTTGTCTTCGTCTACAGCTACTGGAGCAACCAGCAGGAGATCACGGCGTCCGACCTGCCGGCGAGCTTCCTCAACCTGGCGAATCTGTCGACGGGGACAATCTTGCGTATCCCCGTGTTCTTTATCATCCCCGCCGCCCTGCTGCTGATCGCCGCGTACTGGCTGCGCCAGACGCGGAGCGGGCGCGAGGTCTATGCCGTGGGCGGCAACCCGGAGGCGGCGCGTTTGGCTGGCGTCAACAGCACGCGCACTATCCTCGTCGCTTTCGCTATCAGTGGCGCCCTGGCGGGCTTGGGTGGCGTGCTCTACACCGCGCGTTACGCCCAGGTCGATACGCTGGCGGGGAGCGGCTTTGAGCTGACCGTCATCGCCGCGGTCGTCATTGGCGGGACCAGCACCCTGGGCGGAATCGGCGGGATGCTCGGCACACTGATCGGTTGCATCCTGCTCGGCGTCTGTAACAACGCACTGGTTATCCTGACTGGGCCGGGCGTCGGCCAGTATTGGCAGCGCGCTGTCTACGGCGCCATCATCATCGGCGCCGTTGTCGCCGACGCCCTGATCTCACACCGCCTACAGCGTGCATTGCGGAGGAGGCGCGCATGAGTCTGAAATCGCGGGAAGGCGCGCCGGCCGGAACGTCTACGGAGACACCGGACGCCCCGACGTTAGGCAAAAATGACGCGTTCGAGCGTCGCCAGACGGGGCTTGGCGCCCGCTTGGCGCGGTGGGAAACCTTGCTGGTCGTGCTGCTGATCGGCGTGATTCTGCTCAACATCCACCTCTCGCCCTACTTCTGGAACGCCAACAATATCCTGGATAATACGTCGACCTTCATGGAAATCGGTCTATTGACCCTGCCGATCACGCTTATTATCATCGCCGGGCACATCGACCTCTCCGTGGCGTCGAACGCCGCGATGTGCTCAATCGTATTCGCCACACTCTTCCAGGCCGGCTGGAACGTGTGGGTCGCCTGCCTCGCCGCCTTGGCGCTCGGGACGGTCGCGGGACTGTTCAACGGCCTCATCGTGACAGGGCTGCGTCTGCCGAGCTTGGTCGTGACGCTCGGGACCTACGCTTTGTACCGTGGCATCGCCAACGGCGTGCTCGGGAGCGGCGAGATCAGCAGCTTCCCGCCCGCGTTTGTCGGCATCGACCAGCGCTACGTGCCGGGGACGCACATCCCGGCGCCGCTCGTCATCTTTGCCGTCTTGGCCGCCCTATTCTTTGTCCTGCTGCACATGACGGCCTTTGGCCGCTACATCTATGCCATCGGGAACAATGAGCAGGCCTCGCGCTTCTCCGGAGTGGCTGTCGACCGGATCGTGGTCATCTTGTTCACCCTCTCCGGGACGGTCTCCGCTTTGGCCGGGCTCGTCCTCACGTCGCGTCTATCGACAGCACGCTCCGATCTGGCGACGAACTTCGAGCTCGCCGCCATCACCGCGGCGGTGTTAGGCGGCGCCAACATCTTCGGCGGCGAGGGCAGCATTCCTGGCAGCGTGCTGGCCTTCTTCGTGATCGGCCTGCTACAGGTTGGTATGACGCTGGCCAACATCGGGGCCGAGATTGAGGCCATTGCCGTCGGCGCCCTACTGATCTTATCCATCTTGCTACCCAGTCTGTTGCGCCGTGCGCGCAGCGTCAGGTCACACAGGCCACACAGGAAAGGGGGTGAGGGCACGCGGGCTGAGTCATCCACGTCGACCATGTGACAGCAGTGGCACAGCGATCGGTCGCCACTCCCCGGAATTACATGGTCATGTCTCGATACGACCGCTCTGTACATAGCCAGACTTAGGGCGTCCCCTGCTGAGGGCTGACAGCCTATCACTGCTAGCCGACAGCTACGTCGTTGTACTAGTGTAATAAAGGAGCTTCCGCAATGCGCAATCGCAAACATGTACTCAGGGCTATCCTCCCGGCCTTTTTGCTCGCCGCTAGCTTGGTCCCTTCCGCCTCGCGCGCGGCGCAGGCGCGCACCGGCTACCGCATCGCCTATCTGCCTAAGGCCATCGGCAACCCGTACTTCAACACGGCGCTGTCTGGAGCCAAGAAGGCCGCCGCGACCAATGGCGACACCGTGACGCAGGTCGGGCCGACGCAGGCCGATCCCAGCGGACAGGTCACGTACATCAAGTCGCTCATCCAGCAGCACGTCGACGCCATCATCGTCGCGGCCGATGCGCCCGCCGTTGTTGCGCCCTCGCTCGAGCAGGCCATGTCGCGCGGCATCAAGGTGGTCAGTTTCGACTCCGACACGCTCCCCGCGGCACGCCAGATCTTCTGCAATCAGGCATCCTCCGAGGCGATCGGGCGCGTCGAAGTGCAGATCCTCGGGCGCGAGATCGGCTACAAGGGTGACATCGCCATCCTGAGTGGCTTGTCGACAGCCGCGAACCAGAACACATGGATCGGGTACATGAAGCAGGAACTCGCCCTGCCCAAGTACAAGGGCATGCGCCTGGTCACCACCGTGTACGGCAACGACGACGCCGCGCTCAGCACGACGCTGACCCAGGGCTTGCTCTCCCGGTACCATAACCTGCGCGGCATCATCGCCCCGTCGACGGTCGGCATCAAGGCGGCGGCGCAGGTGGTGACCGTGTCGGGCAAGATCGGTAAAGTCGTCGTGACTGGCCTGGGCACGCCGAACGACATGCGCACGTACGTGCAGAACGGCGCCGTACCCGACTTCGCGCTCTGGAACGTGGCAGACCTGGGTTATCTCGCCGAGATGACGGCCCATCGGTTGGTCTCGGGCGATCTTAAGCCCACCATTGGCGTCCGCTACGTCGCCGGCATGCTCGGCTCGTACCAAATCGGGGCCAACCACGTCGTCCTGCTCGGGCCGCCGACCGAGTTCACCAAGAAGAACATCAACCTGTTCCACTTCTAGCCGGCCAGACGCGTACCTCAACCCAACGCCGAACACAACGTGCAGGCCACGAGAATAGAATAGGGAGGGCTTCACTGATGATTGATAGTCGCGGGACGCACGTTGTGCGTGCCCTGGATCACGGCAACGGCATACTCCGGCTAGCGCCCACCTGGGTGCCGCGATCCTTCTGTACGCCTGGTCAGCGCATCAAGCTCCACCCCGACGACTACTTCGCGCTCGGCGGCGAACGGGGAGGCATCAATGAGCGCTGGTTAGCATCGGCCGTCCGCGCCGACAACGGGCCGCTGACCGGGCGGGATGAAGGGGTGAGCTTCGCCGTCGGACCCGATGACGAGCGCATCCCCCTGGACGAGGCCGTCGCGGAGCTCGGCGCCGCGCTGATCGGGGAACGACTCTGGCGCGAGTACGGGGCCTGGCCCGTCTACAGCAAATTCTTCGACAACCAGGGACCGCTGCCATTGCATGTCCACCACGGGAAGCCGGAGGCTTACTACTTCCCGCCGCAACTGAATAACCACGGTGGCCGACGCCCACTCACCTTCCTCGGACTACGGCCCGACACGACCAAGGATGCGGTGAAGGCGGCTCTGTCCGCCTTCAGCAGCGGGGACAACCACATTACTGACCTCTCCATCGCCTACGCGCTTCGTCCGGGCACGGGTTGGGATGTGCCCGCTGGCGTCCTCCACGCGCCTGGTAGCCTCTGCACCTACGAGCCGCAACGGGCTTTAGACGTCTTCGCCATGTTCGAATCGCAGTCCGATGGCCGCGTGCTATCCGACGATCTGCTGTGGAAGGACGTGCCCGCCGCGCGCCGAGGCGACCTCGACTACCTCATCGAAATCCTCGACTGGGAGGCGAACGTGGACCCCGCCTTCGCTACCCGCCACTTTATGTCCCCGCGTGGCAACGGGGACCGCGCCGCCGTCCGTGAAGAGGGCTATGTCGAGCAGTGGATTGTCTACCGCTCGGGCGCTTACAGCGCCAAGGAACTCACCGTGCTCCCAGGGCGCACGGTCACGGTCCAAGACGCCGCCGCATACGGTCTCATTGCCGTACAGGGATACGGGACGGTGGGACGGTGGCCCCTCGAAACTCCAGCGCTCATCCGCTATGGACAATTGACCAACGACGAGTATTTCGTCTCTGAGGCGGCGGCACGGGGCGGGGTGACCATCACCAATCGCAGCGCTTGCGAACCAATTGTTATGCTCAAACACTTCGGTTCGGGTAATCCGGACCTCAATACCACCCTTGGATCTTCCTAAATAAGGATTGGTTGAGACCTGGTCATCATTCGTCAGTCCGCCTACCGGAGCATGGCGAGCCAGCCGTTCGAGCAATCAGGGAGGCGCACAGATCGGGTCGCCGAGCCATACTGGATCCGGCCACATGACGGAGGCTCTTCTGCCTATAACGTGAAACGAGTTGGGTCGCGCGTGGACCCTGCGGGGAAAGGCGGCCATCACAGGGATGTCCACACCTGAGAGGACGGTGCAAGTGGTATTGTCCTCATCGCCAGGGAACACCGATCACGTTATATGACTCGACTTTGGCACTTTTCGCGCACCGAATGTATGCTGTTTCGCCGCTGCCACGCCCGCATAACGACGGTCGCAAAAGAAAGGCGGCGAATTGACCACCTCCCGCTTCAGGGCCGCATGTGGCCAATTCGCCCGCCCACGGCGGCCATCTCTGGGAGCATCATGCGCCGTGTAGGCGAAAAAGGGCCAAAGCCGCGTCTTATATGACAAGGCGCAAGAATACGGCGCGCTGTTCAGAAGGGCCATGTCGTTCTCAGTGGCTCCCCTCTCCCTGACCGGGAGAGGGGAGCCACCTGTCGTGTCACGCCCATCTCCCCTCGCCCCGTGAGGGAGAAGGGTCGGGGGTGAGGGCCGTGCCGTCGCCACTGAGAACGACTTGGGGCACGATCAGCTTTTACCTTGCAAACACAACGGCGTGATGTCCTCGGCGGTCCCGTCATGAGTATGATCACCCCGCGGCATGATTAGCAGTTGTCGCCCACAACTGGCTTTACTCTTTCAAAAACAACTCGATCACGGGCACGGCAACCGCCGGTTTCTGCACCGGCAACTCCAGCGTCAGCGTGCCGGGCGCCGTCCCGCCCAGCGTGGTATTCTGTGCCTGCAGATGCGAGTCGAAGACGTGCCTGTTGACCTCCGAGGCGTCGTTGAGCAGTTGCGCGTACGCAACCCTGTCGGCAAGGCCGTCGAGGTGGACGTGGCGGAACGGCCAGGCGAAAAGATGCAGGTACAAGCGGCTGCCATTCTGGGTATAGCGGCCATCGGGCGGCGGCGTGAAATCGCTCGCGGTGCAGCCATAGATCGAACGATTGTGCAGGCGCATCCATGCGCCGAGCCCGTGCAAACGCTCCAGAGTCCTTGGCTCGAACTCGCCCCGCGCATTCGGTCCGACGTTGAGCAGCAGGTTGCCGCCCTTGGAAACAGTGTCGACGAGCATGCGCACCAGTAGGTCGGCCGGCTTCCAGTCCAGGTTATCGCGATCGTAGCCCCAACTCCCGCTGAACGTCTGGCAGGCTTCCCACACCACCGGCCGACCGTCGACCTCCAGCCACCCGCGCGGCTGGTATTGCTCAGGCGTCTTGATATCACCGCCGATCTCCAGGCGGTCGTTCACGATGATCCGTGGTTGCAGCTCACGCACCATCGCTATCAGTGTCTCGGATTGCCAATCGTCCTTACCCTTGCCCCTGGACCAGCCCCAATCCATCGTCGAGTAGGAGAAATCGAACCACATAATATCGACCTGCCCGAAGCGCGTCAGCAGCTCACGGGTCTGACCGTGCAGATAGTCGGCATACTGGCGGATGTCGCGGCGCCCCTGCTGAGCCTCACGGAAGGCTACGTCGTCGCGCATGGGGTGGAGGCCATCGATGGGGAATGCGGGATGGCGCCAGTCGATGAGCGAATGGTAGAAGCCGACCCGCAAGCCCTCCGCGCGGAAGGCATCGACCATCGGGCGCAGCACATCCTTGCCCCACGGCGTGTTGGGCGCCTTGTAGTCGGTAAGGTCCGAGTCCCACAGGCAGAAGCCGTCGTGGTGCTTGGTGGTGACCACGACATAGGTCATGCCCGCGTCCTTGGCCGCCCGCGCCCAGGCGATGGGGTCGTAGAGGTCGGGGTAGAAGTGGTCAAAGTACGTCTGGTAGTCCTCGTCGCGGATGCTCTCACGATTCTTGACCCACTCATGTCGCGCCGCGAGGGCATAGATGCCCCAGTGGATGAACAACCCGAAGCGATCGTGTGTGAACCAGGTCGTATCGCCTTGGGTAGGTATCGGAGTTGACATGCCTCGTTAGCCCTTTCTTACAACAGATCTTTCGATGCAGCGATCTACTCCGTGTGGAACACCTCGTGTAGGGTCATCCACCACTCGCCAGGAATACGTTGTGGCAGGGGATCTTGCAGCGGCTCGCACACGCTCCACCACTCTTGCATCGTGGGATCACCCGCCATCTTGGCCATGTCCGCCTCGTAGTCGTCGCCCACGTACTCGAAATAGGCAAACAGCAGATGCTCATAGCGGAAGATGGAATAGTTCCGTATGTTGCAGGCATGGATCGTAGCGAGTACTGTGGGCCAGACTGCCTGGTGCAGACGCTCGTACTCTTCGATATGCTCGGACGTAATGCTGAGGACCTGTCCGAAACGTCGCGCGGCCAGCCCTGGCGCCTGCCCGTTATCCTGCACGCGCTCTGGTTCGTCCATGGGCTCACGACAAGGGTATACGTCGGCCTGTCCCATGTGGGCGTCCGCAGGCGCATCCGGTCTATCGGCCAGATCGTGGATCGATTGGCTCATCACTACCTCCTGGTCATACTCTACGCTCATAGAACACTATGCGACAACCACGACGTGGATGTCAGCGGGATGGTGCGACGCCTCACCCAAATAGTCCACCTGTGCCATCGCCGTTCGATGTTAATCATTGGCGACGGCACGCTGCGTTGTCCATACTATGCTCCTCTTTTCTCCTCGTCAGGCAGTCGATAGAGACGGCATGCGTTGTCGGCCCAGAGGCGACGCCTGGCGTCCACGGAGAGATGGGTGGTGAGCCTATCCAGCGTCTCGACCCACCGCTGGTATGACGAGGCGAGGAGGACGACGGGCCAGTCGCCGCCGAACAGGACGCGGTCCTCCCCGAAGACCGCGAGCGCATGCGCCACATACGGGGCGAGGTCATCGATCGTCCATCGCGCGTGGTTAGCCTCGGTCACCACCCCGCTCACTTTGCACGCGACGTTGGGCAGGGTAGCCAATGCCGCCAGGTGCTCACGCCAGGGATCGAGCTGTCCCACGGCGATGGCGGGCTTGCCCAGGTGATCCAGGATGAAGGTCGTCTCGGGGCACTGGCGCGCCAACGCGATGGCCGACGGCAATTGGTGGTGCGTGAGGCACAGGTCGCAACTCAACCCATACTTGGCCAACAGGTGGACACCCTGGACGAAGGCCGGCCGCAGGCAAAACGCGGGGTCGGGCTCCGACTCGACATTGCGTCGGACGCCCACGACGCGCGGGTCGAGGGCACGGAGGTTTTGCAGATGCGCACGGACGCGATCGCCGTCCTCCAGAGGCGCCCACGCGACAATAGCGCGCAGGCGCGGGTCGGCGGCGGCCTGCGCGATGACCCATTCCACCTCACGGAACGCATCCGAGGGGACGACATCAACCTGGACGTAGACCATGCCGACAATAGCCGTCGGTGCGGTGTGCTCCCGGTACGTGGACACATCATAGCGCCTGTTGAGCAGCGCGTTACCGGCGAGCCACGGGATGCGTTCCTGTCCGGGGTCCCAGAGATGCACATGGGCGTCAACAATGGGACCAGTAACCGTCGTGTTCATGACGCCCCATCCTGTGGCTCACCAGTCGTCGGCCAGATCGATGCGAGTTCTGACCACAGGCTGGCAGGGATGGGATGCCGGGCCAGCGCCATCGTCTGGGCCACAAGCTCGGGACGGTCGATGCCGACGATCGTCGACGCGATGCGCGCGTCGCGCAGCGAGAACTGCAACGCCGCCGCGGCCAGCGGCACGGCGTGCCGCACACCGATCTCCTCCAGCCACAGAGCCCGTTCGACCACGTCGTCCGTGGCCTCTCGGTAGGCATGGCGCGGGTAGGAGCGCGGTCCTCTGGCCAGCATGCCGCCCCCGTACGGCGCGGCGTTGACCGCCGCGACCTGATGCCGGGCGCAGACGTCCCAAAACGCGGCGGCGTCTTTGTTCAGCAGCGTGTAGCGGTTATGCGACAGCGCGACCGCGAACAGGTCTGTCTCCACGTAACGGGTTATCAGGTCGATTGGGCCACCGGCCACGCCGATATGCGCCACGAGTCCCTCCGCCGCGCACAGCCGCAACGCCTCGACAGGCCCGCCCGCCGCCATCGCCGCCTCAAAGGTGGTCACCTCAGGGTCATGCAGGTAGCAGAGCGGCAGGTGGTCGAGCCCGAGTAGGCGCAGACGACGCTCGACGGAGCGGCGGATCTGGGTACCGCTGAAGTCGCCGGTCTGGAGATCGCGATCGGCCTTGGTAGCCAGCACGACGCCGGGGTGCAAGCTACCGCGCTCGCGCAGGACGATCCCCAGGCGCCGCTCGCTCTCGCTGTCGCCGTACGCCGCGGCGGTGTCGAGGAAGGAGAGGGGGCCATCGAGGATCGCGCGATAGGTGGCGAGCGCCTGCTCCTCCGTCACACCATAGCCAAAAGCGTCGGGCATATCGCCCAGGGGAGCGCACCCAACGCCGAGCGGCGTGACCGCGAGGCCGGTGGTGCCAAGGGGACGCTGGCCCAAGATATCCACAGCTTGCTCACTCTCTCCTGCTCTCATGTGTCGATCCTCCGTCCGTCGGGGCTGCCCGACGCCTGATGTCGCGTTTGACGTGTGGCAAGGATGTGTGCGACCGGGTGTTTCTCTCCTCCTCCCTGCGGTCCGCGTACTATGACTCTCCTTAGTTGTCGTCCCTATCTGCGCGGATACGTGTGCTGTCTACCGCAGGGGCGTGATGCCTACCGCGCCGTGAGGCCACCGTCGAGGACGAGCGCGGAGCCGGTGGCGAAGGCGGCCTCGTCGGAGGCCAGGTAGAGCGCGGCATGGGCCACCTCCTCGGGCCGGCCTAACCGGCCCAGCGGCTGGCGCGCGTTGAGTTGGGCGCCCGTCTCCTCCTTGTTGTCCTTGTGGAAACGGTCGAGGTAGCCCTCGACGAACGGCGTCTAGATCGTGCCGGGGCAGATACAGTTGACGCGGATGCCGCGCGCGATGAGGTCGACGGCCATGCTCTTGGTCATGGCGATCACCGCGCCTTTGGAGGCCCCATAGGCGAAGCGGCGCGCGACACCGACGATCCCCGCGACGGACGCGATGTTGACGATGACGCCGCTGCCGTGGTCGGCCATGTGGCGGACAGCGGCGCGGGCGCACAGGAAGACGCCCGTGACGTTGACGGCCATCACCTGCGCGAAGTCGACCTCCTCGGTCTCCAAGAGGTCCCCGACGTAGCCGACACCCGCGTTGTTGACGAGGATATGCACACCCCCGAACGCGGTCACCGTTGCCCGCACGGCAGCCTCCGCGGAGGTGGCGTCGGTCACGTCAAGGTGGTGGTAGTGTGCTTGCCCCCCCGCCGCGACGATCGTCTCGGTCACACGCATCCCGCCGGCCTCGTCGCGGTCGCCGATGACGACAACGGCGCCCTGGCGCGCGTAGAGCCGTGCGATGTGTTCGCCGATCCCGGAGCCGCCCCCCGTCACCAGCGCGACCTTGCCATCCAGCCGAAACGGCGTCTCTCCATCCGGTCCATTCATCATCCCCCCTATCATACGCATCCACGCATCCGCCGCCTTGCTGTTGTCCCGTCTGTATCGTCGTTGGCCCACGTGTCCGGCCACACCCACTTGGCACACACCGATCCGGCCGTCAGATGGTCACCTGATTCGTGAATAAGCCGGCTATTCCGTAGCGCTGCCCCAGGCCCTCAAGCGCTATGGCGACGCTTCGATGTAGCCGGACATCGTGTGCCCGGGCCTCCGCATGCGCTCGCCGCTCCTTCTCGCCCGCCTCGCCCGCGACGAGGATTTCCGCCGTGCCCTCCGCGCGCTCGCCCGCCTCCAGCCGCCGCAGTAGATCGCGCGCCCGTCCCTGGACAGCGTCAAGCGGGTTGAAGACGGTCGGATTGAGCGCCAGGAAAAAGTGCCCGAGATCACTCGGCGCCGTCGCGTCCCACAAGCCACCGATGAAGGGGCCATAGAGGCCACCGGCCAGCACGCCCGTGAGTAAGTCGACCAAGACGCCGAGCCCATAGCCCTTGTAACCGCCTGTCTCACCCGTCCCGCCCAGTGGCAATAACGCGCCGGCGCGCCCAGTCGCGGCGTCCAGGGTTTCGTGACCGGCGCGGTCGATCGCCCAACCGGGCCGCAGCGGCTGGCCGGTGCGCGCGTGCACCTCCAGACGTCCGACGGGCACGGTCGAGGTCGCCATATCGAGCACGAAGGGCCGGTCGTCACCCGTCGGCACCGCCGCTGCGATCGGGTTCGTCCCCACCATAGCCGCTTTCCCCCCGTGGGCGCGACGAGCGGCGAGGAGTTGGTCAGCGCGAGGCCGATCAGATCGTGTTCCAGTGCCAGCATCGCGTCATAGCCCGCGATGCCGAAGTGATTCGAGTTGCGTACCACGACGACGCCGACATCGTGGGCGTGCGCTTTGGCGATAGCCAGGCGCATGGCCTCCGTGGCGGCAACCTGCCCCATACCATTGTGTCCATCGACCAGCGCCGTGCTTGCGCTCTCGCGCTCGATGGTGGGCGCGGCTGTCGGGTCAAGCACGCCGGCGTCAATGAGCGCGACGTACTGAGGCAAGCGGGCCACCCCGTGGCTCTCGATTCCCCGCGCGTCGCTGGTGGCGAGCACGCGTGCGGCGACCGCAGCGCCCTGTGCGGTCATGCCCGCGCCGCGCAAGATGGCGGTCGTATAGCGGTCGAGGTCGTCCTCGTTGACCAGGAGGTAGGTGTCAGTCACGTGGCCCTCCCATGGTGGCGACAATCTTATTGCTGAGTCGGCCGAGTGACGTGACCTCAATGGCGACCTCATCACCCGGCTGTAGGAACAGCGGCGGATCGCGGAAGGCGCCCACACCCGCCGGTGTCCCCGTGAAGATGAGGTCGCCCGGCGCAAGCGTGATGCTCTCCGAGATGAAGGCGATGAGGGCCGGAATGTCCGCGATCATCAGGCTCGTGTTGGAGTTCTGGCGCAGATCCCCGTTCACCCATAGCCGGATGTCGAGCGCGTGGGGATCGGGGACGTCATCGCGCGTGACCAGGGCCGGGCCGAGGGGCGCGAAGGTGTCGCTGGACTTGGCCCGCACCCACTGGGCGTCAGTGCGCTGAAGGTCCCGCGCCGAGACATCGTGCCCAATCGTGTAGCCGACCACATGGTCCAGGGCGTGCGCGGGGGGTATGTGCTTGCCTACAGTTCCGATGACGACGACCAACTCGGCCTCATAGTCGAGTTCGCGCGTCGTCGGCGGCCGGACGATCTCGTCGTCCGGGCCGATGATGGTGTTGGCGAACTTGGCGAAGACCAGCGGCTCCTCCGGGA
>JAABUX010004135.1_pt1 | contig 18649 bp, 33 predicted proteins | sample 5561851 | NCBI WGS metagenome assembly JAABUX01 (sample SAMN10711883, study PRJNA513361) | rock metagenome | isolation source: Antarctica rocks | place: Antarctica: Victoria Land, Richard Nunatak red sandstone | collected 2016-01-03 | reverse complement strand
GTCACTCACAAAACAGCTTTCAACTTTTACGCTGTCGTGCAAGTCAAGCTGGCAACTTCTTGAATGGTTCGTCTGCAGGACTGGAGTGGCAGCTCTCATCCACAGGCAGTCATGCTATTCAGCAGACGTCTTGCAGCCCCAAGAAAGCGCTGAGAGCATACTAAAGTTGCTGACAAACAATACTCAGGGTCAGTATATGCAAGGTGCATTGCTATATGTGACACTGCATACATGCGGCATATATGCCAACCATGACAACTGAACCAACAGGCGGATGTACATCAAGTGCTGCAAGCACACCGTCGACCTTCCGTGACATTTGCTGCAAAGCTCAAGCAGAGTTGCCAGGCCTTCTGAGGTCCTTGACGAAGTTGCCAACTATCCTCATGCCGTTGTTTCCGGGTGGAACTGAACGCCCTGCATCCAACCATAAACTGCACTCGGACGTTTGACAAAGTTGCCAACAGTTCCCCTGCCATTGTCTGTAATGACGCTGTTCGGGTGAAACTGCATGCCCTCCATTCAGCCATAACCTGCATTCAGCCAAACAACCCATGCTTTTGTCTGTGACTGTAGTTACTCCACATTGACCTACACGCCCTGTATTCATTCGGATCAAGAACCACCAGACTAATAGACAGCACAAGCACTTCATTCGCAAACTTCCGCCCACCACGATGTGAGGTGGCCCCACCCTGGTGAGAGCCTAGAACTCCTCTGGACTAGAACTCCTCCAGGAAAAACAACACTTGCATATAATTACACACTATGCACAGTGCCAGGTCCGTTACATCAGCCCCGTAATGGCACACGCGCTTGGAACAATGTACTGATTCCACCTTCGGCTAAAGTACAAATGCTGCAGGGTGGCAGCCTAGCCAGGATCGCTACTCAAAGGGAGGTTGATCGCAACCTCTGCGGCCGGCAAGTATGCAATGAGCCACTGCATGCGTGGCTCGGTTATATGCACTCCTCTGGCTGCACGGTGGTGAGCAGCACTCCTGGGCGCGCGCCTGGATGTGGGGGTAGGTGCGATGCCGCACTGCCATGATGGTGCCGTCCTCGGTCCACGCGGTGACCTCCAGCTCGTCCGGGCAGGTGTCCTTATCGATGACCAGGCTGTGATAGCGCGCGGCAGCAAACGGGCTCTCCATGCCCTGCAGATGCCGCATTAACTGTTTGCCCCCGGTAAGTAAGCATGCACGCATGCAGGGTGCGCACGTAGGTTGGAAGCCATGCGAATGGACAGCTACGGTAGCGCGGAGCACTGCTTGGTGCAAACGTCCTCATCACGCCCTGCAGGCACGACACGGCTCTGGACCGCGGTGTATGACCGTTCGTGCGAGGGTGAACACACTTCGAAAAGTGACTCCACGGCAGCATGGGCCGCACCTCCAGAAGGCCCACGTTCGTGTGCGTGACGGCGGAGACCTTGCCGTGCATGACGCCGGAGGGCGCACGCACAACCTGCCCGCCAAACACCTCGCCGATGCACTGGTGGCCCATGCACACACCGAAGAGCGGCATGCGGGGGCCCAGCTCGCGCACCGCCTGCATCGAAATCCCCGAGTCCTCCGGCCGCCCTGCCAGCGCAAAGCAAGCGCCAGCGTGACTGACTGGCCCCCATTGTATGCGCAGCCCCTGGGGGAGGGCCATTTTGGGGCCGGCTGCAAAGTGTTATATTTTCAGTTTTGCTCGAAGCACCGGGGTATCCACAGGCAGGCTTGCAGGCAAGCAGCATTCAGTGAGCAGATGCTACAAGATACGGAGCCTGGCGGACCGGGCCCGGGCGAGACAAGCACGCCGCGCGGGTTCATAGCGGCTATCTCCTCGACAGTGATCTCGTCGTTTTTGTACACGACGTGTTCGCAGCCCAGGTCTCCCAGGTACTGCAGCGCGTGGCAGGTTGGGTCAAGCGCTTGAATAAGTGTGCACTGTGCACTGTGCACCTCAGACAACTGGCACAGCTGCTGGAGCTCACCTGGCACAGGTTGTACGTGAAGCTGTCGTAGTTGTCTATGACCACCACGGGGCCTTCGCCGCTGCCGCTGGCCGCACACCTGCATGCCAGTCGCAGCAGCTGGCCGTGTTGGCTGCGGCGCCGTCGAGAGCCTCTGCACGGCGCTGCACAGCACCACCTCTATCAGAAAGCGCCACCTCTATTAGAAAGGGCCGTGTGTGCAGCCTGGACAGTTGCCCTGAAAAGTAGCACTCTGCAGCTTCGCAATTACCCAGCGCACCTCTCCTCTGCCAACCCAGGGCTGCTTTAGACCGACCAAGCAGAACAGTATGGCCTTGGCAATTTCCTTGCCTTGAGCACGATACAAGCTCTCTTGCAATGCCTAGTGCAGTGCACGGCAGCTCCATTACGTCTGAGCAACCACAAAGCAGATGAGCTTGTAGACCAGCGCAAAGGTAAAATAAGGCTGTAATGGCCGGGAAGGTAGGTGAGTGGACCAGTTTCTCCCTGTCACCTCAATTGATAAGTGCAGCTGCAGGTGCCTTGCAGAGCCATCCCAGGGCTTTTCCAGGGTTACTCCAACATCTCTAGCTGTAAGGCGTTGGAGTGTAATATGGAGTAGTCTGTAGAGATCGCTTGTGTCGCTGGCCCCAGCTCCTCTGCATTGACGTTGGTGTGCCGGGAAATCTGTTGGTTTGTTGCTTTGTGAGCAACTGATGGTCAGATTCCACTGGCATGTTGAGGATGGCCTCAGCGCCTTCTGCCCACGAGAGCCTGCTGTGCTGGCAGAAGGCGGCATCAGGCACATTGAGGCCGAGATTGCTGGGCAAAAAGAGACGCTGCCCATGGTCTTCACAGTCCCTCCAAACTATGTGAGCGAAGGGGCGATCAAAAACATAGGCGTCCTTCTTTCCCACAGCGACACGGTGAATTGGAAGGGCAAGTTGCTCACTGAGCTTGCCGTGACGCTTGCGGCTAGCGGTGCGCTCAGTTATACGTTTTGCTTAACTGGCTTTTTCTGACAATCCCTGAGTACACAAGCAAGTATTCTTGTACACACATGAATTCTCGTATAAACGCAAGCACACCGTTGACAAACAGGGAGGCACGGCTGCTTGTTTTTTTGTGCCTTGCAGGGCTTAATTTTGATTCTTTGGTGGCCAACAGGCTATGTCGTCCTGCGCTTCTGCTGTAAGCATAAGGAGGCGCGCCGGCAGCGCATGTATGAGAAGGCGCTTGACTCACTGGCAACGGCGCCGTATGCGCACGGCGTCACGCGCTTTGTGCTTGCCGGTGTGCCTTGCCTCTCTCACTCTGTCTGCGGCCGCACTTTCCCTGTAGCAGGCGTACAAGGTTCTAAGCTATGCAATGCAGGTATCGGGTCCGGCGCGCGCGCTGCGGCAGCAGTAAGCACGCGCTGCAGCCGCGAAATTGCAGGCCTGCTGTTACTAGCCTACCCTCTGCAGGCACGCACAAGGTGTCCAATTACTCTCAACTTGGTCCCCACACCTGGCAAGCGGCGCTGAGCACTTGGTGGATAACATGGCGTGAAGCGCAGGAGGTGATAGTGCTTGGAAAAAGCACCAGGGCGGCCGCGGAGTCCGCGTCGCCTGCAGAGCAGCAGACTTCTGTGCGTGCGCCCAATGCATCGGTGGCGCAAGTGCTGCGTGTGAAATAAACAAATAAACGCTGCCCGGCCATGTACTTAAACTTTTACTGCAATTTTGTCGGTCGTGGAGCTCAGAGTCTCATGTTTCTTCAGCAGACATGGCTTGCATAGGCTTTAGAGCTCTGAGCACACACAGCAAGCAGCAAGGCACTCCAATGCTTACAACTTGCTTACAGTCTTGCTTGCACAGCTGCAGCAAGGATTTCTGTTGGTAGACCCTGTACTCATATTCCTGCAGGAGGCGCCGCTGCTGAAGGTGGAGGCGCCGTGCCTGTTTGTGCTGGCCGCGGGCGACCCCCTGTGCCCCCCTGCGGAATTGGCGGGCGTCGTGGCCCGCATGCGAGCGCCTGTGATTCATGCGGTGACTGTGGAGGTGTCCTGCCTGCCTCAACCTGAGCTTGGGCATCTGCAATGGAGCTTGCTTGTCAATGGCGTGTTGTACAAAACCTTGTTAATAGGAGAGCTCAGCGGTATGAGACTGGAATGCCCCTCGGGATGCCTGTCCCTGTTAAGATATCATCCCCAGACTGCAGGCATGGCTCAAGCTCTGGAAAACAGCCCTTGTCTTGCAGGATGCGGACCAGAGCTTCAAAGCGGGCCAGGACCTCGGGCCCAGCACAGACACGCTGGCCAGCATCGGGGCAGCCGCGCTGGCCTTCCTGGACGCGCTCGCGCGGCGCGCAGCATGCGACCTGCCGTCTGCGTCCCTTGCGCTGCCGCCGCCGGCGCCGCAGCCACCAGGTACTCCTGCCCAAGTTGGTTGGGGCTTGGTCAGTCTGGGTGCTCTGTGTTTTAGCTGCCGCTGGCTTTCCTGGAGCCGCGGTGCAAGGCATGCGACCTGCCGTCTGCATCCGTCAGTCCGCGCCGCAGGAGCCGCGCTGCCGCTGCCGCATGCGCCAGGTGTCCCCGCGTGAGGTGGCTTGCTTGGCTGAGCTCCCTAAATGCCTTGTCTGGTTGGCAGCATGCGCAGGAGATAGGCAAGGGCTCGCGGCTTGCATGCTGCCGTCTGCCTGGCAGGGCTGGTGCCATGAAGCTGACGGGCGGGCTGTGCATGTGCTGGATTGTTTCATGCGCTTGAATGCGTGCATGCGAAATGCGTGTGTATGCCCGAGCATGATGGGGGGCAACCCTGCTCATGCAAAGCAAATCCCGAAGCACCGTGACATGGGCAGATTTGCCGTCAGTGGGGTCTCGTGCCATCACCCGCCTGTGCTGCAGGTGAGAGCGGGGCAGAGCAGCTCGAGCGCGCACCTGCGGACGGCCCGGGCGAGCACGGCGCTGCTCAGCGCGAGCCAGCTAGCGTGGACGCCATGGACACCAGGGGAGATACGCTGCCGCTGGCAGCACCTGCGGGTGGGCCGAGCGAGAGCGGCGCAGCGTTCCGCGAGCCAGCAGGAGTGGGGTCCATGGACACCGGCGCGGACGCACTGCATGAGGCAGCGCCTGCTGGGGAGTCAAGGGAGAATGGAGGTGCCGTGCACACGGCAGTGCCTGCAGCACCGGAACCTCATGAGGCTGCTGACCTGGCGGCTGCGGCACGGGAGAACGGGGATGCACTGCCAGCGGCTGTGGCGCACGAGGCTGAGACTGATATGTTGTGCAAACCTGAGGCTGCATGGCCTCAGGTGGCCGAGTATGAGCATGCACCCGGTGCATGGTAAGTGTGTGCTTGCTAGTCGAGTGAAATGACGTCAAGGACCTCGCTGTGTGCATGCTGTTACGGACATGCTTGGAATCGCATGTCATGCAGCATTCTCAGCTCAGGTTAGGGCTTTTTGCAAGGGTTTGGACCAAGCTGCTTCCTTGGAGCCTTCGCGTGAACTCTCTCTACATTTTTACGTACTGCCTTGTGTTCTTTTACCTTATTTCACACGCCCTCTACTCAGCTGACTATTAATCTCATTAGTTTGTAATGGCAGGCACGGCAGCTGCTTCTGAGCAGGAGCAGGCTGGTCTGTATTGCAGCACGTCTGGCACGTATTTTACAGACAAAGATTCCCTTGCTGCGCACTATAAGAGCGATTTTCACAGGTAATATTATTGCGTGCCGCCTTGTGGCAGCTGTGATTTGCAGTTGGGATTATAAGCGAGCTTCAACTTTGCAGCAATCTATGCTCACTGTGAACTCCCTTTTCATAGGTACAACTTGAAACGCAAGATTGCTGGCTTGCCGCCGGTGACACGCGAGTGGTTTGATGCGCGGAAGGAGCAGCTGACTGCCACCGCTAGGACCACCGCTTCGAAGGTGAATGGAAAGCGTGTACAGCAGCTAGCTTCAGCTGCGTGACAAGGAACGTGGTGTGAAATCTATGCGGTTGTGCAGGTGTGGGTGGACCCGCTCACAGGGCGCCGTTTTGGCAGCGAGAACACGTACCTGGTGCACGTCAACTCCAACAAATACAAGGACCTGGTTCGACGCAGCGGCGGGCCGGCGCCCGCGCCTGTTGTCAAAGTGCGGCGTGCGGAGGTGCCAGGTGTGCCCCCGTGGTCAGGCACCTGGCAAGCTTGTTAACAAGTCATGGACCTGGTCGTGCCCTCCACAGCGCATATGCGGTTCGACACGCTCAAAACACTGCAGCTGATTTGTGCAGTTGAGTGTGACACGCAGGCGCTGCTCAGGCGCAGCAGCCGCTACCGACATCAGCTGGCGCTCCATACGTCATGAAGGGCCCCAACGGCGTGGATGTGCCCACAAACGTCGTTCGGCAGGTGTGTGTGGTGCCTGAGATGTACATGGCAGTCTCTGTGCAGGATGGTCTTCTTTCAGAGCAGTCTGAGCTATTTTATATCACTGTTATTCGCGATCAATGCAATCATTCTGGGCAGAAAGACCTTGCACACTGTCAGATCAGAACCAGTGCCTGGGTGGAGTCGGCCTGTGTCCGTGTCTTAATGTGGAAAGTGATAAGATCTTGTGGCGTCTTCTATGCGCAGGCAGTGGCCACGGATGCAGGGGGGAGGGCCAGCGATGAAGGCGACGACCTTACCGATGGCTCCGGCTGGGAGACAGCCTCTGATGATGACGAGGCCGATGCAAGCGCGGCTGCTCCAAACGGCACACGCTCCGCGGGCCCAGCAGGCGAAGGCGCCGCTGCGGCCGCGCAGTCTGGCCAGCCCAGGGTAGGGACTAGCGGCGTGGCGCCGGCCGGCGAGGCCGAGGCGGCGGGCGAGTGGGATGTGTGCCGCAGCCTGTTTGACGGGCACGTGGCGCCCAGCATGGCGGCCAACCTGGAGTACATGTGGAAGCGGTTCGGGTTCTACTTTCCCGAAGCAGAGCACCTGGCCGACCCGGAGGGGTTGCTCAAGTACCTGGTGCGGATCGTGGCTTTGTGTGCGTTTTCTGTTGGGTGTGTTGGCTCCTTGATGCAGACTAGTGTAAAAATTGGAGTTGTGGGGAAGCAAGTCCCTTAGTGCTACTTCATGCGTCCTACATCTTTAAGTGTGAGCACCCGATTGGCCTGGAACGGCTGCTCAAGTACTGTTGCCCTCTGGGCGCTGTCGGTAAAAGTGTGAAGGAGGTCTTTTTTTGCAAAGAGCACTGATGACTGTCACTGCCACAGTACAACTAAATCAGAAGCACATGCAGTTTAGTTATGAGCATGGTATTAAATTCATGATAACAAGGTTTATGCAAGGGTGGTAGCAGTATGGTGACACACAGGGACTGGAATGCAGGGCGACAAGCTGGCGGTGGGGCACGTGCCGCTGTATGCGCGCGGCGACGACGCCAACACGCGCCAGTTCGGGTCGCTGCATGCGGTGCAGCGGCACATGGCCGACATGGGCCGCTTCAAGATGGCGTGGGAGGACAACGAGGAGGAGTACGACGACTTCTATACCTGGTCGGAGGACGCAGACATGGCCGATGCCAGTGGCACGGGTACGTTATCATACTGTGTCCGTGCGCGTTTCAACGGTCTGTGCTGGAGCTTCGCTTTCAGGTGGCCTGGGAGGTCAGTGAGGAGAAGTGTGATAACATCGTTAAGTGCCCAAAGGATGCTCTTAGCCTTGGCTGAAGCCAAGCTCTCCGTAGCAGATAAGAAATTAATGGCCACGTGCCTGTCCACCTTACTGTGCTGTTCGCGCTGTACTCACAAGGTGGCATTGTCTCACGCGTGTCGCAAGCTGCAGCAATAGGAATGTTTGCCAGGCCAGTAATGGCTCGACGCCCTGCCCGCTCTGTCTAATTTTGGCGTCAATTTGCTGGAAAACTTTGTTGCTGCCTGCTCAGCGTTGAGCATTGGGTGGCATGGGTGCTGCGCAGGCAGCGAGCTGGCAGCGGCGGACGAGGCGGGCGAGGGCTCGCAGCTGCGCACGGGCGGCTACGAGCTGGCGGTTGGCGGCGGGGAGGCCGGCGGCGCCGGCCGGGTGCTCGGCAGCCGCCAGCTGGCGCGCTACTACCGGCAGTCCTACCGCCCGGCCGACGCGCGGCGCAGCGTGGCCGTGGCCAGCCTCGTGGACCAGTGCGCCCCCACAAAAGAGACACTGCGTGATTGGTGAGGAGAGTGAGAGCACGCAGGCTGACGCAGAGGGGTCCCTCCTAGCTGTTCGGGCAGGACGTTATTGTGTGTGCAACGAGCTGTGCTGTAAGATGCTGAAATTGTACGCGCCCGATTGGCAGGTATCGCGCCCTCGGCATCGCGACGCAGGCTGCGGTGCCGGAGGCGGAGAAGCGCGCGCAACGCGCGCGGCGGCGCACGGAGCGCCTGCACCTCAACACCGCGCTGCGCGCCAACGTCAACCGCAACCTGCCGCGCAATGTGCCGTACTGACCGTCGGCCTGCTGCTGTGCTGCACGCAGTGCATGTGGCAGCCTGAGCACCGCACCGAGCGCTCCCAGCAGCCTGCCACACACCCCTAAACCCCAAACCCTATCCCTAAAACCCTAAAACCCGGCAGCCTGCCACACGCGCTTGTGTGCGCTGACATCCTAGCAGCTTGCAGCACGTTTACGGGGATGCTGACAACCACACGAGCGTGTGCGCAACGTTTGCTGGTGTCGGCAGAGACGTCCCAACCGCGCTTGTTGCTACAGAGTGCATGTTCCCTTTGCAGTGCATGCAGCATGCAGCTCTTGTGTCGGACAGATACTGTGCATGTCAGAGGGTTTTCCAGTCCTGGCCTTTGCTGTGGGAGTACAGCGCCAGCTTTCACCTGTGCTGAAGCATGGCGCAGGAAGCGTGTGTATAAGACTGTTTCGGCGGAGGCCTTCAGGCATACAGCATTGCAAGGATCATCCACATTTTACTGCACTTTGACTTTGACGCCGAGAAGAACAACACAACAGCTGCCTATTTGCGCGTCTTCAGCACATACATGCTTTTAACTCCTGCTTCATCCCGACATGTGAGGTGACGCTCTCGCAGGCTCAGCCTCCTAAGCCACAGCTCAGAATAATCACAGCAATGACATTTATAAGGATGTGCGATCAGTCAATTTCCGTATGCGTGCACACACACAAGCATGGCGTTCTTTATGACACCACCTCTGCTCAATACAGAGCTTGCCTGGCGCATGCATCAAGCCGCACAGCATGCCCCTTACGCGCTTCAACACTCCGGCCACCCTATAGTGATTGCATGCCAACAAAATGTAGCTTTTTCGTGCCGGCAATTGCAGTCAATGCCGAGGATGCAGCATTGCGCGCACGGTGTCAGGCACTATCGTGCAGGCCGGAAACAGGCGCTGTGGCTACGGGTGTCTAGCAGCCTGAATGATTTATACATGCGCACGTACAGGACTCGGGACCCTTTCAAAGTACATTAGTCTGCCCAGTCGCCCTTCATTGCGGGCATGGCCCGAGAGACAGTCACGGCGCCGCCTGCTCAGGCCGCCAGCTCTGCTCGGCGCAGCGCGCGCTCCACAGCAGGCGCGGCGCCTGGCGCGGCCGAGCGCACCGGCGCCAGGGCTGCACGCATGCACTCCACCAGCGCCGCCGCTCGCGCCGCCCGCGCCGCCACCTGCACGGACGCAGGCCCTATTTGGAGCTCCAGGGTATCCGGTAGGTCTGGCGTGCAACCCTACGCCAATACCGCCGGCTGTGAGGCTCCACACCATGCGCGAGGCCTAGCATTTCCTGATGCCGGCGTGTGCAGAAATGCGCCATTTGCCGGATTGGCAGCCCACACTTGCAGTGAATGTCCGGTCACAGGTACATTGTGAGTGACATGAGTGACATGGCGGTGGTCTCTACTGCGCGTGATGCGTCCTGGTCCACCAAAGGGTATGCCGGGTGATTTGGTGGAGAACACCACTCGTCCCATCCTTGTCTGGGCCCATCACACATGCAGGGAGGGAGGGTTTTGCCTCACTCTACACCACACACTTCCAGGAAAGGGCGTGCAGTGCGCTGTTGAGACCTGACCTCTGTGTGGCGTGGTTTGCTTCTGTGTTGCAACGTGGAAAAGCTGCTGCCAACCTGCTCTGGCGGCGCCTTCTGACCGCTGCGGCCGCTAGCAGCATCCTCAAAGAGCCGCGCCTCGCGCTGCGCTGCTGCGGTTGCCAGCACCGCCTGCACTCGCATGTCACGGGGATAAATCACAGCGCATCCTCACTGGGTCTTGCTTGCCTGCGCTTTGAGCGTACGCAGGTCACAGGGACTTGGCATGGTCTGTTGCGCCGGTTATGCGGAAAGCCTGCTGTTCCTGCATGCTCGGTTGTTGCATACTGCTTGGTGATCCTTTACATAAGCAGCACCAGCTGTGGATAGGGTACAAGGCATGAACTTCGACTACGACACGCGGATGCGCAGGGGCGTGCCTGCACTTTGGCGTTCGCTAGGGCATCAGCCTCGCCTTGCAGCGCCGCCTGAGCTGCACGCAGCTCGCCGCAGCGCTTCTCAGCCGCATCCGCTGCCGCCTCAGCGCTCTGGGCTTGCCGAACAAGCTCGTGTCAGTGACATGCACCAAAATCAGACGTTGTTGCAAAGATCTGCACGGTCACTCGCTGCCTCAAAGCTGTTGCCTACCCATGCATTACTGCATACAAAGAGGCTCAGCTCATGGCACATACGCTGGCCAAATGCACCGCAGAGCTTGCCGCAGTCCTAGTAAGCCTCTTGCAGGTCTTCAGCCCCAACCCAGACCTTGCATCTGTCTCGCCCGTGCGTGCCGCTTGTGCCGCCGCTGCACACTCTGCTGCCGCGCTGCCCGTGACTCAGGTACCTAACCCTAGCTCTGCCCACCAGGCGTGCAGAGTCGGCAGCCGCTGCGCCCTCCGCGGCTGCACTGGCTTCGTGCTGTGCGTCACGCAGGTCCCGCTCGGCGTCCGCCGCCGCTCGGCGCGCCGCCGCCTCGCGGGCCCCGGGGCTCGACTTCAGAGCCGTTGCGCGCGCCTGCAGCACGCTCAGCATGTTGCCTGGCAAAAGTCTCAGGTGTCTGACGCTCCTATGCTTGGCCCCGCTCTTGCAATCTCACTGAAAGGCGCAGATAACCCCGCCAACAGAGCCCTTTTACTCCCACGCCCAGCCATCCTCCTGGAAAAATAGCCCCAAAGGTGTGACTCAAACCTCACCCACAGAAAAACTAGGCACAGGCACCAAACCCTACTTTGGCAATGATGGCCTCACCCTACCCAACAGAGCCCTTCCACTTTTGTGCCCAGCCATCCTTGTGAACATGTGATTCGAAACCCCAACCACAACCATGTGCAGATAAACCTAGGCACAGACAGCAAGCCCTACCTTGGCAATGATGGCCTCGCGCTTCTCCACGGCGCGCGCGAGCTCGCCCGACAGGCGCTCCTGCGCGCGGCCGAGGTCGTCGGCGCGCGCGGCCAGGCGGTGCGCCTCGCGCTGCAGCGCCACGCCCTCAGCGCTGCCGCCGCCCACCGCTCCCAGCGCCGCCGCCGCCTCGCGCTCCAGCTGCACCCGCCGCTCCCACAGCAGCGCCTGCGGCACAGGTCCTTTTTTGTTCCGGGGATTTAATGTACATGGGACGGGCAGACCAGAGCGCCCACATGAGCTTAGACATGCATCAAGGGACAAATGCCTGAACCACGCAGCTTTGACACACTGTTCGACACACTTTGTTAAGGTGTCACTTGTTTTGTTACAGACACAAAAGGTCAACTGCCCATAATATGAGGAGTTGGGCATCCTGCTGCCCATCTGGGAAGGAGTTCTGTGGACTTATGTCACACATGACAGTACAGCAACAGAAACTGGCGAGCAGCAAAATGCCGCACCTCCTTCTCAGCCTGGAGGGAATCTGCAAGCGCTGTGCGCCGCTCCTCGCGCGCGGCTTCGACCGCGGACGTCAGCCGCGCGACCTCAGCCTCCTCATCCTATGCATGTATCACCAGACCTCCTTGGCGCCGTGATTATTTTCTTGTGTAAGCGTTTCTGCAAGGCGAGGTTCGGTGTACAACCATCCAACCCCGGCACGCTCCATGATTTGAGCGTTTCATGATAGACACTTCACACGAGCTTTCACAGCTGGCTGCTGCAAACCAGGCATGTTCGTATCATTGCCAGGCACGTGTCGCGGGCTTCCATCCACACGCCTGCAGCTGGCCTGCCGCGGAGCCCTGGGCGGCGGCCTGGTCCGCGGCGAGCGCATCGCGCGCGCTCGCGCTGTCCGCGACCGCCGCGTTGAGGCGCCCGAGCTCCGCGCGCTGCCGCGCCATGCGCCGCTCCAGCTCCCGCGACTCCTGGCCCACGTGCTCCAGCCTGCATGACAGCTTGAAGTTTAACATCTACATTGGCAAGGGCTGAAGAATCCATCTACACACACTAGTACAAACAAGACCAGACATTGTCAGCTGGTAAAGCTTTCAGATGACGCGCGCACTGCTGTTTCCAGGCATGCGGGTTACTGGCGCGTCAACTGAACGGGGGGATGATTTTTGTGGGGCATGACACTGTGATATGGCCTGAACCTTGTGCCAAGTGATCGCACTGCTGGTCCAGGCGCGCTGCGCGCTTGCCCAGCACGGCGCGCGTGGACGCCAGCTGCGCCAGGACCTCGCCGCCGGCCGCGCCCGCCTGTCCAGGGTCGAGGGCTCTCATGCTGTTGGCTGTTCCGGGAGCTCAGGGTAGTGTGGCAAAACATGTGAAAATGGTAGTCCTTATTGTTCTCAGACTGATCTTGCACGCCATCAGCCTAGCAAGCTGCTGGCGGCGCTGTCACTTGGGATGAGGAATGATTGCTGTGGGTGATCGGTTAAAGTCCACATAGCAGTTCTGAGCCTAGGCACAGTAAGCGACTCGCACCTGCGCCAAGCTGACGAGCTCCGCCTGGCGTGCGGCCCAGCGGCGCTGCAGCGCGCGCCCGTCGGCCAGCTTGGCAGCCACCTCGCGCGCCAGGTTGGAGGCCGTCGCCTCCAGCGGCCCTGCGCCCGCGCAGACGGCAACCCTGGGAACCCTGAGAGGCAACCCTGGGCTCGCAGCAGCGCTGTCACCTGCACAGGCAGGTTCTCCTACAGGCGTTGTGGAAAAGTCACCGGCGCAGGAACATGCACTGGTGTGAAGCGTGAGCAGCACCTCTTGGCAGCTAAGCCTTGTTGGCAAGCACACGGGCGACAGGGGCGCTTGCCCACGTTCTCGCCAGGTGCAGCTTCGGCGGCCGCCTTGGCCAGGCGGCGGTTGAGCACGTCGACCTCCCGCGCCTTGCGCTCCAGCTCGTCGCCGCGCCGCCGCGCGCTCACCTCGCCCTGGCCCCAAAGAAGTTTTCCGATCAGGGCAGCTTATGACACATTTTACATCATCACGCCACACGGTTGCTGGTGGGTCGCTGGCAGCAGTGCAGGTGCACTGGCCGCAAAAGGTTGGCATCCTATTTTTTTCCAGGCATTTTAAGAGGTGGGCGTTGTATTTCTATTTTTGACATGTGGCAATGCACAGCATGGCTGTGCCACAGTTCGAGACACATTCATGAGAGAAGTGCGCCGCACCTGAGCGAGCTCGGCCTCCTGTGCGCGCGCGCTGGCAGACAGCGCATCTGCGGCTGAGCGCAGGCGCTCGCTCTGCGCATCAGCCTTCAGCACGTCCACCTGAGCCACAGCCGCAACACAAGCTGTCACTGAAGAGGGCCCCCACAAGTTGCTGGCATGGAATGTCTTTGAGATGAATGCTGGCACCAGCACATCCATGTACTGTGCCACCGTCATGACGCGGTCACAGATTCAGAGAGCCACTGTCTGCAGCTACTTGCATGCCGTAAAGTGTAGCCAGCACAACTATCGATTTGACTTGTGAGCAGTTAACTAGCGAAACATGCCACCAGCAAAGACGCTGCCTACCTCCATCTGCGCGATGGCGTGCTGCAGCTGCTCGGCGACGGCCTCGCGCTCGCGTGCGGCCGCGCGGTGCCGAGCGGCGTCGGCCGCAGCGCGCTGCGCGCCCTTGCCCGCCATCGCGGCCTCCGCCAGCCGATCCAGCGCCGCCACCTCCTCTGCCTGCATGACGGCACTGGCCCTCCCATCCGCCCGTGTACACACTAAGGGTACATGCTTTACCATCCCCGTCGAAGAGCCCAGTGTAGCCTCGGAGCAGCTTGGGATTTAGCGCATGCGTGACACCCTGGCAGGGCTGAGCCAGTAATAACGTAAGAGTCAAACACATGATGCCCCCAAGCTACTATCGAGAGGCGCGCCTGGATGACCTCCGCGGCAGCGACGGCCGCGCGCTCGGCGGCGGCCAGTGCCTCGTCCAGGTGCCGCATCTCCGCTCGCGCCTCCGCCAGGCTGGTCTCCGTGGTCGCCAACGACGCCGCCAGGCGCCCCAACGTGTCCTGCACCAGCGACGAGCCTCTTCACGGCATGTGACGCAGCATGGGTCGGCCAGCCAGTGTGCGTACATCTGTCAGCCTGATAGAGGCCGCCTGGCAGAACCACCATTGCAGACTGATGACGAAGTACCAGCATTGACACAGAGCAATGCTCCTGGATGTTGATTATACGAACATGCATTGAAAATTGTGTGAGCTGAGGATGTTACCCTCGATCCAAAACGATCCAACAGTGACCACACCCACACCATGGAATAAACCCTGACCATGGAAAAAACCCTAACATGACCCTTGTGTGCGCGCCTGCAGCCCGGCCTGTTTGTCGCAGAGGGCGGCGGCGGCCGCGGAGACCATGGCGCCCTCGCCCTCCAGGCGGCGCAGCACCGCGGCCGCGGCCTCGCGCCGCGCCGCCGCAGCCGCCGCGTCGCGCCGGAACGCGGCCGTCTCCGCCGCCAGGCTGCGCTCCTGCTCGCCCGCCGCTGCCAGCGCCTCCTCCACCAGCTGTGCTTGCGTCGCATGCCAGGGATCACTGTAGCGATCAATGAAAACACCACATTGATCGGTGTGTTACCTAATACACCATAACGACACCGCAATGCACTTTAGTGACACCGTACTGCAAATTTTAAGTTTACCGATGGATGACTGTACATTTCTTGCCATAACCTCCACCTCTGACCGTCAGTTGTAAGAGCCTTTCCTGATGGGTGGTACTGGGACGCATGTCGGAGCAGCACGTAAGATAGGGACCGGGCCAGGGCGCGCCTTGAGAGCCTCGTCCCGGCGCTGCAGCGCGAGCAGGCTGTCGCGCCACTGCGCGCCGCGCGCGCGCCGCTCGTAGTGCACGCCCTCCGCCTCGGCCGCGGTGGCCGCCAGCAGCTCGCGCGCGGCGCGTGTCTCGCGCCGCTGCTCGCCCAGGCGCGCGGCCGACAGCGCGCGGCCGGCCGCCGCCGCGTGCAGGCGCGCGTGCAGGCCCTCCAGCAGCAGGTCCTTGTGCTTCTGCGCCTTCTCGGTGCGCCCCGCCGTCTCCTCCGCCACGTACGTCGCCCTGCCGTGCCAGGGATTACCATCAGGAACTAGGGCCGCTAAACCCTACCATACCCGTGCCAGGAACACTGCACTGCCAGCGTGTGCTGCATTACGCAATCGTGCGACATCAACAGCGTGTGCGCGGCTGTAGCGGTGTGCAGGGGTGCAGGCCCTCCAGGAAATGCTTTTTGTGCTCCTGTGTCTGCAGCATGCGCCCCATCTCCTTGGCCGAGCACGCCGCTCTGTCACCTCAGACGTCCGTTCAGCGTATCCCACACTTCATGCCGTGCGCGCGTACTGATAGGGCGCGGCCGTGGCAGCGTGCAGGCAAGCTTGTCAACCAGCCGGTGCACAGATAAATCTTTGCATTACATGTGCTGGAAAAAACATACGACACGTTTAGAGGGCGTGCCGGCGCGTGATGGCAATGTCACTCTGCATCTGCGTGTTGTGCGCCTCCACTTGACGCAGCGTGACGGCCAGCGCCTCCAGTTCCACGCCGGCCGCCTCTGCCTGCACAGGAACAAAGGCGGTTTGGAGGTGTGCCTCAAAAACCCTAATCAATATCACAACAGCACCAGATCGTATATGTTTCCGCCTGTCAACACGTGCAGGAAGCTGGCCAGCCTCAGCCACAGGGTCCCAGTAGATTTGTGGCTGCCAAATACAAGCCGTATTCGCTCTGCTTCAGCAGAGGAGCACCTGGGAACACCAGTGCATGTGGCGTCCTATTGGTTTATTTTAATGCTTGTTCCGAGCTGGGGCCTGGTCCACACAGCACCTTCTGCCGGTCGGCGGCGGCCAAGGCGGCCTGGGTCACGCCGGCGCGGCGCAGCTCGGCGGCGCGCGCGTCTGCGCTGCGGCGCTCGGCCGCCACGGCGGCCGCGCGCGCGTCGGCGGCGGCCAGGCCGCGCTGCAGCCGCGCCAGCTGCTGCTGGAAGCCGTGCAGCTCCACGCCCACCGCCTCGCGCCGCGCGCCCGCGTCCTGGGAAACCCTACAGGGTCAGCGCCTGCCATGGAACAGCAGCGCCACCTCGTCTGTTGTTCAGCAGCAACGCTCGTGGCCTCGCGCTGCACGCCTGCACTTTATGTCTTTGTGCAGTGTCAAAGGTTGGCATGGACTGCCACGCTGCAGCCGCGCAAGTGCTGCTGGAAGCCATGCAGCTCTACGCCCACCGCCCATAGCCCGCATCCTGGAGTGTCTCAACGAGGTTTGGGGCTAGTGCAGGGTCTGGGAGTTGGGTGGAGCACGGTTGCAGTGCTATTTTGCGTAGCCCCACGCCCACCGCCGGGCGCCGCACACCCATGTCATGGAGGGCGAGAAACAGGTCAGCGTAGAGTCAGGGTCTTGCATGGAGCACTGCTACCTTCCTGTTTTGCCCCACCGCCCCGCGCCCGCAGCCCAGGCTTCTTGCAGGAGTCTCGATGTATGCCTGGAGCAGTGTGAACAGGTATCCCTTGACAGGTCACCGAGGCAGTCGGATGTGATAAGGCTGCTCTTTACCAGTCAGGAAACGTTCGAAACCAGTTTTGCCTTGCTGCCTGATACGCCTCCGCCTGGCTTGACTCGCGAGAGGGCTCATAATGCTGCAGCGTGACCGGGGGCAGGGCTTTCTCACAGCGTGTGAGGCCTCTGACAGCAGCAGCGTGCGCCAGGCCATTCACTGGGTGTGGACTTGGGGCCCGCCGCGGCCAGGGCGCTGAGCGCCTTGCGCCTTACGCGCAGCTCCTTACCCCGCAGTTAGGCCGCTGCCTGACCGTGTGAATAGCCGAGGCTAACGGTAGGGCCCTTACGCTGAGCGCCTTCTGCTTTTCGCGCAGCTCCGCTTCCAGGCGCTGCTTGCCAGCTGCACGCCCAGCGCCTCCTGCGCTCTCCGAAGCAATGGGTCCCCCGAATCCAGGCCCAGCACGGGTGGGGCAACCTCTGCGGCATCTGCACGCTCTGGCTCCTGGGGATGGCTTTTGGTGAGGCCGGGAGGCGCCCGCAAAGCGGCATCCTGCCCGTCGTTACCTCTGGGATCCCCCATCACGATCCAGGAGGTCGGTAGCACCAGTGAAACGCAAGGTGGAGCTTGTCAGCGGAAGACAAATGGGGGAGTGTCTAAAAATAGAAACGGGTCGTTTTCACGTGCTGCACGTGCGCAACTTGTCTCTGGTAGGACATTTTTTCTCCCTAGCTCTGAGAACTACATTACAAGGCTGCACACTCCCTACCCGCAGAATATGCGCGAAGGACCTGATTGACGGCCTGGAAAGGAAAAATATGACCCGGGACATCTCGAAAGCAGCGAAGCCTGAGGCTGCAGTGGTTGCTCCAGAAGGCACATCGTTTTTTAGAGCCGTTAACTTTGAGCGATATGCAGTGCGTTGCTTGCACAGTCGTGCTGTCATGTTCTTCAGCACCTGTGGATGTTTTTGAGCACAGCATAGTCTGCTCTGCAATGTGCTCTGTCTGTAAGCAAATGTGTGGGGGTGCAGCGCCCTACGACTACGATGCGCCTGATATCTTATGTGGGCACTGCTGCATTCGTCGGCATCATGGCATCGTTTTATTACAGCAAGGTTCAACCAGCCAAGCGCTGAGCCTGAAGCCAGCAAAGCATCACAATGGAGCCCAAGCTTGAGGCGACGGACCAGAAGCTGCCTATGCCCGCCTCAAAGGCTATCGCCTTCTCGGAGACACATGAGCTCATCGCATCAACTCGGCAAAGCGTGCGCACCTTAACTCAGTTCAAGTTCGTCTAACTGCATATGCAGGTATCTGTTATTTGCTGAATTAGGTGGTGCTTTGCTAAGCACCAGTAAAAATTGACGACTGATGCGTGGCTGCCAAGCAACTTCGCTTAGAACTACAGTTGATGGCCCCAAACACTACGTGAACAGGCCCTTGTTGGTGTGTCAGGGCCAGTGCAGGCTCCTGTCAGTAACTCTAGGGGGGCTGCATCCACAAAACCTCGCTGCCAAGGGCAGGTAGAGGCAGCGCAAGCGCACGGCGCTGCTTTGCTGGAGGCGCTCGCAGCTGGGGGCCCGCCGCCCGACCTGGCGCGCCGCGTTGCGGCGGCCGTGGCGGCGGCGCGTCAGGCGGCCGCTGCCGCCGACGCCGGACTGGCGCAGACGGGGCCCGCAGTGGCAGCTGTGGCGGGCGGCGGGGTACCCGCCGCTTCCGATGCAGGCACCCTGCAGCTGCAGGTACGCAGACTGCTTGCCTGCAGCTACGGCAAAGCCAAGCTGCTTCTGCTTCCGCACGCCAAGCTGCCTGCTGGC
>JAABUX010004134.1_pt1 | contig 18651 bp, 20 predicted proteins | sample 5561851 | NCBI WGS metagenome assembly JAABUX01 (sample SAMN10711883, study PRJNA513361) | rock metagenome | isolation source: Antarctica rocks | place: Antarctica: Victoria Land, Richard Nunatak red sandstone | collected 2016-01-03 | reverse complement strand
TTGCGATAGCTTGTGTTCCCTGCCGTCGCGCGGTCGGGGGTTTGCTCGTCACCCTGTTTCTATCCTTCTGTATCTTTACGTCAATCCCCAGTGTCCGTGGCCCAAGACCTTTAGCACTATAGCAACTTCAACGCGGCGTCGCCATATGTGATTCTCACGCTCCTTGACAAGGTCGCACCTAGATGTATAATGCATATAGTTAACGTGCGCTATACAAATAGTGATGGGCTTGTCAACACAACAGGAGGTATCGATGCCGCGTCGTCGTCCCACACCCAATTCGACCGCGGACGGCGCGAACGGAAACGCTATTCCGCGCTGGTCCCCGCAGGATATGCTCGTCCCCTATGTGCTGCTGGCCGTCTCGATGCAGCGTGCCCATGGGTACTTTATCGAGGATTATCTGAAGAAAACGCTCAAATACACGGGACCCGATACGAGCACGCTCTATCGCACCCTGCGCCAGCTCGAGAAGGATGGCCTGCTCCTCTCGGCGTGGGAACCTGGTCCGACTGGCCCGGCCCGTCGTGTCTATTCGATCACCGATGCCGGGCGCGCGTGGCTTGACACGTGGGGCTCGATGCTCGACACGTGCCGGGGGATGATCGATAATTTCTTCAACTTTTATAGCGGCGCCTACGGCGGCAGGCCCTCACGCGAGACCAAGGCTTGCGCCGGTGGAAGCCCGGCGCCGGGTACATCCGAGCAAACGGGGACGATGAAAGAGGATGCCATGGAGTAGGGCAGGTTGTGTTAGTCGGCGCGGTTGCCGGCTGCCAGTTGCCAGTTGCCGACTGCCAGTTGCCGGCTGCCAGTTGCCAGTTGCCAGAGGGTCATGAGCGGTGGGCAACCGTAAGAGGTGGGTCGGACTGGGGGCGCGGGTAGCCCGCCTGCTTGGTCCTGTCTGCAAGCCGTAGCGGCAGCGGTGGACCGGACGCGTGGCAGAGGCATGGAAGGTACGGTATAGACGGTACAGATAGAAGGGGTCGGCATGAGTGCGAGAGGGTTGGAGGACAGGGTCGCCGTCGTGACGGGGGCCGCGAGCGGGATTGGGCTGGCGATCGCGCGGGACCTAACTGCCCGTGGGGCGCAGGTGATGCTGTCCGACTACGATGTCACGGCCGGTACCGCCGCGGCATTTAAGCTGCCGGGAGCCGGTTTCTATGCCGCGGACCTGGCGGACCCGCGCACGCCGCAGGCGCTGATCGACGAGACGGTGTCCACGCTGGGCCGGGTGGACATCCTGGTCAACAATGCGGGCATCCAGCACGTGGCCGCGCTACCCGAGTTCCCGGAGGAGAAGTGGCGGCAGATCATCGAGGTGATGCTGACCGCGCCGTTTCTCTTGACCAAGGCCGCCCTGCCGGGCATGTACGAGCGTGGTTGGGGCCGTATCGTCAACATTGCGTCGGTGCATGCCTTGCGCGCCTCACCGTTCAAATCGGCCTACGTCGCGGCGAAGCACGGGCTGCTGGGGCTGACGCGCGTCACGGCGCTGGAGGCGGCCGAACACGGCGTCACCTGCAATGCGATCTGCCCCTCATACGTCCGCACCGCCCTTGTCGAGCGGCAGATCGCCGACCAGGCGCGCATCCACGGCATCCCCGAGGCCGACGTTGTCGAGCGCATCATGGTCGCCGAGGCGCCAATCCGGCGCCTGGTGGAGCCGGCCGAAGTCGCCGCGCTCGTCGGGTACCTCTGTTCCGACGACGCCTCCGCCATCACCGGCAGCGCCCAGACGATCGACTGCGGATGGACGGCGCACTGACGAGTGGGCAGTGGGCAGTGGGCAGTGGAAAGAGCGAAGCTGATATTGAGGGCAAAGTATCCTTTGAGGATACAACGTTACTGTCCGGCCGTGAAGTGCACCTTCCATGTCCCGCCTGGCCACGATGCTTCCATCACGTAACATGCAGCACGTGGGAGATAGATGACGGAGGAGAAGCCTTTCCAGTTGGGGTTGGCGCGAACCTGCCCCGGATGATGGGGATCGGGGAGCGGGGGATAGAGCACCGGCCGTCGCGGGTCCAAGCGCAGGTAGGGATGTGGTCCCTGGGTGTGACTTGAAAACCACACAGGCTGTCGTTGCGGCCCAATCCAGGCGCGAATGGTGACGATACTCCCATAGCCGCGGCGCTCAACCCACGCGATCTTCACCGGCCATCCCTGTGACGTTGGCACGATCATGTTCACCGGCACAAGCAAAGCCAGGTCCGGCGGGAAGCCCACGGCGAAAACCGGCGGAGACCCGACGGCTTTCATCTGGAGTGAGGGGATGAGCCGTGGGGGCGGGCCAGTGGGACAGCTTCGAGGAACGGGACCGAGTGGCGGAGGGCTGGCGGCGTCGCTAGAGACATGCGCCTGCACTGGCCAATAGAGGCAGGCGGCCAAGACAAGACTACTCACGATGCTCGATCGTCCCATCGGTCCCTCCCAAATCAGCTGATCATCTCACACCACCTATGATACAACGCCGCTTGTCCGCGGGTTCCCTGCTCCATGTTGCGCGTCCATCTATCTACTGCCTACTGCCTACTGCCTACTGCCTACTGCCTACTACTCGTCGATCGTGCCCATGGTCCCCGCAGGACCGTAGTCGCCGAGGGCGCCGCCAAAGGTGGTAGACTCGCCCTCTGGGAGCAGGTCGTCCGCTTTCGTGGCAAGGTCGTCTTCGGACCCCGGATACTCGCCGCCGCTCAGACCCGGCTCGCCGTCCGTCTCCGTCTCGGTATACGCTTCGTCGCGCTCGGCGGCCGTGCTGCTGCTGTCGTTGTTGGCGTCGCTCATCGCCTCTCCTCTTTTCATCAGGTGTCCATAGAGTAGCGCATCGTGGCGCGACCTTGAAAGATGTCGTCCGACGCGGGCTGCCGATCCGCACGTCCGGCCCACCGTTGTGCCCCGCGAGCGGGATCGAAGCGGGCGGGCCGCCCGCGCTCCCAGTCCGAAGCCGCATCTGCCCACGGCCCACGGCCCACGGCCCACTGCGTTCGTGGTCCGGGACCCGATGACGGTACACTAACGCGTCGGGACAGTGCCGTCAGACCGGGTGGTGCACAACGTGTGCCACGTCTATGGCTCCGCCGTTTCGTGCTATGCTCACGCAGCCTTCCAGTGAGGGAGAAGGTTATGAAGACGGAACGATTGCCTCTATTCCCGCTGAATACAGTGCTCATACCGGGAACGGTGCTGCCGCTCCATATCTTCGAGCCGCGCTACCAGATCATGTTGTATCGGGTGCTCGCGGGCGATCAGCGCTTCGGCGTGGTCTTGATCCACGATGGCCGCCCGGACATCAGTCCGGCCGCCCGGACCGTCGAGGTGGGGACGGTGGCGGAGGTCACCGCCGTGGTACCGCTCGACGATGGCCGCAGCAACATCAGCACGACGGGACGGCAACGCTTCCGCGTGACCCGGTTGTACCATGACCAGCCCTATCTGACCGGGGATGTAGAACTGCTCTCCGACGACTATGCGCCGAGCGAGCGCTTGCGCGCGCTTTTCGACGAGGTGCGGCACGTGAGCCGGCGCTACGTCATCATGCTGCTGGCGCTCAGTCACGAGCAGGTGGCGCACATCCGCTTGCCCGACGAGCCGGTCACGCTGTCCTACAAGGTTGCTGGCCTGTTAGAACACGTCTTACAACCGGCGGAGCGTCAACGATTGCTCGAGGCGCCGGGGGTCGAGCATCGGCTCTATGCCGAACTGCTGGTGTTGCGGCGGGAGTTAGCCATCCTCCGTCGCATGGGCGAGATGGGCGCGCCTGGTGACAAAATGTCACCCAACTAGCCGCGGTGGGTGTGAGTTGTTATGGCTAGTTGCCCGCGGCATATATTGTGCGGCTGATCGTGTTAGCATAGGCATAGCGCGACAGCCGGATAGGCTGGAGCATCGGCGCCGTGAGCCAGGCGGTCTCCAGGCCGCTGATGGAGCCGCTAGCCAGCGCGTACTGTACGGCATGCGTGGTCACGGAGCAATAAACCTCAAAGGCCGAGGTAGGGGGTAGACCGGTGAACGACAAACCTCATGGACAGGCGGCGGCGCACGGAGTGAGCGTCGCCGGCTTCATCGCCCAGGGACACGAGAAGGGCTACGTGCGCCGTGGGGACCTGGAGGCGCTGGCCCAGCGCGACAGCCTGGCGCCGGCCGATGTGGAGGCGATTGCCGACACGCTCCTCGACGCGAACATCGAGGTGGTTCAGAACGAACAGGAGGCGCGGCAACACGAGGCCGACGACGGGCTGGCCGCCGCTCTTGACGCCCTGGAGACCGAGCCAGGCGATACCGACCTGGTGCAGACCTACCTGCGTGAGATCGGCAACGTCCCCTTGCTAACGATGGCCCAGGAGGTCGAGCTGGCCAAGCGCGTCGAGGCCGGCGACGGGTCCGCAATCCAGGAGTTTGTGCTGGCCAACCTGCGGCTGGTCGTCAGTGTGGCCAAGAAGTACATGGGGCGCGGCATGGGCTTGCTCGACCTGGTGCAGGAGGGCAATATCGGCCTGATGCGCGCGGTGCAGAAGTACGACTGGCGTCGCGGCTACAAGTTCTCGACCTACGCGGTGTGGTGGATCCGGCAAGCCATCACGCGCGCCATTGCCGACAAGAGCCGCACCATCCGCCTGCCCGTCCACATGGGCGAGGCGCTCAGCAAAATGTATGGCGTGACCCAGCAATTGACCACTGAGTTGGGGCGCGAGCCGACCGAGGAGGAGTTGGCGGCTGCACTGGGCGCGGGCATGCACGAGGTACGGCAGGCCCTCAAAGCCACGCGCGCTCCCATCTCGCTGGAGACGCCCGTTGGCGAGGAGGAGGAGGGCGAGTTGGGCGACTTCATCGTCGACGAGAGCGCCAAGGCGCCGGACGAGCGCGCCTACGAGCGCATCCTCAAGGACGAGACGCACCGCGTGCTCCAGGAAACGCTGACCACGCGCGAGCAATTGGTGTTGCAGCTACGTTTCGGCCTGGGCAACGGACATGTCTACCCGCTGGAGAAGATCGGCGAGAAGATGGGCATCACGCGCGAGCGCGTGCGTCAGATCGAGGCGCAGGCCCTGATTAAGCTGCGCCGCCCCCAGGTCAGCCGCCGCCTCAGCGAGTACGAGCAATAGCGACAGTCGTTGATGCCTTCGATGCCGTACCCGGCGGTCTACCAACTGATCGGAGAGATGCGTGCGCGGCTAGCGGGACGGCCGGCGCTGGCCGACCTGTTTGCGCGCTGCTTCCCCAACACGCTGGAGACAACTACCGAGCCGCAGGACGACGGGACGACCTTTGTCTTCACGGGCGACATTCCGGCGATGTGGCTGCGCGACTCGTCGGCGCAGGTGCGTCCCTACGTGCGGTTGGCCGCGCGCGACGCCGGGCTGCGCCATCTACTGGCGGGGCTGATCAGGCGCCAGGCTGCCTACATCCTGCATGATCCCTACGCCAACGCCTTCATGCGCGCGCCGCGCGGACAGCGCCGGCAGCACGCCTCGGACCGCCCCGCCGCGAGTCCCTGGGTCTGGGAGCGCAAGTTCGAGCTCGATTCGCTGTGCTATCCGCTGCAACTGCTGCACGACTACTGGCAGGCCACGCGCGACAGCGCGGTCTTCGATGGGTCGGTCCACGCGATGCTACAGCGCATCGTCGCGGTGATGCGCGTCGAGCAGCGCCACGACCGCGACTCACCCTACTGGTTCGAGCGGCCGCGCCCGGCGTCGCCGCTCGACACGCTCACGCACGGAGGACATGGCCCGCCGTCGTCGTACACCGGCATGGTGTGGTCGGGCTTCCGACCCAGCGACGACGCCTGCGCCTACGGCTACCTCATCCCGGCCAATATGTTCGCGGTGGCGGCGCTGCGCCACGTCGTCGAGATCGCCCGCGCGGTCTACGACGATCGGCAGCTGGCGGAGGAGGCCGCGCGGCTGCGCGACGAGATCGACCGCGGCATCCACGAGTATGGCCTCGTCGACCATCCGCGCCACGGCCGCATCTACGCCTATGAGACCGATGGGCGGGGCAACCACACCCTGATGGACGACGCCAACGTGCCCAGCCTGCTCTCCATCCCGTACCTGGGCTACCGTGCGGCCACGGATGAGGACTACCGGCGCACGCGAGGCTTCGTGCTGAGCGGCGACAATCCCTACTACGTCGTGGGGCGGTATGCGCGCGGGGTCGGCAGCCCGCATACGCCGCGGGGCTACGTCTGGCCCCTTGCCCTGGCCATGCAAGGGCTGACCGCGACCGACCGGGCCGAGCGCGACGCGCTGGTGGAGATGCTGGCCACGACGACCGCCGGTACCGACTACATGCACGAGAGCGTCGACCCCGATGACCCCACCCGCTTCACCCGGCCCTGGTTCGCCTGGGCCAACAGCCTGTGCGCCGAGTTCCTACTGCGCTGGGTCGAGGCCGCGTAGCCTCATAAGCTCACCAATCTCCCTTTCTCACCTGTAGCTCGGCCCAGGGTCTGCAAAAAATCGGCCTGGCGGATCAGGTGGATCATTTACCCGCGTTGGCAGCAGGTCGCCGTATGGCAATCGGGCGACACCGCGCCGACAACGTTGACCGGCGGGAACACCCGCGACAACAAGGACGTGGTACCGGGTTTCAGCTACCCCGTGGCCAGGATCTTCGTCTAGCGTCCTCCATAGTTCATGAGGCTTACGGCCTAGACGGGGACATCGTGTCAGGGGAGAGCAGGCGCGATACGGCAGCCGTCACGGCGGGCCATGCCTTACTGCGGGGGTCGATAAGCGCAAAGTGGTCGGCACGCGGCGGGGTGATCAGGGTGGCGTCGTCGCCGTGCCTCAGCGCCGCCTGCTGATAGTCTCGGGAGACGACGTAGGGCACGTGGCGATCCCCCGCCCCGTGAACCAGGACCTGCGGCAGGCCCAGCGGCAGCAGCGCGGCGGGCGAGGCCGTGGCGTAGCGCGTGGCGCGCTCCTGGGGGGCGCCGCCCATCAACTCGCGCACTACGCCCTCGCTCAGTCGAAGGTCCCAGGCCTGCGCCAGATCGGCGACAGGGGCCAGGGCCACGACCCCGCGCAGTGTGAGCGGTCGCGGGCTGAATAGCGCATCTTCGGACGGGATGCGGTGGCGCGCGGCCAGCCACAAGGCCAGGTGACCGCCGGCGGAATGGCCGAGGGCGACGACCCGCGTCAGGTCCAGGAGGTGTGACGGCGCCAGTGCGCGCAGGCTGTCCGCAGCCATGGCCACGTCATGGAACGTGCCGGGCCAGCCGCCGCCGTCGTTGCCGATACGGCGGTACTCCACGTTCCAGGTCGCCATGCCCAGCGCGGTCAGCGCGGCCGCCATATGCCCGGCGTGGGTCAGGTCGTAGGCGGCGCGCCAGTAGCCGCCGTGCACGACCACCACGACGGGATGCGGCCCCGCGCCCGCGGGCAGGCGCAGGTCGCCGAACTGCAGCGGATCGGCGCCGTATGGCAGCCGCAGGTCGGCCTCGGGCGGCCGCAGCGTCAGGATGTGGCGTCGCAAGAGATTCACCAATTACGCATTCTTACCCGATTCAGCACTGATGGCGCTGGTACCATGGCTGGTAGTATCCTATCCAGCGGAGGTTGCGCATCTCCAGGGCCGCGCATAATCACTGTAGCACGCCAAGGGGCGCCCCTTGAATCTTATAAGTAAGTAGGAAGAAAAACATGACCGATACTACTCAGCCGCTGCGGGTTGCCATCATCGGCGCCGCCGCTCGTTCGGACTATCTGTATGGCCCTATCATCAAGGCGCTGCCTGCCGAGGTGGAGTTGGTCAGTGTGTGGGGCCGGAGCGTGGACTCGGCGCGACGGCTGGGCGAGAGCCTGGGCGTGCCCTGGTACACGGATCTCGACCGGCTGATGCGCGAGACGGCGCCGCGGGTCGGCGTCGTCTCCGTGGCCTATGCCGCCAACGGGGAGGTGGGCCTGATGGCGGTCGAGCATGGGCTGCACGCGCTGCTGGAGACGCCCATCGCGCACGACCTCGGCGAGGCCGACGCCATCATCGCCGCCGCCGCTCAGAGAGGGCTCAAGATCGAGGTGGCCGAGCAATTTCACCGCCGTCCGCTGGAGCAACTCAAGCTGCGCCTGATCGCGTCAGGGCTCTTCGGCCGCGTCTACACCTCGTTCAACGACTTCGCCGGCCACGGCTACCATGGCGTCAGCGTCATGCGCAGCTACCTGGGCTTCGACGCCGTGCCGGTGCGGGTGACGGGCGCCGTGCGCTCCTACGAGTTGGCCCCGCACCTGTCGCGCCTAGCCGAGACGAGGGGGACGCGCACCGAAACGCAGGAGCATGGGCTGATCGACTTCGCGGACGGCCGCCTGGGCATTTTCCACTGGACCAACGTGGGCTACGACTCCGCGCTGCGTTGGTGGCGCAGCAGCCGCTTCCTGGCCGAGAAGGGCATGGGCATCACCGTCGGCGTGGGGCTGGAGGCGCGGGAGGAGTTGTCGCTGCTGGCCCCCGGCGGCGAAGCGCCCCTCTTTATCACGGTGGAGCGACAGTGGGAGCGCAACGACGGCGGCGCGCTGGTGGCGCTGGTGGCGCACACGAGTGATCCCGACCTGCCAATTGTGAGTTGGGAGAACCCCTTTGCTCCTGCGGTCAAGGGGCACGGCGTGCAGTGGCACGACGACGAGATCGGCGTGGCCGGCTGCCTGATGAGCCTGGTCACGGCTGTGCGCAGCGGCGGCGAGCCCAGCTATGGCGCCGCGCAGGCCTGGCTTGACCAGGAGATTATCCTGGCCCTGCGCCAGTCCTCGCACAACGGCGGTCAGCCGGTAGCCCTGCCGCTCGACGCTTCTCATCCATCGGTGTGAGCGGCCGGATTGAAGGACGCCGATAGGCGTGATCCGTGTCCGCTCGCCCGGCCGACGCCAACGCGTGGTCCGCGCCACCGAACCCCGCGTCTGGCCCATGGAGACGCTCTGTGCGGGCAGACGGGAAAGATCAGGATGAGGGATGTGGCATGATCAGTGCGACGGCAGCAAGCATGACGGCTGCCTCGAACTGTGCGGGGAGCCATGTGCCGCGAGGAGGAGACGACGATGGAGTACCGTTCGCTAGGCCGGACCGGCGTGCAGGTGAGCACGATGTGTTTCGGGGTGATGACGTTCGGCTGGAAGACCGAGCAGGCCGAGGCCACGCGCATGATGGACCGCTTCATTGAGGCGGGCGGTAACTTCGTGGACACGGCCAACGTGTACGGCCGCGGCGCGTCCGAGGAGATGACGGGCAAGACGCTGGCGGGCGGCAAGCGCGACCGCGTGGTGCTGGCCACCAAGGTCCATGGCGCGATGAACGACGACGACCGCAACGCGCAGGGCAACCACCGCCGCAACATTATCACGGCCTGCGAGGACTCGCTGCGCCGGTTGGGCACGGACTACATCGACCTGTACCAGATCCACCGGCCGCAGTCGAGCGTGCCCATCGACGAGACCCTGCGCGCGCTCGACGACCTCGTGCGCGACGGCAAGGTACGCTACATCGGGACCAGCACCTACGCCGCCTGGCAGCTGATGGAGTCCCTATGGGTCTCCCGCGACCTGGGGCTCAACCGCTTCGTGTGTGAGCAACCTCCCTACAACATCCTTGACCGCCGCGTCGAGCGCGAACTGATCCCGTTTTGCCAGACCTACGGGCTGGCCGTGATTCCCTGGAGTCCGCTGGCGGGCGGCAAACTGACCGGCAAGTATCGGCGCGACCAGGAGGCGCCGGCCAACGCGCGCGAGAATCCGGGGGACTTCAGCCCCGAGACCTGGCGCGTCCTGAACGGCCTGGAGGGGATCTGCCGGGACAAGGGCTGTACCATGACGGCCTTTGCGCTGGCCTGGCTCAACGCGATGCCCGGCGTGACCAGCCCTATCATCGGGCCGAACAGCGTCGCGCAACTGGACGATAACCTGGCCGCCAACGACGTGACGATCAGCGAGGAGGATAAGAAGCGCGTCGACGCGCTGGTCCCTCCCGGAACACACACCGAGGACTACTACCGGGCCGACTTCGGTCCCCACCCGCATCGCTGGTAAGACATCAGCGCGCTTGCCCGAGCGCACGGCGCCACGCTATAGGAGGGACGACAATCGGCATGATAGAGCAACAGCATGAGACCCGGCGGACGGCAGCGCACTCCGACCTGGCGGACTACCGCGCCGAGTTCCCCATCTTCGAGCGCAAGACCTACCTTAATAGCTGTTCCCTTGGACCCCTCTCGCGCCGCTCGCGCGCCGCCGTGGGCGAGTTCCTGGACCTGTGGGAGGACCTGGGCGCCTCGGCCTGGTACGAGATCTGGTGGGCGGCGCTACGCAACGCCCGCGCGCGCTTCGGCCGCATCATCGGCGCCGAGCCCGATGAGATCGCGCTCGCGCCCAATGCCAGCGACGCCCTCACCGCCGTGGCTTCGGCCCTAGACTACGGGACGCGCAACCGCGTCGTGGTCGCCGACCTCGACTTCCCGACCGTGCCCTATCAGTGGCTGGCCAGGCGGCGTGACGGGGTTGAGGTCGTCTTTGCGCGCTCCGACGACGGCATCGGCGTGCCGCTGGAGCGCTTTGCGGAGATAATCGACGAGCGGACCGCCATCGTGGCGACCTCGCGCGTCTACTACAAGAGCGGCTACATCCAGGACGTGCGGGGCCTCGCCGAATTAGCTCACGCCAGGGGCGCGCTACTGCTGGTCGACGACTACCACGGCACGGGGCAGGTCCCCATCGACGTGCATGGCCGCGAGGCCGGTGTGGACATGCTTGTCTCGGGCGGGCTCAAGTGGCTGCTGGGCGGGCCCGGCCTGGCCTACCTCTACGTGCGCAAGGACCTGATCGGCGCGCTGGAGCCGCGCGTGACCGGCTGGTTTGCGCACCAGCACCAGTTTACCTTCGAGGCGGACCGCCTGGTCTACGCCGATGCCGCCACGCGCTTCCAGGGCGGAACGCCGAGCGTGGCGGCGGTCTACGCGGGCCGGGCCGGGCTGGAGATCGTCGAGGAGATCGGTTCGGCGCGGCTGCGCGAGCGCACTCTGATGCTGGCGGCCGACGTCATGGCGCGGGCGCAAGACGCCGGCTACACCCTGCTGTCGCCGCCGGACGACGAGCGCCGTACCGGGATCGTGGCCCTGGGCATGGACGACCCCACGGGGACCGTGGCGCATCTAGCTCGACATAATATCATCGTCGACGCCCGCCCCGGCTTGATCCGCGTGTCTCCCTACTTCTATAACACGGTGGAGGACAACGAACGCCTCTTCGAGGCGCTTGCTCGTGTGACGTCGCCATGAGCTATATAGCTTACGCTTCGACGGAGGCGGTCTCCAGTGTCGGGCGAGTTGCCGATAGGACGTGGACGTTCGGCAAGTCGGAGACCTCGATCTTTGCCAGGTCTACCTTGGTCGAGGCAAGATCGATTCCGATGCCAACGACCACCCCGTCCGCATCGTAATCCACCATGACATCGTTCGCGATCTCGTCCGAAGCCGCCGCAGGCTTTTGGTCCAGCGCATGCCTGCTTGTCCCATGCGATCCTTCACACGGTGCCCACACGGTGCCCACACGGTGCCCACACGGTGCCCACACGGTGCCCACACGCTCCTTCCACGATCCCGGTGCCGATCGGCCAGCCGCGCGCGAGATACACATTATAGCGCATGGAGGGCGCGTTGCGGCGGTCGTAGGCCGCCGTGCGCCGTAACGCCTGCTGGTGTGCGGCCGTGTGGGTCGGGTCCTCTGCCGCCTGCTCCAGGGTGGTGATGACGAGTTGTGTCTGGCCGGCGAGCAGGCGCTCCAGATGCGTGCGGACCCAGGCCGTGCGGCCCACGTGCGTCTCACCCCACAAACAATGCGTTGGCCGCGTCCCGGAGATAGTCCGTGGCATGGATGATGTCGAGCACGAGCGTGTGCTGCGGGAAATGCGCCTCGATTTGCTTCTGCAGGGCCTCCGCCCCGTCGGTGAGGGCCACGCGGTGCGCAATATGCGGCCCTTCCCGTTGACGCGCCCGCTCTGTCAGACGCGTCAGGGCGACCTCCTTGCCGTCGAGGGTGGCCCGTCGTTCCTTGCCCAACGGCCGGGGCCGGACCTCCTCCGCTGGGCGGTCGCGGTCCTCGCGGTCGTGTAGCAGCGCGGCGACCACCTCCTGCGGGGTGCGCACATAGGGCGCGCGGGTGTACAGGCTGATCACTACCGCTTCCTTCTTCTTGGTCCGCTTCTGCCCTTTGCCCAGCCGCACGGGACGCGCCACGCCGGGCGGCTGCACCATCGGCACACCCTTGCCGTCGGCCTGCACCACCAGGATGGGTCCATCGGCCGCCCGTACCTCCGCACTGACGGGCTGCGCGTGGAAGGCGTCGCTGTCCGTCACCGCGTCCACCACCATCGTTTCCAGGGCGGCCCCGCTCACCTTTAGCCCCAGGAGACGCTCCAGCACGGCCTGGCTCTCGTGATAGGACTCGTCCCTTGTGCCATACGTCCCCCAGTCCTGCAGCAGGTCCGAATAGCTGCGCTCCGGCAGGCTGAGGTCCGCGTCCAAGGGGCACACGCCCTCCTGCCCGACCACTGTGACATAGTGGCGCGCGAAGCCCACTTTGCCCAACACAGAGTAGTAGGTCGTCACTGAGCATACTCCATCTTCACTCGTCTCCGCCGACGATTGGGCTGCCACACCTGCCGCTGTCCGGGCACTCGTGCAGGCCCAGTAGCAACAGATAGAGCAGCAGGCCGTGCGGCTCGTGGCGTTGGAGGCGCGGCTCGCGGTGCTGGAAGAACGGCTGGCGCAGACCTCGCACACCTCGTCACGACCGCCGTCGTCAGATCCGCCGAGTGCCCCGCCTCGCCGGACATGGCCCCCCTCGGGCCGTCCGGCGGGGGGGCAAGTGGGGCATCAAGGGCACGGACGGACGCTGCGACCGGTCGAGCAGGTGGATCATGTCACGGAGGTGAAGCCGTCGGCCTGCGCGCAGTGCGGCGCGCCGTTGGCCGGGGAGGACCCAGACCCCGCGCGCCATCAGGTGGCCGAGGTGCCCCGAGTCGTGCCCGAGGTGACCGAATAGCGGCGGCACACCTTGACCTGTGCGGCCTGTGGGGCGGCGACGGCGGCGGCGTGGCCGGACGACATGCCGCGCGGCGGCTTCGGCCCGCGCACGCAGGCGACGGTGGCCTATCTGGCGGGACGGCTGGGCATCAGCCAGCGGGACGTGGCCGAGGTGCTGGGCATGCTCGTCCATCTCGATCTGAATCTGGGCAGCGTCGCCGCGCTGAAACAGCAGGTCAGCGCCGCCGTGGCCGCGCCCGTGGCGGAGGCGCAGACGTTTGTCCAGCAGCAACCCGCCGTCAATGCCGACGAGACCGGCTGGCGTGAAGGGACGCGGCGGATGTGGCTGTGGACAGCCGTCACCCCCTGGTGACGGTGTTCCTGGTCCTGGCCACGCGGGGCCGCCTCGGGGCGCAGACGCTGTGGGGCGCCTCGTTCGCCGGCATCGTCGGCTCTGACCGCTGGAGCGGCTATACGTGGGTGGACCCCACCTGCCGCCACGTCTGTTGGGCGCATCTGCGGCGCGACGTCGCCGCGTTTGTCGAGCGGGGCGGAGAACCCGCCCGGCTGGGACAGGCGCTGCTCACCGTGAGCGCGACGATCTTCGGGCTGTGGTCCCGCGTCCGCGATGGCACCCTCTCTCGGACGGCCTTTGTGGCCGCGATGGAGCCGCTGCAGGCGCAGGTGGGAGCCCTCTTGCGGGAGGGGACCACGCTGGAGCATGCCAAGACACGCCGCGCCTGTCAGAATATCCACAAGCTGGAGCCCGCGTTGTGGACATTTGTCACGCAGGACGGCGTGGAGCCCACGAACAATGCCGCCGAGCGGGCGCTCCGCCGCGCGGTGGTCTGGCGACGGAGGAGCTTCGGCACGCAGAGCACAGAAGGTAGTCGTTTTGCTGAGCGCCTGCTCACAGTGGTTACCACCTTGCGCCAGCAAGACCGCGCTGTGCTCGACTACCTCACTGTCGCCTGTTCGTCCGTGCTCCGAGGAGACGATCCGCCCTCGCTGTTACCCCTGTCTCCCGCCCACACGTCTGCGGTGTCTCGCCTGCGACCAGCCGCGTAGCCCCAGCCCCACCTGTACGGGTACGTAATCTGCGGCATCAATGAGGCTGCGTGCGTCGGGACGAGTCCGGGCCAGCCTACTCCCTGGCAGGCGCTCCGTCAACTCCTGCTGACGGGCTGCCGTCGCCCTGACGGCTCCGCCTACAATGTCCGTCCCGATGTATTCATCTATCGCCATCCTGTTGACAATGACCGCGACGCGATGGATGTCGGGGTCGACGGTCCGCCCGCGCTGATCATCGAGGTGCTCAGCGACACTACGGTTGCCGCCGAACTCGATATGGACCGGGGCAAGGGCTATAGCTACGCGCGCGCCGGGGTGCGCGAGTACCTGGCTCTCGACCCTACCGGCGCCCTCGCGGCAAGGAACGGACGTGGCTGGCGGCTGGACGGCGGGGTGTATCGCCCCTGGGCGCCGCGGGCGGACGGGCGCTGGTATAGCGAGCAGATCGACGTGGCGATCGGCCTGCAGGGTGTGTGGGCCACTGTTTACACGCGCGACGGGCGTCGGATGCCGCGCGAGGGCGAGATCCACGCGGAGTTAGCGGCCGCATTGGCGCGCAAGGACGCGGAGTTGGCGGAATTACGCCATCGCCTGGACGAATTGCGCGGTCGGCAACCTTGACCCGACTCTCTCATCGATGAGCGCCCGTCCTCCCTGACGTGCCTCCTGACACGCTTGCGGCTGACGCGTGGGGCTTGTTCTGCTTGACAGCTTGAGCCTCCGGCAGGCGCAACACTGTCAAGTTCGTTTGAACCATGTCTTAGGAGGACGATAGTTCACCCTCGCGGATGGACCTTGGTCGCTGGCCGTCGATATCGACGAAGCCGTACTCCTCGGCCAGTTCCGCCGCGATCAGGACTTGCCCCGACCGGCGCATCACCGCTGGGTCCGCGGCCAGCGCCGCGACCGCGCGGCCGAGGAACTGGGGCGACTCGGAGTTGGACAGGTCGAAGTACTTGCCCGCCTTGAGGACCCCCTCGGTCCGCACGAGGCCGGGATAGAGCGCGACGGCGGCCACGTTGTGCGGGCGCAGCTCATGCGCCATGCACGCCGCCATGCGGTCGTCGGCCGCTTTCGCCACGCCGTAGCCCACGCCGGCGTCCACCTTCTGCCCTGCGAAGGCGGAGATGTTGACGATCAGGCCCCGCCCCCGCTCGATCATCAGCGGGGCGGCGAGGGCGCTGGCGACGTAGTGCGCCCGTACCCCCGCCGTGAACATGGCATCCCACCGCGCCAAGGGAATGGTCCAGAAGCCGGTCTCCGTCCAGAACTCCGTGCCGTCGTAGAAGTGCTCGTAGCCGCCCCACACGTTGTTGACAAGCACGTCGAGGCGGCCTTGCTCGTCTCGGATACGCTCGATAAGGGCCGCGACCTGGCCATCGTCGCGGTGGTCGCAACGCACGGCGACGCCGCTGCCGCCGAGCCGGTCGACCTCCCTGGCCGTGTCATGCACGGTCCCCGACAAAGCGACGGCGGCCTGGCCCTCCTCAACCGTGCGCCCGGTGAGATAGACCGTCGCGCCCGCCTCGCCCAGGCCGAGCGCCACGCCACGCCCGACGCCCCGGCTCGCGCCCGTCACCAGCGCGATGGTCCCCGTTAACCCTGCCATCCCTGACCTCCTCTCATCTATGCGTTTATGCGTCATTGTCCGCTCGGTTAAGTAAGTGCTGGTACGTTCCTGGGAGCGCCGACTTCCAGGACAGATGGTCGCCGCCCACGCGCCCGTCATGAATAATCCAGGCCGGGCGGAGCGTCGACGATGACAGGGGCGTCGATCCCCCCGTCGGGATAACCGCCCGCTGTGCGGCTGACCGGGAATTGTACCTCGGTCACGAACGTCGCCGGATCACCGCCGTCCTCATACCGCACGTGCAGTTGCCTCTCCGGGCCGATGCGCCGGTATCTGTTGGCGTCGAGCCACGCATAGAGGGCGGCGTACGCGCGGGCGATGCCGACGTAATCGCCCTGATGGACCGCGCAGGCCATCGTCGCGACGTCTGGCAGCGTCCGGACGGCCACCCGCCTGGTGGATGGCGTCGGCGCGGCCAGCGGTGTCGCCACTTCCGCATCGATCTCCAGGCCTCGCCCGTCCGCGTCGTGCCAGACGACGAGCGTGGGCGCGGCCCAGGGGAGGTCCCGGTCCCGCAGGTAGGCGGCCAGCGTCCCCCAGAGCGGCCCCAGGTTGTCCACGGTCGGGATGGCCGCGCGAACCGAGGCGATGAGGAGGGGGGAGACCGGTTTGAGCACGACGTCATACGCGGGCAGCGCCTCCTCCTGTTCCAGGTAGCGCAACCGCGCCGCGATGTGCGCGAGCCGCGTCTGCTCCCCGTCGATCAGGCGTTGCGCCTCGGCCTGCTTCAGCCGCAGCATGCCGCCCAACTCGGCCACCGGCACGTCGGCCTCGAGCACGCGCGCGATTTGCGCGAGGGAGAAGCCCAGGTCCTTGAGGGCGAGGATGCGATGCAGGCGCGATAGTTGGTCCGCCGTGTAGTAGCGATAGCCCGTGTCCTCCTCGACGCGCGCCGGCGTGAGCAGGCCGCGTTGGTCATAATAGCGCAGGGTCGACATCGTTACCCGGCCGAGTTTAGCAAAGTCACGGATCTTGAACACAGACCACCTACAAACGAACAATCGGTGAGCTAGCAGCCGTCTCCCATCACCATAAACCTTCACGCGGCATGAAAGTCAAGGACAATCCGCCTTCCCGCTTTCCCACATGGGCGCGGCCTGTCCTGATCGTGCTGGCAGCGGTGGCGTCCGGTACAATGCGGGCAGACGCTAACCTACCAGATTTGGCTGTCGTCATAACGCGCGGCCGGCCGGATCACACGATCAAGAGGAGCTGAGGACATCGGAGTGGCCGCCGCTATCTATGTCATGGGGCACAAGAACCCCGATACCGACGCCATCTGCTCGGCGGTCGGCTACGCCGCTCTGCTACAGATGCAGGGGCATCCGGATGCGGTCGCGACGCGGCAGGGCCCCGTGCGCCGCGAGACAGCCTACATCCTGGACCGGTTCCACCTGCCCGTTCCGTTGCTGGTGACCGACGTGCGGCCGCGGGTCCGCGACATCATGACCGCCCCCCCCATCACCGTGCATCGGGATACCCCGCTGTATGAAGCGGGACAGATCTTGCACCAGCATGGCATGGGGTCCGTGCCCGTCGTCGACGACGAGGGGCGCCTGTGCGGCGTGACCAGTGTCGAGGATTTCGCGCGCGCCTTTATCCAGGATCTCGATCTCAACGAGCTCGACCGTGTGTCCCTCCACCTGGACAATGTGCTGCGCACGTTGGGCGGGCGGGCGCTGGTCAGGGCGCGCAACCGCCACTTGGTTAATCGCGTGATGGTCGGGGCGATGGAGGTCGAGTCGATGCTGCGTCGCATCGAGCCCGGCATCCTCTTGGTCATCGGCGACCGCACCGACGCCCAGCTTGCCGCTATCGCTGTGGGCGTCGGCGCCCTGGTGGTGACCGGCGATATCCCTGTTGCCGACGAGGTGGTCGAGCTGGCGCGCGCCCGCGACGTCACGTTGATCGCCGTGCCTCATCACACCTACACCACGGTGCGCCTGATCCACCTGAGCACGCCCGTGCACAACGTGATGCACGGCGACGTCCCGACCTGCTACCCCGACGACCCGGTTGACGTGGCGCGCGACTTCCTGCGCGGCAGCGTGGCCGGCCGCAGCGTGGTGGTGGTCGATAAGGACGGCCGGGTCGCGGGGATCGTGCGCCGCACCGATCTGCTCAAGCCGGTGCATCGCCAGCTGATGCTGGTGGACCACAACGAGCGCGGCCAGGCCGTCGACGGCATCGAGGAAGCCGAGGTGCTCGGGGTGGTCGATCACCATCGCGTGGCCGATTTCCAGACGAGCACGCCGCCCTTTATGCGCCTGGAGCCGCTTGGGTCGACCAGCACCATCGTGGCCAAGCTCTTCCACGAGGCCGGCGTCGCCGTGCCACCGCCCATCGCCGGCGCCTTGCTCGGCGGCATCCTGGCCGATACGCTGCTCTTTCGCGGCCCCACCACCACGCCGGACGACCGCCACATGGCCGGGATGCTGGCGGAGGCCGCGCGCGTCGACATCGACGCCTACGGCGGGGAGATCCTGGAGTTGGCCTCGGACATCTCGGATCGCACCGCCGAGCAGTTGCTGACCGCCGATCTCAAGGACTTCAGCGCCGAGAACTGCTTGTTCGGCATCGGCATGATCGAGACGACCAACAGCGCCGCCGTGCTGTCGCGCCGCGACGAGCTACTCGCGGCGATGGCCAACTTGCGGGCGCACGACTACACCAGCGTGCTCTTCGGCATCGTCGACATCATGCGGCGGCGCACCACTATCCTGATCGAGGGCCACGCCCAGGATGTCGCCGCGACGTTCGACACCGCCCTCGTCGACGGCAACACCGTCGAGCTGCCCGGCATCCTCTCGCGCAAGAAGAACATCGTGCCGCTCCTCGGCGTCCTGGCCCGCCGCATCACCGCGTCCTAACACATCATCGCCCATAGAGCCTGCCCCGCGCGGCCCGGAGGTCGGACTGCACGCCCGCGCCGCCCGGGCCG
>JAABUX010004127.1_pt1 | contig 18681 bp, 15 predicted proteins | sample 5561851 | NCBI WGS metagenome assembly JAABUX01 (sample SAMN10711883, study PRJNA513361) | rock metagenome | isolation source: Antarctica rocks | place: Antarctica: Victoria Land, Richard Nunatak red sandstone | collected 2016-01-03 | reverse complement strand
GTGAGAGAAGAGGTAGAGAGCATTGAGAAGGCGTTGGGGAGGGCTTTTTCTGCATTTACAGGGGGTGATATGGGATTGGGTTGCGGTATTGTAGCAGCGGCTTTCATATGGGATATGGATTAGCAAGATGGGGGTTTAGGGATCGCTGCATGTCTATATACATTGTACAACAGGACGCCAGATGTAAGCTATCCAGAACCAAACCCGGTCTATATCCCCCACTCAATGCACCGCGACCACAAACATACTATTCGTCACCAAACAAGTGACCATCACAACAGCGCCATAGATCGCCAGCGCAAGACTGCACCTCCTCAGCAACTTCCGTCGCCACGCACCACCTTTCAATCCACCTCCACCCAGCAACGCATCGTCGTCACTGCCATCGGACACGTCTTCCTCATCGTCGTTTTCCTTCATCAACCGCTGATGCTGCGGTGACTCGGGCGATGAGATCTTATAGTAGAACAGACCGGGGAGGATGAAGCTGATGCTCGTGCTTCCCGTGCTGCCCACGTATGCTAATACCTTTTCTAGTGATGATACCGTCATGGCGACGATATAGCTTAGCACGATGATTGCGGTCGTGATGGCTGCGAAGCGAACTTCACCTATGCCGTCGCCTGTGGGTTTCGTACCTAGCTTACCACCACCAGGCAGCAGGTTAGATCTGCTTGGCGAATCATTGGAGTCGTTTCGCCGCCGCGGTCGCCACCTGAGTACTGCGTCTAGGGAGGCTCGGCAAGGGTGCACTTGCAGCGGGTAAGAGAACATGACGAGGACTACGATGGCTGCTTTTCCGATTGTCGAGGTCACTGAGGGGGCGTCTGGTATGATGTGAGCTTCGTAGATGCTGTAGAGGGGGAAAGATCTTACACATGGCTACGACATTGCCTCCTACTGCATTGCCGAAGGATAGGTAGCCTGTGATAGCGACTAGACAATAGATGAAAGCGGCACTTCCTATGCTGGCAAAGACAACAGCAGCCGTTCTAAAATGCGAATTGTTGGCGATCTCATTGAGGATCGAGAACATCTGGAATCTTGTTAGCAATCTGATATCCTCGATTCAAAGGTCTCTTACATTCTGATGGCAAGTAAACGCAAAAACAATGACAGGCAAGCTATTCAGGATCGCGACAGCGCCCTGTGGCTGAACCGTCCTGATAACGCCTCTATCCGCCATGGTATCCCCTTTTATGAAATGCGCCAATACGAGTATAACCAAGTATCCAATGGATATCAGTGCAATGACGCTGGTATATTTCAGAGAGTCCAGACGCCGTAGGAAAGATAATGGAATGACGATGAGCCTGTATGGTTTTCATTAGCCTACTATCCCAAACAACACCCTCTAATGTAGGAGCGGCAGGGCTCACATGAACCCAGTAACCCAGAAATGTCTATCGACCAGAAACCCTATGCCCCCAGCCTCCTCACTAAAGCCTCTCACTACACCAGGCATGAGATCCCCAATGATAATCAGATAGCTCACTCCAACCCCAAAGCACTTTATCGCAATGGCCGCATCGAATATGACCGCAGCGTTCGGGTATGTGATTTGAGACAAAGCAAAGAAGGAAGAATTTCCCCGATCCAGGTATTTGGCACATCTTGTTTGTAGGTAGAGACCAAAGCCTGCAGTCAGGCCGGACCAAAGGATGACGATGATGCCGAGGAGGATTCCCATGCGGGAAAGGGCGAGGGGCATGGCAAGGACGCCGGCTCCAACAACTATTCAAACAATCTTCAGCTTGTGTTTTCTTTCCGTATATTGAGCTTCCATACTCGTGTTGACCAGGTTGATAACGCTACTGATCCAACTAGCTTGACCGATCATGCCCACCTCTTTCCTGCCTCGAGCGGAGCGCTGCCTGTTCGCTGTCAGTCTGGACATATTCGAGTGCACTGCAATGCATACCGTGATCGAGAAGAATCGGCGCTGGCCGGCCGACCGGGACTGTGCTCTGTGTCGCCATTAATGGCATGATAAGCCGGCATTTTCCAATCTTCCGCTCCAATGAGGAGGCTATCACCGGCTCTTCATGCAGTGTTATAACGAACGCCGGAAGCACTGCGTCTATGCGTCTTGAGGAGTCATATGTTCGTTGACATGTCAGGTGAAAGGAAGACGAACCGTGATCACTTGCAGATTGAAACCTCAACCGTAGGTAGCTGACCCTTTGATAACGCTTCGGGCCGCTGCGGAAGCTAAGTATAGATGTGGCTCGCACATCTTCACGCTACTGGAACTAGCTTCTTCAGCTCGAAATCAATCAACTCCAGTCTGCGTACCTGTATATTATTCAACTACATGACGAACGGTACAGCCCCTAAATCTAACGCCAACACTTTGCCACCTCGTCTTGAGAAACGTCATTGGCGGCTCGGAATCTTCTATATGTATACCAATAGGTCGAAGGCAATGGGAAACTTGAACTTTCGTTAACCCGCAATAGATGATATTTGGACAAGAGAATCCTGCGATGGTATCTATCACCTAAAGTGTAACAAACAATAGCGGCGACACAGACCGCAACACCCCAGGATTAACGTATAGGCATGTGGTAATAGTACTTTGGAGGTCTTGTGGATATATCTCCGTAATTTCCTCTCAGATCTCTCCTGCAAGTTGTTACCCTGCTTTCAAGTTTCGCAAAGGAAAACGTTATGTCGGTAGGTCGACAACGGATGGAATTTCAGATACTTACATAAACCTGTGTCTCGATGGGTGTAGAAATAGATCAGCACGTCATTGCATACAAGAAGCTAGATGAAGATAATCAACTTCGGAGTGGATAGCGATGTGTTCTTATCATATTGCAGCAACGTCATTCACGCATCTTCCATAACGCGAAACACCATCCAGAAGAGATTTTCCAGATGAAACCTCGAATGAACCAATCTTTGGCTATAGCATGATTCCATGTTACGCAGCAGTAGAATTGCACTGGTCGCTAACGATCGTACAGCGGTGGATGATCTTTTATACACGTCCGATTTCTGCCAAGGATTCCATTCGCGTCAGATGGTGATTCATGATACCTATTGCCCATAGTGCAGAGGCCCAAAGCTAGGTGCCGGGAGCTCAACGTTAGCATAAATATATCGACTACCCCCTTATGCGTCATTATCATTATCCTTCCCCAAACGTCAGCCTGATGTAACCCAACCTAACCTGATATCCAGAGATGTTCTTCAGCCGAATGATCCTTACGCCAGTCCCGTTTTCCAAATCTTGCTCCCAGTCGCTGTCTATATTTTCGACAACCGATTTTCTCTCATCCTTGCCGGTGGCGGTTCATTGATACCTCGCACCTGCTCCCTTCCTTTTCCCTTCTCGCTATTCGCACTCGCCCCTGGCGTATATCCCAGGTCATGAACACTCTGATTAGGTCCCCAGGTATTGATGTTCGGCATAGAACCTCCAGTCGCCTGACCCCATTGAGCTTCGCGACGGCGGTGATAGCGACGGTGGAGAAACCAGAATATGAAAGCGAGACCGATGAGGCCGACGAAGAGAACAACGAGCATAATTACCCATTTGTAATGGGTGGACATCCTATTGAGATGAGCTATTAGCTTGACTGCTGGCCTTATATAGGTATCATAGGCAAGGATAATAGAACGTACCATGGTCCGGATGGACCACTATTGGAATCTTGCTGGTTGGTCGTGGTAGTGCCCCCTGTGTGAGAAGTCCGGGGCGTTGTTGTAGCCGTTGAAGGCGAGGTTGTAGGTGTAGATGTAGTTGTTGGCTGATTCGCAGCTGCCACGGTCCCACCGTTCTGACAAGAAGCCTTATACCAGGTCTGTATGGATGCCATGTCGGCGGCCGAACATTGTGTACATAGCTGTATCGGTTGGCTGGTGTATAGCTGACTGAGCAAGGCCGATTGGCAGAAACATGACTGGTAGGCTGCTGCATTGGAAGCACACGATTGCTGAGCACTGGTAAGAATTGTGCATTGTTGAGCGCAGGCCGGAAGTGTATTGGGTAAAGTGGTTGCGACTTGCGCTAAGGTCATAGATGCATGGAGGGCGGGGAAGAAGAGTAAGACTGTCCTCATTGCGAACGAGTGTGGTGTGTGAATGGAAAGGGTTGAAGCGAATGTTACTCGTGTAGACGACCTGGTCACATCGACAAAGATAAATGGCGCATCGAAAGCGATGACTGAACCAAGAGGGAAGGGATGAGGTTGAAACTGCTGTAACGTGGAGGAATGCTGTGGCTTCCTGAACTGCCCTCGTAAGAGGAGGCCGATTTGCCAAGACCACGGAAGCTAGCGGAGCCGACCTTTCGAGGCTTTCGTACTCCTATTAATCGGCGCCCCACCCCTAGTCGCTGTCGCTCCTACAGCGTCTAGGGGTGGGGCGCCTATTAGGAGCTTGCGACTAGGGGGGCCCCGTTTACGAATAAGGCTTTTCGTAGAACCATGGACTTGCAATCCTTATCCGAAACAGCGACTTCATTGACTCCGCGCATGGAAGGGCGAACGGTCTCAAACCATCATCGGGATCCCTTACCTCATATCTGATCTTTTTTCTCTTGAGACTAGTACTTTTGCATTGGAATTCTTGGTGGTTTTACGTTCAAAGAACTGAAGTGTGATAGACCTCGGCGTATCAGCGAATGCAGCGCTTTCCTTGAAATCCAAATTACATTATGAGGCACCTACAATACCTGACACAAAGCCTTGAATGTCGAACCCTTTCCGCCACAAAAATACAGTCGATCGACATTTCTCTAGAGTCCCCCTTCAGTATCTGGATATGTATCACATGTCGATTCGGGTAGCTGAGATCCCTAATACCTACCCAATGATCAGATATTCGGACCTCCAACATTAGGCAAATGAACCGATGCCAGAAGGTAACCATGCAACACAAATCCAGGTCAATACATGTTCTCACGGCTGTGCACTGCGTTTAATCAGATGATCATCCCCAACTCAATTGCATGCATGTTTAAACGATAAGTGTTTCTCCTGCGGCTGCTACAAGTACGGCAGCTGCACACAGCCTCGTCGGCAACCCCAAGTAGAGACTGGAGAGGCGATATTCTAGAGGGAGTCACCATACTCCGTGAACAAAAGGGTGCAAGCAGCAATCTCAAAGGTTAGTGACCCTCTGGCAACAGCTCCGAGTAGGAGTCTGGGGACTCCAGTCGGCTCGAGCGAGATTTCGCCTTACATGTGCATCTTAGCTAGTCATTGCTACCGTCACGTTCAGGTGTCGAAGGGTGCCTCCACCGGACTTTTGCAGGTCCGGTTAACCCTACCTTTTGACCTTTCTCTAGCCACTTTCGAGGCGGCAGCCTGCACGATGTTACGGTGGCAGCACCCATCGTGTGAAATCACTCAGAATTGTTTGCAGACAAATATTCTCTTACGGGCTGCAGGCATCCGGCCTCTTCGACAGCCAACGGAACCTCATTGTCGAGGCTAGCATTGTAGCTTTCACAGCCCTGGTACTAAATATATTACCAGCACTTATGCAGGGTTCACCTGGGCGTCCCGAATTTTTACGACAAAGGGAGATCGCCCAGAATTAGAACTACATAGAAGCTAAAATTCATAGGCTCGAAGCCCGTCAAGATATCTCTGCGGCAGACCTGCATCACGAGAGACTCCTAGTTCCTGTTGACAGATATCGGCAACACCTACTTGGGACTAAGCTACGACTCATTCAGCCAATGCAGATCGCATATTCCATCCATCGGGCTAATCATTTGTTGAGAAACCTAAAGCGTGATCCAGGGCATCCCTTCCGATCAACGCTGCGCTCCGCGAATCCCAACATCCTACGCCGATGATATCTTGATCTGTCACGGGGAAGCCTTAAGCGTACGTTTGCAGCTTCAGCATCACAGAGGCTCAGTGCAATACGTTATCAGTATAATTTTAGATGTATCACTTCAGTCACAGCTGCGGCTCTTCATATATGTTGCTCGGGTCACTTTTCGCATCGATACTTCTCCCTCCTCGAAGGCCCATAGCTTACATTGCAACCCCTCTGTTCACTGGCATTCGGCTGAAGTCAGATAATGGAAGAATCTCAGCTCCTGGCAAATGATGGAGCAGACAGCGAGCATGTTTTGTTGGAAAGAGTTTCCTCAAGGTAAATACTACCTTTCCTAAGTCGTTGCAAGGGGAGATCATTATGATCTCGTCTTCGCAAGTTCACATCCCTATGTACGTAAACGAAAGATGGGTGGCGCCAGCTGACACTGAAGCTTTGGCCCCAGTGGCGGGACTGATTCAACCAATTCTGATCTAGAGAAACCTAAAGACTACCGGTCTCAATCTGTATGGAACGCTCTTCTCCGAGCAATAGGTATCAAAACCATACCAGCTTGGTTCATGCGCAAACGCGGTCTTCAGGAACCCAAGAAAATTGCCATCCAAAAGAGTCAATTGCATGCCTTCCTCGGAACTTTCATACATCTCGTTCCCGTTGCTGGCGTCGCTGTCATAGTGACTTTGAATATCAAAGGCCACCTGTTCGGCTTCTTCGTCGTAGACTACCTTGAGTCGTCATCGCACTGGGTTCCGGCCTTACTACAGGCAGCAAAGCTACATGACCTTTGTATGCTTGCCTCTTTGACAAGCCTCGTCTTTTCTGTAATGTGTTCTGAGCTTTGCTGTCGCGACGGCCTGCCATACGGTGCCGTATTCTCCGGGTTCCAATTCAGCCAGCCAAGCTTCGTATGGTCGCAGGAGACTTGGGGATTGCTCAAATCTGACGAGACAGCGAAACTGCACAAAGCAAAGCTCCTGCTCGTGGTCTTTGGTGCTGGTATACTTGGCGTTGTAGTTGGGCCGGCGAGCGGAGGCTTAATGGTCCCAAGGCTAAAGCTCTCCGATGTCGGCAGCACGCTCTTCTGGCTCAATGCTAGCGACAGCAGCCTTTTCCCATCTATACTCAATGATACCCTAGTTCGCCCCTCCTGTGCGAATATAACAGGCCTGCCTAGCTTAAATACTTGTCCGTCAAGTGGTTGGGAAGCGCTTGTTGATATCGGAAGCCTCTCAAACGAGACCGGAGGGCTTGGACCACCTGGGTCTAATTGGGAACAAATCTCGGCCCATTTCGTCATTGATAGCAGCGATTCAGAGAATGCTATTGGCCTTGTAGGCTCTCACGCCACACGCTCAATGTACCGGACAGTTGGCAACGTCCAGGGTATCCCTTTCATAACTACTCAGCATGCCGCTCTTGCCGAGGCTCTCTATACGATCAGCCAGCTGTGGGCGCTCATAACTGAATCGGCCAAAAATGCATACCGTGCAGGAGCCTCAAGCCATGCCTTAAATGCTTGGCAGCCGTACGCTGGTGTCTACTGCACCTCCAACCATTCCATCGACAACTTGAGCGATGCGCGGCCTCTTCCCTTCAACAAAGACTACCTCGACGTCAACGGCTCAGATCTGATGACATTGAATCGCTCCAGGCTTTCGCAGATACAGGATAGTGCAAGCGTGCCAAGCCTTCTCTTTGTTGACATTGATGACCTGCACTGGTCAGACCCTGATCTTATGGATTTTGCAGTTGGCGCTGTGATAATGGACAGCAACCAAAGTTTCTCTACGTGCACTATACATGCTGGCTGGGGGGCGACTTACCTCAACATATCGACTGGATATGTAGAGAGTCCGACTAACATTAGTGCTATGCACTTACGGGGTGTCAAGATTTCACCGAGTTGGGCCGAATATTTAAACCCTATCACTGATGACTCGGGTAACAGAGTCTTTGGACGGCTCTCTTCATCCTTCAAGGGTGATCAGAGTCAGTATATGGCTAAATTGGACCCCGCACAGTCATACCACGGTGAAAGTCGACTTTCAGAAGGATATGAGAAAATCTTGGCGGCTCTTGTGACCAATGGACTAGCAAATATTTTCATCGACGCCACTCTGCAAGGCGACCTTGTGGGTGCCGCACCATGTGCTCTAGGTATCCCAAACGAACCCTGCGATTGGTCAAGGCTTTACGCCGCCGATCCCACTTATTTCAAAGAACCTTCTGAAGCAAAATCACTCAATTGGGTCGAATGGCGGGTCACGCATTCCGTCCAGGGTCTTACCTATTCTAGTGAGGGGATAATCATCAGGTTCTATATAGCCGTTCTTTTAATCTACGCGGCCGTTGTTACGTTATTCTCCCTGTACAGCGTTTGGAAGGGCCATACCTCGTATCCTTGGAGGTCTGTCTCAGAACTCACGACGCTGGCTTTGGTCTCACCACAGCCTGACAAAAGCCTCGATGAATTTAACAGCACCAGTACGGGAATCTATGGCCTTCAAGTTTTCGGAAAGAATGTAAGGGTCGTTGCCGTTGATGATGAAAAGGGCGCCGAGAATGGAAGGGAAGAGTTGCAGCTGGTGTTTGGGAAAACAATGCCGCGTGGGTATGTGAAGCTGGTGCCTAATACTGAGTATGGGGCGGTGCTCTAGGCCCTTGTTAGATAAGAAAGCCGCAGGTTGGTACGGTAGCTTTGCGTTCTTGCTTTTTGTTCGCGATACAGGATGTAAGTTCAGGGATTTCGGATGTGTCGCTTGCTGCTGCGTTGTAAAATACCGTTGTGATTTTCCATTAAAGCCTAGCGTTAAGTCGGGCAATATCGAATTGGGAACATATTACTCCTACCTGCCCTACATCACTTTTATCTTGCATGCCTAGATATCCTTCCAACCAAACAAGAGTCCTCCAGCATGAAAGATCTGTATGATAGCTCTCCATCGCCAGAAGTGAAGTAGGCATGCAGTATGCATTCCTTTCCATCAAGTACGAACCTAACACCATTGCGGTATGGATTTCACCACCATCTCACCATGTCTTCATTAGGCTTGGCACATTTCTCCGAAAAAGCTTATCTATGAAATCATGCGCACTATGAATGTGTAGACAAAGGTACAAGCTCCGTGTTAGCCCCATCGAGACAAATACTGGGGCGTATACGCTGGAAGGGGGCAGGGGGATTGTTAGAGATATTAGCGTGTGCGATTTCAATGTCACTTTAGCGTGTGCATTTTCAATGCGATTGGCCTGCTGTAACACCCCGACATGGTAGACGTACTCTTGAAATCAGTCATATCTTTTACGTACGTTAACGGAATTTAATAATTTTTAGAGCATTAGATATTAAAGATTAATACGTATCTTTTAACCTACTTAGATTAATATTATAAGTATTAGATATCAAGTACTAGTTTATAGGCATAGGTATAGGTATAGTAGGTACAGGTAGAGTCTTAGCGTACCTACTATATAGAATACTTAATAAAATTAGTCCCTTAATTATATCTCCTTAGAATAGGGATCGGACAAATTTTTAACATCTTTAAGGTATAAGATACGTTAAAATTATACGTATCTTTTAGCCTACTTAGTAATATATTAGTAGAATCAGCAATTCCGGATCGGGGTCGTGGTGTTACCAGCAGGCCAATCGCATTGAAACTGCACACGCTAATTGGCGTGCTGTAACACCCCGACCCCGACCCCACGAATTGCAGCAAAAATCTGGGTTAACGTACTTATTAAATCAGTTATATCTTCCACCTACGTGGACGGATCTCTATAATATTTTAAAGTATTAGATTCTATAGACAAATGCGTATCTTTTAGCCTACTTAGATATATATCATAAGCGTTGAAAGTTGAGTAGTATAGTTGCATAGGCGTAATAACGCTGGGGTCGGGGTCGGGGTCTTGCAGCACGCCAATGACATTGAAACTGCACACGCTAATATGCATCTAGCCCCATCCATGCTAGCGTCTTGGCATAGATCTTTTTGACAAGAATTTTAGCTTCTAGTCCTTGTTCTTACCTCCTTATAGTACTATGCAGATAGCTATAATCACGTTGTTCAATAGGGCTGTACGCGTATAAGAACGGCGTGAAGGTAACTTACCAACATCGGAATTCAAAGTCACGTTATCGATACGAAATCATCTCGAGAAGGTGAAGGGTTAATCTCGGATGGTAAAGTGACACTTCGTGACTTCTACTAGTAGTATTTACTTCAATCAATAGTTTTCATCTTACCTTCATCACCTTGATTTAATCTACCCCACTCTTCTCTTCCAATTCTACCGAGATTAGTTATACTCCCATTATACACCTATCATTACTTGATCTTCAAGCTTACAACTGATCCTCCAATGCCGATCCCACAATCACAGGTCCTATCTGTGGAGGATATATGCACCAGATTGGGCTACAACACGAAGTTAAAACCAAAGCGCCAATATGACCTAACACTTTGCACCAAGGCGTGGCGTCAATCCTACGTCAACAGCGACGGAATCCCAGGCAGCGATATTATAGACTGGAATACTGACAAGGGTAACGCGGACATCAAAGAGATGAGCGAAGGATTCTACCAGTACTGGGGAGCAAGGCTATGGCCGTCGGGGAACGGAGGGTTGGAGCGCGGGCGGGATGAAGAACAGTGAGTCCCACGCCTACCCACGATTCACTGCCTGTACTAACAACCCAGGTTACTAGGCCCAATGCACCAACTATTCTGGAGGCAGAATTTATCTGCGAAGAATAACGGGATCAACAAAGAAAGGCAAGATACACTGCAAAGAAAGGCCCAAAGTCTGTCTCCCGGAAGTTCCTCGAATATGTCTCCGTCGTCTAGAGCGGCCGCCCATGACCATTCTCACGGGAGAGTAACGCGTGTCTCTCTTTTGTCAGAAGGGCGTCGACGTCCAAGGATAGGTGAAGGTACCTATGCTGAGTCGAGTACCGAGGATGAAGAGGAAGACAATCAGGGCCTACCAAATCCAGTACGTATTAGTCCGCAACCTTAGAAAGGATACTTTATGTCTGACTACAACATAAAGATATTTACGAGGAGGTTCATACTGAATCTTGCACAGTACCGGGAATTCCGCGCCGCATTCCAGATCACAAACTCCACCCCAGCTGTGGACATGGCTGGGAAACCAGCACCGGCCAGTGTTCCCCAAAGTACAACAAGGCCGGAGCACAAGTCCCCAACCAAAGCCACACAAGTCGTGACCGATCCTCCGCATTTCGTGAAAGACAGATCCGATACCGATAGCGAATCTATGTTACACCGGAGAGTGATGACCCGGCAAAGGAACGTATCAGGAGCTGTCAGACGTCATCGCGAGGACAACGAATTATTTGAAAGCAGTCGAGCCGGGGCAGAGACCGTGACCGGCGCAGTTGAGGCCATAGACAATGCGTCGTTTTCAAGGCACCTATCACCAACTAGCTGGAACATATTTGCTTCTGAGTCGCCCATCGGGCCCACGATCAAAGAATCAAGCATAGGAGAGAACGGTAATGATGCGCCTCCTGACGGTAATCTCAACCGTACACGGTTGTCAACTCGCAAGAGGACTCTATCACAGCTGTCTGCTGAGGTACCATTGCCCAACAACGAAAAGGTCAGCCACCCCGGTAATCGCGCGGTGAATCGGTGTCGAAGATGCCAGCAATGGAGGAAGAAATGCGATGTTGATAAGCCGTGTAAACGTTGTAGGGCGGCTGGCCAGAGTGAGTTTACCCAATCACCATCTCAATCCAGCGTAAAAACCTCTCCTGTCAATATGCTGACCATCTCCCCCAGATTGTATCATGCCCGAATCTGCGGGTCTGAAGCCCCCTCCGATCCCTGATCAATCTTCTTCATCAGCACGGGATGGACTCCGAAAGACTCCCAGGGATGCGTCCGGAATCGGAAGCCAAAAGATGCTAAAGCGAAGCACTATTCAGCCGCTGGGTAAACAGCAGAATACTGTACCCGCCGACCGAAACGTCCCTACGGATCATCAGGACTGTCCAGAAACAGCTCCAAACACCCCGAGTGGAACTCAAACCAACCACTCTACGGACCATGGAATTCCGCAAACAGTGAATCCCACAAGCGCCCCTCCAGCAACTAAAGCCTCCTTACCCAACCCGACTCCGAAACCAAAATACTACATCCTCGCCTCCGACTCCACCTCCTCTTTCGAAGAACGCTGGACCGGACCGTCCCTCAGCGAAATGACCCTGGAAACTCTCTTCGCCCAAGCCGCTACCCACACCTCGGGAAGAGAGGTGCTAAGTGTCAGGTTCACCCTCAGCTCATCGCAGCCGGGTTTCGTAGGGCGGAAAAACACGGTTGATAGAGATGAGCCTGGAAGCCTTGAGGAGGTTAGAGAACGGTTCCGCGTGGGCTGTAGAGAGGGGTTAAAGAAGGGGATTACACAGTTTGGCATTTTGCTGGAACCGGAACTTGGGGCTCAGGCGGAGGTGGAGGTGAAGGATTTTGCGGATGTGGATGTGATTTGAGGAAGTGCTAGGGTAGGCTTCGATATCCTCGGGTAAGGGTTATAGAGGTTACATTTTTCACCATGCTAGACTTCATAGTAAAGACGCCTAGGAGTACTGACGTTGGCTTGGCAATCTAGCTGGCTAGATTTCTTCAAGAGCCGCATTACTACCATAAAGGTTTTCTCTAGATGAAGTAATATTTGTAAGATAAGAGACTGCTAAGCTACGGTATATACCTCTCACTCTTAGTACTTCCTACTCTACTTCCTCCGTATCTGCAACCCAACTTTTTATCAAATCCGTCGCGGAATTTGGGCGTATACTACGTATGCCCTCTAGCTAGCTAATCGTATGTTACACGCGCTCTTGCTCTGTATATATCTAGGACGATGAGGTTCTATTTGAATGAGCTTTAGGGAATAAGAGTAGAGAGTTTAGAAGTAGAAATATTACAGGTCCGGATTTCGGAATGGATTTCATGTAGGATTATTGATCTCACGGATTAGGGAAAAGTTGGGGGCATGTTGCGATGTCATGTTTTTCGCTTTGGGGACTGTTAAGTAGATGTTTAGCAGTGGTCATCTAGACTTTCAGTGACTGTGATGGAATTTGGCAGTGGCATCTAGACTCATATTCACTGTGGTGGAAGATCATTTCTAGTTGTAGATACTATGTATGGTAAGACACTCGGAGTGCGAGCGTGTTCAGGTGGTGTACGCTTGTATTTACTTCGTTGATACGACGTTATATTTCTGCGGATTTGGGGTCGCCGATCTTGACTGAGGATTGGATGTAGTAAGAGATTGCTGGTCCGTAAGTGGTAAGATGAGGCTGGTGTCTGCGTGAAGTAGATTCGTGGTTGAGGAACCACGGCTTCAATCTGGAGTGAATACATTGATATCTGTACCGTTCGGTTTGTGTATGCGGCCCGGACCTGCCCAACGTGATATCGCACTGAGCGTCTGACATTTCGTAGCCAGCGGCCTAAATCTTGAGTGATTTTATGTTCTTGAAGTCCCCAGTCGAGTTGATTGACCTTTCCAATATCCACCCACTGATGCGTTCAAGAAGTGGCGACCTCACTATCATATTTCCTAATACCCAATACATTGATATACAGGCTGTCTCGCATCCCCAGATACGTCATCCCGCCCAGCGGCCACGGAGATAGCAAGCACTGTCTCAATACCCCTTTATCCTCTTCTAAAAGCTTATCATGTATCTCCGCAAGGCTCGCCTCAGCGACGTCGTTGTAGTGACTTGTCGATAGTTTGATCTCGCATGTGCCACTCCTTTCCTGAATTGGTAGGTGCCAAACGTTGGAAGCCGCTGTGATGTTCGAACTGAAGTTTTGCATCACGTCGTACTCGTATAATGGTCTGCTAATGATGAGTTGCTCAAGCGCATTGCTGCAGTCAGCGTAGTTCGTGGGGAAGAGGCGACGCGTCATGGTTCGCTTGAAGCACTGGGTTTCGCTTCTCAGATAGGTTGCGTTGAGTGCGATTGTGGAGGGTAGGTTGAGCTGTAGAGGATTTGCTGAGATTGTGGTTGAGAGAAGCGAGTATAGTAGGAACAAGAGGAATGTGGGCAGTGCCATTGTGCTGTGAGTCTGCTGTTTGAAAGCTGCATGAATTCATTGAGGGTACCTGCATCTCTTGTAGAACACATTAAAGGCTCGGGCCCACGCAAAGTAGATGTCGCTAATTGGCGCATCACTGTGTAGTCGCTTCTGTATAGATCTGGCCCGCTTAAGCAATCGGAGCGATCTGACCACTAGATAAGCGCATACTAATCATGTACGTGCCGTTCGCGACATAATGGTTTTGCCGTTCGCAATAGTCGCTCGGGGAGCCAATGGGACTTAGGATAATGGGATAACCTTTTGAAGGTCCATGCGATGCCTTGTGGATATACACGGCGCAACGCAGAAAGCCTGATGTTATCGATTAAGTGCGGTGACTCTTTCGAAGAAGATGCCACTGCGGCTTGATCCATGATATTGATACACAGCGTAAAATTTGTCACTCCGCTATAGCTCACCACGGAGGCTGGTTCGAGGAATTGCGCAACTCTTTAAGTCACGATATACTCCTGTGCTGTCCTTCTTTGTGTACAATACCAATGAGATCTTCTCTGGCGGAGGGAATCTTCCATTGGTTCCTGTGAATGCTAGATCTGTTATGTATAGCGTCGATGTCTGAATGAAGTTATCATGTTTCGTCATATATCGATCGGACAGGCACTCATTCGTGTTGCAATAGATCGCATCGTAATTGATCGAGCTCGATGTACTATGAAATTGCGACTTTGCTTGTCATCAACCTGCGATAGAGACTGACTGATTAGTATTAGTTGAGCGGATCTGCTGAGACTGATACAGGTAAACGTAATAAGTGGCTTGGCTCCCATGGTACTCCTCCATATGCTCTTGAGACCCTCTTCGTATCGTAGATCGCATAATCCTACCTAGCGTTATCGTGTGCTACCGCCCCCGTTCCAAACATCTAAGGGAGTCTGTTGATAGCTAAAGCTAGAGGGGCACCTTATCGACGTTTCGAACGACTGTTACCTAGCATTTGAGTGGTGTTGGTAAAGACTGTCGTCATTGCTGTGCTGGTGATGGCTGCGCTCTTGCAAAACAAAGACCGGCAGATGAGTTCTTTGCAAAGAGCAACTGTGAGGATGCGAAGAGGATTCCACTTGGACAATTGAGTTAGTCAAGGGACTCGGAGAGACCCATCCTTAGTTCTTCCACAAGCCAAAGCAGTGGAGCTGACCGATTCCGAGGCTCATGATGTTCTATGCCAGTTCTATATTGTTGCTTTGCTAATCGAACAGCGCGTATCGGCCAACTGTGCCAATCATAACAGAAGAAGAATAGAAATCCGGCTAAACGAAAGCATTGAGCCTGCCACTCACAACGTCCTGATATTCGCTGTGATCGTCGTTGTCTTATTGCAGCAGACTAATTCCACTTGTATAACAATCCCTACAATGCATCAGCATAGCGCCATAGAGATTCGGAAACTTTGCCACTACTGAACAGGGAACTTATAGCCGCTCGATGAAGAATAATCATCGCATCGTCTGCCTAAGACTCTTAGGCTAGGTTGTGCGCCTAATGGATTCGCCTTGCTACAATGGACGCTAAGTGATCATGTATCGCACCTGGCGGTCAATATTACCGCATTGTCTCAAAGACTCAGCTTCTGCTTCTCCTTTGCAACCGGAAGTAGTCACATATGCCATTTGATTATTGCTAAAGGCGACAAAAATGGTATTCTGCATGATTCATCATCTCTTGATCGTCTTCACGGCCGCGTTACAAGTGTTAGCGGCTCTTCGAATTCGCCCACCATCTGGACCACAAAGCATGCCAAGTGCAATCCTTGCATCTCTGAATGTTACGAACAGCACAACAAGTTCTTCTGCATCCCTAACAGATCAGCCCGTGAATTGTTTCAATCCGTACCTACCAAATCTGAAAGCAGCGGCGGTAGAAGATTGCCACCTTATCATCGATCACATACTCTCCAGCTACGGAGACCCGTGGCTCCCTAGATCATTTGGCTATACGTCGGAAGTGGACATTAACCTCGACGATCCCAGAAATGAAAAGTGGCCCTTTGGTCGCTGCATGGTGCTAATCAAGAACTTGGACCGCAGACGTGTCGATATGTTCCGTATGGTGGATATTGGGCGAACTGCAACCAGAATTCTGACAGAATGTGTTGTGGGGAAGAAGTATCCGTTTGGGGGCACTACAGAGATCGAGTCGGCAGGAGAAGGACGTAGCTTCTTTGTGGCTGTAGGAGGCATTTCTGGAACAGGTGTGACAGATTGGACAATGCTTTCTCGGCTGTCGAAAGATTTATCTGGGTGACTGAGACACGATGCTGGATAGGTTGCAGGGTAACTTGGGTTCATGGTAGAGACAATAGTATGGACAGATACCCTAGATCGGTGGACCATTGCGTTGAGGTCTCTACCTGGATCCAATTCTAGTTTGAAGCCTCGCCATCAAGGCCAGGTTCAATTGAAATATGAGTACTCCTCAGACTTACTTGACTCTCGATGGGTCCCCACAGCTGCCACAGTCGAAGTTCATGAAGAGCTGCAAGTGCGTTGGATAATTGGGGCTTCGGAGACCAGTCAGGCAGATCACATAGACACATCTACCACAGCTTTTGGCAGTGGCCAGTTGTATGACTGATGTCTGCCACATTGATGCTTTGGGATGACATATGTGGATGCAAGGGATTCTGAGCGCCAAGAGCGCTAAGACCATGGCTTTATTGGAAATCAGGCCGGGTCAACCTCGGTAGTTACTAACTAGGACTAGTCAGGGGGCCTTAGTAGACTAGTAGAGATTTCTCGTAATAGTTATTCTATTCTATATAGCTATATCTATCTATTAGTTATTATAATACTATTATACTATATCTAAATTATATATAGATAACTTATTAATATTATTACTATTTAATAGGTTATAAGCCTAGGTTCTATATAACCTAGGAACTATATAAATTATATAGTAGGCTTTTTACTAAGACTTAGTATTACTCTAAAAGAAATATTCCTAGAATTATTTATAATAGGTACTATTATATCTAACTATTATAAAATTTAGAAGTTAAAAGGTACTAAGAATTATAAATTATAGGAAATTATTATACGCGTATTACTTATAATTAATAATATATTTAGAGTTATAAGACTAGAGTATAAATTACTAACTAACCCTAACTTACCTACTACTAGAGGAGTAAGTACTTACTACTATTTATCTTACTATATTACTATTAGCTTATAGTATTATTAAAACTTAGATAATAGTAAAAGAAATATAAGCTAAGTTAAAGTTATTATATAAGATAGATTCTTATACTACTAAGAAAGTAATATACTTTACCTTATATAAACTTTACTTAGATTAATTTAAAGACCTTTATATCTACTTTACTAAATTTAAGGAGTATATAAATAAGCTTTTATAAATAAATAGTCTACTAGAAATAGATTTCTAGATAGTAGTCTTTAAGAGGGGCCTATTAGAAGAGATAAAGGAAGTAGTTTATACCCTTACTAAAATTACTTAATCTAGGGGTAAGTTATAAGATTTTAAGTATATTACTATATTATTAGTTAATAGGGTTATACCTTTAAAGACTAAAGAATCTAAGGTATATACTAGTAATTTTAATAAATAGCTAAAATAAGGCTAATATTAAAATAAGCCTAATAATAAGAGCTAGAGTAATAATAATAATAAATATATATTCTATAACTATTAGTATAATATAAAAGACTACTAGTATATTAATCTAAAGCTAGGACTAGAAGGATTTATTCCTAAAATAAAGAAAGATCTAGAAGTATAAAATAAATAATAGTATTAAAATAGAGGTCCTAGTTATTAATAAAGTAGATAAAACCTAGATAAATAAAAATAGAATAAATCCTATACTACTTACTTTAAGTATAGCTTATAATAAAATAATAAGTCCTATAAGATTATTATTAACTTAGGGGACTAAGAGTATATCTTCTAGAATTAATCTAAGTTTATTAACTATTTACTAGTCTAGAACTATATTATATTAGGACTAACTAGGGGTAAACTAGTAACTATTAAAAGGATTAGAATAGTACTAATCCTAGTAATTATTAATAATAAAATTAGTAAATTCTTATTAACTAATATTTATTATATACTAAATATTAAATATAACCTTCTATCTATTATATAACTAGATTTATAAGGCTATATATATACTAGTAGTAGAGGGAAGAATATATTTTATAATAAATAAGGCGAGGAGGTATTATAAGCCTTCCTATATAATTATATATACTAGCTAGATATTATATAGATTAACTAGATAAGGGTATTCTACTTTAAATTAATAGTCCTAGCTAAGAATAATACGTCTTAGACCTAACAGTATAAGAGATATAGATATATTAGTATAAAGGCTATAAAAGCTATAGTATATACTACTAATATTAATTATAAAGCTACTAATTACTTATAAAAGTATAAGAAATAGGAATTATATAAGAGTTATATATTAGGGAAAATTACCTAAATACCCTTATAGTTATTAATAACTAGAGTTACTATCTCTAGCTAATACTAGTATATTAACCTAGCGTTAGTAAGCTATATAACTACCCTTAGGGGGTATATTAATATAATAGTATCTATATATAAAGTAATAGGGTTTACTTAAATAGATTATATAATTAGTTAGGCGGAGTTATTATAAAAACTCGAGTTCTAAATAAAATATTAGAATAACTAGGGGTATAAAATAGCCTTTATTTAAAGTAATAATAAACTAGTCTAGGGCTGTAAATATTAATAAATCTTC
>JAABUX010004126.1_pt1 | contig 18687 bp, 16 predicted proteins | sample 5561851 | NCBI WGS metagenome assembly JAABUX01 (sample SAMN10711883, study PRJNA513361) | rock metagenome | isolation source: Antarctica rocks | place: Antarctica: Victoria Land, Richard Nunatak red sandstone | collected 2016-01-03 | reverse complement strand
AGGAAACCAAACAAGACCGCATTTCCAGTAAAAAACTGCTGAATAAAGCGTTCCCAACGGTTCCCTACTCCGAAAATAAACATGTCAACGTGAAAGGGGAGAAATCGCCCTTCGACGGAGATATAGCGTAACCGTTCAGGGGGGGATCAAAAAAACGTCCAATATGAAATCACACGTAATCAGTACGAAAACCAGTCTAGATTGGATTTATACCGGATAATTGTGAGTAGTCAAAAGTGCTATACTGGTCTGCAAATTGTCTTTTAGACATTTTAGGTACGATATTTTGATGCGCATAAAACCCAAAGCTTTTGCTTAGCAAGGCTTTGACGTTTATGCGCATGATGTACCCCCCCGTGAACGGTTACGATATAGCCTACTGGAGTGAACGTAACAGCAAGCTCTACGACGGCAAAACCTCTATTGCCCTAAAACGGCAAAACCATTCATGTGGATATTGTGGATTAAAAATGCTTAATGACGAGAAGGTACACCTCCATCATGCCGATGGGAACCATAAAAATTGGGAAAAAGACAACCTTCTAGCTATTCACGCTCATCTGCCACGACTACATACACATGAGCAAAAGCGAAGGCTAAGAACATCGGGAGCTGGATGCGGGGAAATCCTGCACGTCCAGAACTAATAGAGAGGGGCGGGAAGTAATATTCCCCCTCGACTCTACCAAAGCGCAAAATTCGGTTGGGACGAGAACGGGCTAAATTTTATGGACGAGTGACAATCACAGTCAGCTGTGATTGAAGGTGACATTTGATGCAGCGCTGACAGCTGCACACCATCACCGAAATTTACAGTGATTCGGGCGGAACGCCAAGGAATACCCAGCGCCACGATTGCTTCAACTCATGCACCAGAGCCAACCCCACCATCAACAAGAAATCGAGTATTATCCCAACCATATGCAGCATTGCTTGAATGGTTCTTAATTGTAACTGCCACTTAGCCTGGATTTTGACTATCAAATTATTGTTCACCATCTCGGCTAATTATTTTGATCTCAAAAATCATTGAAATGAGAATAATCTTGAGGATTGCGTTGATTTTAATCATCAAGACCTAGAGCAATCACCAGTAAAATCACGCATTTTTATCGAGTCTGGGGCAGACGGGTTAGGTATTTTCGCGGTCGCTCTGTGCGAGAGGATTTTCAGTAGCATCCTTCTTGTTTACGATATCCTGCTCAAACGATTCAATTTGACACGGATTTTATTGGGAATGAAACTGATAACTTGATATTCAGTGGTAGTTAGCCTGAATCAGGCAAAAATTTGTCTATAGTCGGAGCTATACTCGCAGTTAAACCCAACTTTTTCAAGCTGTTGTCAGCTCATCCCGATTTCCAGTGCAACCAAAATGTCTTTTATACCTAAGTGGCGCCCATACATCTTTGTGGGCTTGTTCTTCAGCTTTGTCTTGAGTATCGTTGTGCTGTTGTGGGGCGATCGCATTAATGCCTCAGTGCCATTAACGGCGGTGCAATCTGTCCCTGGGATCTCTTTCACCCAAGGGGTGCGTAAAACTGTATTAGACAATGGCTTGACCGTGTTGACCAAGGAAGTACACACGGCTCCAGTTGTAAGTGTCCAAGTATGGTATAGGGTCGGGTCCCGCAACGAGGCTGCAGGTGTGAATGGACTTTCTCACCAGCTAGAGCACCTAATGTTCAAGGGAACAACTGACCGTCCGATTCAGTTCGGTCGCCTGCTTAGTGCCTTGGGTAGTCAGTTCAATGCGTTTACGAGCTATGACGAAACCGCCTACTTTGGCACGGTGGAGCGGGACAAGTTAGAGGCACTGCTGACTCTGGAAGCAGACCGGATGGAAAATTCCTTGAATGGGGCAGAGCAACTGGCGAGTGAGAGGCGAGTGGTGATCTCAGAGTTGCAGGGGTACGAAAATGGACCTGGCTATCGTCTGAACCGAGCGGTGATGCGAGCCGCTTTTCCAGACCGACCTTATGGTCTACCTGTGGGAGGCACTAAATCTGATGTAGAGAAATTTACGGTTGAGCAGTTGCAGAGTTATTACCAGACCTATTACAGTCCAGACAATGCCACGCTTGTGATCACAGGAGATTTTACCACAAAACCTGTGCTCAAAAGTGTCAAACAAACCTTTGGTCAGGTACCCAAACGGGCTAAGACTGCCTCCACACCAAACCAGCCGACAGTGACTACCGCTACTTCTTCTGCCAAAGAGCTACCTGCTAAAACGCCAATTCGATTAAAACAACCCGGTAGTGCAGCGCTTTTGCAACTGGTGTATCCCTTGCCGGATATCAAGCATCCCGATGTTGCTGCCATAGACCTGATGGATGGAATCTTAACGGGAGGTCGCAGTTCTCGGCTCTACCAAGCGCTGGTAGAATCGGGTCTTGCCAGCTCAGTCGGTGCTAGTGCAGCAGAGCTGATTGAACCGGGCTGGTACACAATTTCCGCGACAGCTGCTCCTGGTAAGGATTTGTCCCAGATTGAGCAGGTGCTTCAACAATCCCTGGCTGATCTGCAGCAGCGGGAAGTCACCGAAGAGGAATTGAACCGGGCTAAGACTCAACTGCAAGCCTCCTTTGTTCTGGGCAACCAGGACATCACCAGTCAGGCAACCCAACTGGGATATAACCAAACGGTGGCTGGAGATTATCAGAACATTGAGCGCTACCTAAGAGCGATCGCCAAAGTCAGTGCCGCTGATGTGAGGCGGGTGGCTAAAACTTACCTCAACCCGGCTAAACAGACGGTGGGATTCTTTGAGCCGACCCTACTAGGTGGTAAACCTGGTACTTCTTCAGCGGGAGCGGGTCGAACCGTCGAGAACTTCAGCCCCGGTAAGCCTGTAGACCCGGCGCAAGTTGCTAAATATTTACCCCCCGCCACGTCAGCAACGGCTACGACGACCCAGCCCTTACCAGAGCAGTTTACTCTAGCAAATGGTCTCGTCGTTTTAATGCTGCCTGACCACAGTGCGTCCACAATTAACCTGATCGGACAGATTGACGCTGGTACTGATTTTGACACCAATCAGAAATCAGGAACAGCGATTCTGACTGCCGCGAACTTAATGAATGGCACACAGACCCAAAATGCCCTTACTCTAGCTAAATCCTTAGAAAACCGGGGAGCTAGTCTTGGCTTCAGTGCTAGCCGAGAGGGAGTCAAGATTGGCGGAAATGCTCTGGCGGAAAATCTACCAATTTTGCTGCAAACCTTGGCAGATGTGGTGCAAAACGCCACATTCCCCAACGTGCAGCTAGATCTGAGTCGTCAGAGAGCTTTGACTGCCCTCAAATTGGAGTTGGATGACCCTCGCCAATTGGGACGACGGGTATTCCAACAGGCAATCTACCCGGAAAATCATCCGTTCCACAGCTTTCCCACTGAGGAGAGCTTAAAGAGTATTACTCGTGCTGATCTAGTCCGCTTCTACCATGAGCACTATCGACCTGATACGATCCAGCTCGCCTTGGTTGGCGACTTTAACCCGGCTAGTGTACGTCCACTGCTCGATAACGCTTTCGGAAAGTGGCAAGTTTTGGATAAACGCCCGTCCTTGCCCTTCCCAACCATTTCTTTGCCTAAAGCCACAACTCGCCTGAGTCAAGTTATACCCGGTAAGGCTGAAGCAGTGACTTATATCGGCTATAGCGGCATCTCGCGTTCTGACCCACGCTTCTATACTGCCTTGGTGCTGAATCAGATTTTGGGAGGAAATACACTCTCAAGCCGACTGGGAACTGAAGTCCGAGATCGACAAGGTCTGACCTACGGCATCCGTAGCAGCTTTCAAGCGGGAATCCATCCTGGTCCCTTCTTGATTGCGATGCAAACGGCTCCTGGCGATGCTCAAAAGGCGATCGCGAGTACTCTAGCTCTGTTGAAGCAGCTGCGTGAGCAAGGGGTGACTGAGGCTGAATTGAGCACTGCGAAACGTTCAATTACCAGCACCTATCCTGTGGAGTTAGCGAAGCCCGGTGATTTGGCTAACGTAATTCTTAGTAATTCCGTCTATGGACTAGGCACAGAGGAACTTCGCCAGTTTCCTAAACGAATTGAGGCGGTTAGCCGCGATCAGGTGCAACAGGCAATCCAACAGCTAATTCATCCAGACAGCCTAGTCATAGTCACTACCGGACCAGGAGAAACTTCTCCTAAAAGTTGAGTGCCATGATTGGCATCCACAAGGGCGGCGATTCAACCGCTCGTGATGTCTGAGGGTAGAAAAACCTTTGACGCCGCCGCCCTTATCATTGGAGGAGTGTCAGGAGATATAACGTGACAAAGCGTAAATCATTGGTTCGGCAGCGCCAAATATTAATGGCGATCGCTGCTGCTGTTTGCAGTTTTTTGATTTGCCTGAACTTACAAACACACCCACCTGTCAAGCAGGCAATGCTAGTACGGCCGTCGGTGCCAAAGGCAAGCGCACGATTAGCCCCGGAAGTTAATACCTTTTTTGTACCCAAGGAGTTTCAGGGAAAAGACATTGCCCAGACCCCACTCTCGCCACAAGATAAAGTGATCGCGCTCACGTTTGATGACGGTCCCTGGCCTCGCACTACCGAGCAAGTCCTGGAAATTCTGAAGCAAAATGACATCCCCGCTACTTTCTTCTGGATTGGGAATAACGTGAAAAATTTTCCCAAAATTGCCAATCTCGTGGTAGCCGCCGGTCACGCCATTGGCAACCATACCTGGCACCACTGGTACCGTCGCCTGAACCCGTCCACCGCAGCGCAAGAAATTGAGGAAACGGCGGAAATTATCTACAAGACGACAGGAGTAAGAACATCTCTGTTCCGTCCGCCCGGAGGCATCTTGAACAATGGGCCAGCTGAGTACGCCAAAAATCATAAGTACGCCGTTATGATGTGGTCAGCTGACTCTAGGGACTGGTTCTATCGCCTCGCATCGGTGCAATTCTTGGTTCACAATGTGCTACGTTCCGCGCATCCGGGGGGGATTGTGCTGATGCATGATGGTGGTGGCAATCGCTCGAAGACTGTCAAGGCTTTACCAACCATCATCGCTAGCCTCAGAGCACGCGGGTATAAATTTGTAACGGTACCTGAACTGCTACAACTGAAAGACAAAGAACTCAAATTGGCGATGCCATCTGGCATTCGGGGGGGTGCTGTTGACCGGGAACGGGGTGTGGGGACGAGTGACGGGGGAAAGAAGATTCTTTCCCCCGAACTCTCGGGTAGGCTGTAGGGTGTGCAGCGCATTGACCGCAAAGGGGCTAGTGCTCAGAGGTCAGGATAACCTCTGTTGAGATCACACCTCTAAAAATTTTGCTGGATGTACTGTAAAATGCCGTCCGCGATCGCAGTAGCCATTTGATGTTGGTAAGCTGGGCTCCCTAATCGGGGAGCATCAACAGCGCCGGTCACAAAACCCGTTTCCACTAAGACGGCTGGGATCGAATTGTTCCGAAGTACATAAAATCTCGCCCGTCGCACCCCCCGGTTTGGCTCGTCTATGCTCTGCAAAATGCTATGTTGAATCGTCTGGGCCAGACGTTGACCGCTGTCATAGTAATACGTTTCCAGTCCATTTACATCGGGGCGGTTATCAATCGAATTGGCGTGGATACTGACAAACAAGTCGGCATTCAGCCGCTGTGTCATTTCAACTCGTGGTGCTAGGTCTACGAAATAGTCACTCGTGCGAGTCAGAACCGCTTGCACACCATGTTTCTCTAGTATCGCCGCTACCTGTTGGCTAATCGGCAGGATTATGTCCTTTTCTTGCAACCCCCCGAGGCCAACCGCGCCAGAGTCTTTACCTCCATGTCCTGGGTCAACGACCACAATCAGTCGCCCATGCCGGTCTCGGGGTGTCTGGGTACTCGCTGGTAGGTCATGTTGGGCAAGAGTGGGAGGTTCCGGGAGCGGAACCAACACCATAGAAGAGCTTTGAGGAGGCACGCGAGGCGGCTGGGTGTCTATTGCTGGGTCGTTTTGGTAAGGACTGGAGGTGTCTGTTGGGGGTATCAACGCCGTAGAAGAGCGTTGTAAATCTAGGGATAACAGCTGGGCATCGAGCTGATCGAGTGAGCCAATCCGCACACCGGCAGCTGGTTGCACCAAAATCACGACAGTATTTGGGTTAGACTGCTGGTATCGCACTCCCAGTAAGGGACTGTTAGCATTAATTATTGGTCCTTTAACTGCGCGAGCCAGCTGGGCATTGCCCAGGGTGATGCGGTAGAAACCAGTTTCGCGGTCCCAGCCTGAGGAGTATGTTAAAGGTTGCGTTGCCCTGATCAGCAGTTGTGCCCCAGTCACAGACCAGTCTACAGACTGAATTGTTGCCACCCCGCGTGGTTCATAGGCTGGGGACGGATTCACAGGGGTGGCGGCGACAATGCCGCGGGTGGGCTGCACGACTACCCCGCCAAAAGGGCTGAGTGTTGCCTGCCAATCCGGGCTGTTTTGGTTGAGCTGCAACGTCATCCGCACAACCGGCACTGAGGTTTGAACTTGGGTCAGATAGATGCGGTTGACGCCATAAAAATTAACCGGCATGTCGGACGGTAGTAAACGCGGCGACAAAGTCGCACCAGTGATATCGATGTTAATGGTGGCGCGATCGCCGCTCCGATTCACCTTAATCTCAGGAGTTCCCCTGCCCAGAGTGCGGATGAAAAAACCATCCGGTGTTAATTGCACTTTCTCCACTTGAATCAGCGCTCCGGTGGTATCGACAAGCGGCTGTTGGGGCGAGGGGCTGCGACGAGCTGGGGAGACGGAGTCAGGCACAAGCACATTGAAGATTTTCCTTCTGTCCACAGGACTAGGGAAGCGCCCCAACGGTTGGCGCTCTTGTAAGTCGGAGCTAGGTAAGTTAGATCGCAGTTGAGGTGTCGGTAATTGTACCGTCCACTGGCTGGGGGAAGCACCGCGAAATTGGACTTGCTGGGGGTCTAGCGTATAACCCGGACTCAATTCCACCACCATGCGAGTCGTCTGGTCATCCAACTGCCCCACCCGTAACGAGCTAATCGCTCCGTTGAAGCGCTCATTCACTGTCGCACGCGGCAGGGTTGTCCCTGGTAAATCAATTACTAGCCGAGTCGGGTTGAAGAGCAGTTGTGCCTTGGGTTGAACCCCTCCATCCGTCCTAAAATCCAGCTGGTTTTGATTGGCATTAAAACGCCAAGATTGGAGTCTCGCTGCATTAGCGGGAGACGATAGAAAAAAAATACTTACAATACTGGGTAGTAGCCAGTGAGATTTCACAGTGCTTTATCCTGAGGAGCAGAAGTGATGAATGTTAAGAAATAAACGCAAAAAACAGAGCCAAAATCGGTTACAATCTCGACTGTAATTAAAAAATTAGTATTAGTGAGCGATGATACTCTCGAATCCTTACCCTTGTCAAGGACCTATTGGGATCACTGGCTCGTCTAAGTGCTCCACGACAGCATGATAAAGATTGAGGACGTGATGATCTTGGAGGCGGTAAAAAACATGGCGACCCTGCTTCCGGTAGTTGACCAACCTCATGGATCGCAGAGTCCGTAACTGATGAGAAACGGCGGATTCATTCATGCCGAGTATGGCTGCCAAATCACCAACACACAATTCTTGGGCTGCCAAGACTGAGAGAATACGCAGGCGGTTGGCATCTGCTAACAGACCGAACCACTCTGCCATCCGCTGCGCCTGCTCATAAATAAGAATTTCTCCCTGGATCTGGCGGACATGCTCAAAGTCAGGCGAGTGGGGAGGATAACAGTTGAGAGCTTCCCCCTCTTTGAGATCATCAGTGATGGTATCAACAGGATGGTCTGACATCTATTGTAATTATGCTATCTCGTTTGCTATTCGGCCTGAATCCAACCCGTGAAACAATACACGGTCTTGACCAAATCAAAGATTATTTTAACACAATACCTGAACATGTATTCATACAAAAATATAGAATCTTTAACTTTAGATCTCCCGAAAGGCGTTAGCACCAATTAAAAGCAGACTACAAAGTAGCATAATTCTGCTCCTCTATGAGCCTTGGGAAGCTTTTAGAACTTGTTTTTCTAGAGCATAAATTACTGAAATTAAACAGCAACAATTTCTATGTCCAGTAACAAACCCAATGCTCCAACAGCCCATTTTTACCAGACTCATTGCCAAACTCCAATCTCGGCAATTTCTATATAATTTCCTAGCTTTGGACACCAGGCCTGCGAGATGTGTTGTGGTACTTTGAAAGTAAGATGGCGTACAAAAGCGTTCAACTCGCTACAGTACGGGAGGCACTCGGCATTCAAAGGCTTACCATCAGGCCTTTGTAGTATGAGGCTTGAAGTTAAATGCGAGTATTACTCCTGTATCCCCTCTTTCCTAAATCGTTCTGGTCTTTTGACAAAGCGCTGGAACTAGTCGGACGCAAGGTTTCGCTCCCCCCTCTGGGCTTGCTCACAGTCGCGGCTATTTTGCCCCAAAACTGGGAGTTCCGCTTGGTGGATCGCAACGTTGAGTTTGAAACCGAAGCCGACTGGGCTTGGGCAGATCTGGTGATCGTCTCAGGCATGATTGTCCAGGAACTCGATATGTTGTGCCTGATCCGCGAGGCGAAACGGCGCGGTGTTCTTGTGGCAGTGGGTGGTCCCTATGTCACATCCGTTCCTGATGCAGCACAAGCTGCGGGGGTGGACTTTCTGGTTTTGGATGAAGGCGAGATTACCTTGCCGCTTTTAGTCAAAGCCCTCGACCGGGGTGAAACATCAGGGATATTCCATGCTGGAGGCGAAAAACCTGATGTGACTAGCACACCGATTCCTAGATTTGACTTGCTGGAGCTTAGAGACTACAACCAGATGTCGGTGCAGTTTTCGCGCGGCTGCCCTTTCCAGTGCGAGTTCTGCGACATTATTGTGCTTTATGGGCGCAAGCCACGCACTAAAACGCCTGCACAGCTGCTGGCTGAGTTGCAGACCCTCTATGATCTGGGCTGGCGGCGCGACGTTTTTATCGTCGATGACAACTTCATTGGCAACAAGCGCAACGTCAAACTTATGCTGCGTGAACTCGGCCCCTGGATGGCAGCACATTGTTACCCCTTCCGCCTCTCGACCGAATCTTCAGTAGATTTGGCACAAGATCAGGAATTGCTGGAGCTGATGATTAATGCCAACTTTACTTCAGTATTTTTGGGCATTGAGACGCCGGACACAGATAGCCTGTCCCTGACCCAGAAGTTCCAGAATACACGTAACTCTCTAGAGGAATCGGTTCGGATAATTAATCAGGCAGGTCTGAGTGTGATGGCTGGTTTTATCCTTGGCTTTGATGGTGAGAAGGCAGGGGCCAGCGAGCGCATCATTGACTTTGTGGAAGCTACGGCTATCCCCAAAGCGATGTTCGGTATGCTCCAGGCTTTGCCCAATACGGCACTGTGGCATCGACTCCAGCAGGAAGACCGTCTGCTAGAGGCAAACATTCAGACGAATGGCCACCAGATGACGCTGCCTAACTTTGTTACCTCCCGACCTCTGGAAGAACTGGCCCATGAGTATGAGCGCTGTTTCTGGGAACTGTATGAGCCGAGCCGCTACTTGTCGCGAGTATATCGACAATTTAGGGAAATGAAGCCAGCCCCTCATAAAGTACCGTTGCGGATTTTGGAGCTGATTGAGATGCGGGCGGTGCTGACCATCTGCTGGCGACAGGGGATCAAGCGCAACACCCGCGTCCAGTTCTGGCGTCAGTTGTTGTCAATTATCCGCCACAATTCAAGTGTTTTTGTACCTTACCTCAGCAATTGCGCCCTAATTGAACACTTCATGGAGTATCGCCAAATTGTGCGCGACGAAATTGAAGCTCAGGTGGCTGAATTTTTGGCAGCGCTAAGCCAATTTGAAAACTCCGAATCCTGAGACGACAGTAACTTCCTAGACTAGCACTTAGCCTGATGCAGGCCAAACCATCTCCCGATTTGTGTTAGAGTGGATATTGGAGATTACATTCGGTTATGAAGGTGGTTTTTATCTATATTACAGACCTCTCTCCGAATCTAACTCTCTACACCCGATGATTCTGGAGATCCTCTATGTCAATCTATGTCGGCAATTTATCTTATGAGGTCGGGCAAGATGACCTCAAACAGGTCTTTTTAGAATATGGATCTGTAAATAGAGTTCAATTGCCTACGGACCGGGAGACAGGTCGGCTACGAGGTTTCGCCTTTGTAGAAATGGGAACAGAAGCAGAAGAAGCCGCGGCGATTGAGGCGCTTGACGGTGCTGAGTGGATGGGCCGTAACCTGAAGGTGAACAAGGCTAAACCTCGTGAAGAAAGAGGTTCTTCTCGGGGTGGGGGTAGCTGGGGAAACCAAGGTGGCTCTTCTCAACGCTACTAAGCTTTGAGATTAAGGATTTAACTCTAAAGTCTTGAGGGCAGACGAAGAGTCTGCCCTTTCTTGTTTATAGCTCACTAGATTGCTCACCACTTGCGGTAATTCTCTGGCAAAAGTTGTCTACTCTGGGTTATTCCCATAAGTTTGACTCATTTTTGCCAAAGAGGTTTAGTCACTAATTCAATCTATTTTTGATGGTCGTTGGCAAAACATGGAGAGCTCAAAGTTATGAAGGATGAAAAAAAAGTTATGCAAACTGAGGAACTTTTAAGCCGATATGCAGCAGGGCAAAGAGACTTTAGGGAGCTGAAATTGATCGCGGCAAATCTGAGGAGTGTAAACCTGAGTGGTGCTAATCTGAGTGGCGCCAATCTCACGAAGGCAAACCTCACCAAGGCAAATTTGAGTCGGGCAAATCTCACTGGTGCCACCCTGACGGGGGCAAAGTTAACTGAAACCAACTTGGCTGAGGCTAACCTAACGAATGCCAATCTGAGTGATACAGACCTAAGTCATGTAAATCTAAATCTGACATATCTGCATGGGGCAATAATGCCTGATGGAGTCAGCCCCAGTTCTCTATCTAAACACCTAAAATCCTCTCTAAATCAAGAGCAAATAGCGTATTAAACAGGGGACAAGGGGACAAGGGGACAAGGGGACAAGGGGACAAGGGGACAAGGGGACAAGGGGACAAGGGGACAAGGGGACAAGGGGACAAGGGGACAAGGGGACAAGGGGACAAGGGGATAAGGGGATAAGGGGACAAGGGGACAAGGGGACACCCCCTCCCAAGAGTCTCCCCCTCCTCAAATCATCCCGACCTGAAAACAAGCGACTTGCATCTTATATGTAAGTCGGGGCATGAAACCCTTGTCCCAAGAGCCACCCGTGGCGACTAAACATATTGCTATCCGCCAGGTCAGATAACATCACAGGTGGAAGTTGCTTCAATCTAAAATATTAATCTTTTTATTTCAGCTGGTCTTCGTTTGTGTTTTGGTTGTTGCTTGCAACAGCACAACAACGATAACTGAGCGCAGTATATCGACTGCTGGCACGGTTGCTACACTCAACACGAAAGGCTGTGTTAAAATTTATGACCCCAACATTGACTACTTTCCTGAAAAAGTCAGGATCACTCATGCAACAGGCTTTGTCGTAGAATATCACAAGCACTACAAAGTTGTTAACGTCCGCAATCCTTGGAGGAATGCTGACACAACATTTCAATATGTTTTGGTTCAATGTGGCACGCCCGTACCAGAGGGATTTAAGGAAACACAGGTGATTAAAGTGCCTGTGAATACGGTTGTATCTCTTTCTAATACTCATTTGCCCCATTTGGAAAAGTTAGGACTGGTAGACAAACTCATCGGTGTTAGTGCTTTTAATCAAGTAAATACCCCTAGTGTCGTGCAGAAAATCAAAGCAGGTAAATTAACAGAAGTCGGTAACAACGCTAGTATTAATGTCGAGCGGTTATTGGAACTAAATCCTGAGTTGGTCACGACATACGGAGTAGGGACAGAGGTAGATATCTATCCAAAACTATTAGAAGCTGGGCTGAAGGTAGCTATCAATGCCGAGTATATGGAAACCTCTCCATTGGGAAAGACAGAGTGGCTAAAGTTCACAGCTTTGTTTTTTAACCATGAAGCGATCGCCGAACAAGTGTTTGGGGAAATTGCTAACCGTTATCAAGCGCTCGCTACTAAGGCAAGCAAGGTAAAAAACCGACCTACTGTGTTCGCGGGGTTTAACTTTAAAGGGACTTGGTATATGCCGGGAGGTAAGAGCTATATGGCGAAATTTCTGGATGACGCGAAAGCCAACTATCTATGGGCAGCTGATAACTCAGCTGGGAGTCTCCCCCTCGCCTTTGAAGCAGTTTTTGAACGAGCTGCAACAGCCGACTACTGGCTCAATGGTAGTCTGTCGTGGAAGAGTTTGCAGCAGGTAATCACTGAAGATAATCGATATGCTGACTTCACAGCTGTCAAAAAGAGTCACGTTTTTAACAATAATGCCCGTGTAAACGAGAGTGGCGGCAATGACTACTGGGAAAGTGGAATTAGCAACCCCGATCTAGTTTTATCCGACCTGATTAAGATTTTGCATCCAGAGCTATTGCCCGCTCACAAGTTGATTTACTACCGTCAGATGAATTTGTCTAAGTAGATGCCATCGGCAAAGTTTAAAATACTTTCGGCAGAAAAGATGGGGCGTCGTTTAAGTGTGACGCTGTTTTTACTGAGTTTAATGGCAGTATTGATTGGCGCATTTTTTCTGGATTTAGCCCTTGGTTCAGTTCAGATACCGCTTCAGGAAGTAATCACAATTTTGCTGGGAGGACAACCAGAAAAAGCTAGCTGGACTAATATTATTCTTAAGTTTCGCTTGCCCAAAGCATTGACCGCAACCTTAGCTGGTGCAGCTTTGGGAGTGAGTGGTTTAGCGATGCAAACGCTATTCCGCAATCCCCTAGCGGGTCCCTTTGTATTGGGAATTAGTTCAGGAGCCAGTTTAGGTGTGGCTCTAGTTGTGCTAACGGCAAGTGCTACAGGTACTCCCTCCTTGTTAAAAGACTTGGGGGTGATTGGTGATTTAGGTTTAGTGCTGGCAGCAACTCTGGGAGCAGCATCAGTATTAGGCGTGGTGCTAGTCGTTTCTCGCCGTGTGCAAGACACAATGACGCTACTGATTTTGGGATTATTGTTTGGCTATGCTACCAGTGCGATCGTTAGCATTCTACTGCACTTTAGCCAAGTGGAGAGCCTCCAAAACTACCTCAGCTGGACTTTCGGCAGTTTTGGGGGTGTGACTTGGAGACAGATGCTAATTTTAGCTCCTGTTGTGCTTATAGGTTTGGTTGCAGCGCTTGTGTTGTCAAAACCCCTGAATGCACTGCTTCTGGGTGAGTCCTACGCTCGGAGTCTGGGGCTAAGTGTGCAACAAGCCCGATTCTGGATCATCACCAGTGCTTCTCTCCTGGCGGGAGCGATCACCGCCTTTTGTGGTCCGATCGCCTTTTTGGGTGTTGCCGTCCCCCACCTGTGTCGTAGTCTGTTCAACACCTCTGATCATCGGGTGCTAGTCCCAGGTGTGACGATAATGGGTGCAATCCTGGCATTGGTGGCAGATTTGGTAGCCCAGCTCCCAGGAAGCCAGATTGTCTTACCCCTAAACGCTGTCACTGCCCTCATCGGCACCCCCGTAGTCACTTGGGTGATTCTCCGTCGCAATTCCAGAACATCCTTTCCCAAATGACCGATGCAATTTTGACAACCCACAATCTGACTATCGGCTATAAGACATCCCGGCGATCAACTCGCGTTGTCGCAGCAGATATTTCTGTTTCCCTCCAAGCTGGGGAACTCGTCTGCTTACTTGGTCCCAATGGCGCGGGTAAGTCAACCTTGCTGCGAACACTAGCGGGGATGCAACCCCCAATCAATGGTCAAGTCCTACTTCTAGGAGACAACGTTTATAAGTTAGCACCGCAGGAATTAGCGAAGCGACTCAGCCTTGTACTCACCGAGCGTGTGGATGTGGGGATGTTATCAGCATACACTTTGGTGACACTGGGACGGTATCCCTATACTAACTGGTGGGGGCAGTTGACGCCCCACGATCAAGAGATCGCCCTCTGGGCAATTCAGGCTGTAGGAGCCGCACACTATTCAGAGCGGACTGTTAGCGAACTCAGTGATGGAGAGCGCCAAAAAGTGATGATTGCCCGTGCTTTGGCACAATCACCTGTCTTGATGCTGCTCGATGAGCCGACAGCCTTCCTAGACTTACCCCGCCGCGTGGAGATCATGCGCCTGCTCCGGCAACTGGCACGGGAAACCAACCAGGCGATTCTCCTTTCAACCCACGATCTCGATTTAGCTTTACGGATCGCTGATAGAGTTTGGCTCTTACCACTCAACGCTCCTCTACAAATCGGTGCACCAGAAGACTTGGTGCTGAGTGGTGCGTTTGCCGACACCTTCCAGAGCGAAGGAGTAGAGTTTGATGTGTCATCTGGTGCTTTCCATTTCAATACACCTGATGCTGGAGTAATTGATTTAGTAGGTAAGGGTATCGTTGCACTGTGGACAACTCGCGCCCTCCAGCGAGCTGGATTCCAAGTTACTCAGAGTGGAAATTCCTCACTATCTGTAGAAGTGGTATCCGACGGACAAATCCTTTGGCGAATAACAGACAGCAGTGGTGTCTACACATATCACTCATTGTATGAACTGATTCAATTCTTGAAACGCTGAATTCTCGATCTGGATTGTCCACGCAGCCGTTGCCACGTCACAACCGCGACATAGGTGACTAAGGCTAACGTACTGATCACAAAGCTGACCGGGTAGGGGGTCCAGAAGCCAATGGTCAACCCTACCCACATGAAGGCGAGCGCCAGCACAGGCGAGAGCAGGAGCGCGACGAAAGGGCGCGCCACCAGACGCTGCGCGATCGCGGCGGGTGTGACGAGCAGCGCGGAGTTCAGCAGGGCCCCTACAGCCGGAACTGCCTCGGCCACGCTCAGCGCGACCAAAACCAGGAAAACCGCACTGATGCCTCGTACCGGTACGCCACGCGCCGCTGCCACATCAGGATCGATGGACGCGAACAGCAGGGGGCGCGCGATCGCCAGGAGCGCCACGATTGCCCCCACACCGACCACAGCTACTAGATACGTCTGTTGCGCCTGCAAGCCAAAGATCGAGCCGAAGAGGAAGGTGACGCCAATGGTGCTGTTGCTGCCGCTCGATTGTGAGGTGTAGATGCTCAAAAACAGTACCCCAAGCCCGAGTACCCAGGCTAGCAAGGTGCCGATCACCACGTCATGCGATCGCGATCGCGTGCCGAGCGCACCCATGCCCAGCGCCACCAGAGTCGTCACACCAAACAGTCCCAGCAGCGGATTAATCCCCAGGATGGCAGCCCCCAGCGCCCCGGCGAAGGTGACGTGCGAGAGCGCCTCAGTAGCGAAGACCATATTGCGCAGCACGAGGAAATAGCCGACTAGCCCAGCAACGATTGCCAGCACGGTTCCCGCCAGAAACGCATAGCGCATGAAATCAACACTTAGCATTTCTCGCATATCCTGGATCAGGTTCGGCGAGAACGATGCAACGAACGTCAACTCAGTCATATGTGTCATCCGCCCAATCCTTTGCGCCCGCGCTCGTTCGTCTTGCCAGCGTCGCATGCCCGACCCTGCCGAGGCGGACCAAGCCATACGTCCCGAAAGCAAAGCTGGTGATGAAGAACCCGACGGGATAGGGTGTGAAGTAGGCAACCGCGAGGCCAGCCCAGGTGAAGAGAAGCGCTAGGATCACCGAGAGGCCGACTGCAACGCCTGGGCGCGCAGTTACCTGCTGTGCAATGGCAGCGGGAGTGACGAGCAACGCAAAGATCAGCAGCACGCCCACGACTTGCACAGCCTGGGCTACGGCAAAGGCCAACAAGACGAGGAAGGCATTGTCAAGCAGGCGTAAGGGCACGCCGCGTGCCTCAGCGACATCCGGATCGACTGAGGCGAACAGCAGGGGGCGGGCGATCGCCACCAACCCTGCTAGCGTCACTACCGTCGTCAGTGCGATCGCGTTCACGTCGCGATCGCTGATGCCGAGTACAACACCAAAGAGAATCGTGTATATGCCTGCCGCGTAGGAGGAAAAGAGCTGGACGAAGAGAAGCCCCAGTGAGAGGGCGAATGTCTGAATCGTGCCGATGGCTACACCTTGTCCCGACTGCGTTTTGGTGTTTCGCTCGCTCAGCAAGCCGATCCCGAGTGCCGCGCCAATGCTGAACACAAGCAGACCTACGAATGGGGACCAGCCGAAGAGTCCGGCACCAGCTGCGCCAGCAAAGCCGACGTTCGCCAGGGTGTGCCCAGCAAAGCTCTGCTGGCGCAGCACCATAAAGTAGCCAACAGCCCCTGCTAGAAGCGCAATCAGCGTCCCTGCTAGGAATGCGTTCTGCATGAAGTGGTAAGCAAAAAGCAGTTGGACATCCGTTACGAGATTCCAGGAGGGCTGCACATCGACTGCCGACGTGCTAGCGAACACGATTGGTGCGGTTAGCATGATAAGTAACCTCCTCTGGCTGGCCGACAACGATAATCCGCCCGTCCTGTGTGCGCAGCACGTCGATCGGCGTATCATAGAGTTGCGAAAGCGTCTGTGACGTTATCACCTCCTCCGGCGTGCCAATCGCTGTCTGGCCACGCCCAACGTAGATCACCCGGTCCAAATAGGGCAGGATAGGATTGACGTCATGCGCGACGAGCAGCACGGTCACCTGATACTCCTGGCTGATGCGGCGAATTAACGCAGACACGGCATGCTGACTGTGCAGATCCAGACTATCGAGAGGTTCGTCGAGCAGCAAAATGCGTGGCCTGGTGACAAGCGCCTGGGCAATGAGCAGGCGCTGCTGCTCGCCGCCAGAGAGCTCGCCGATGGGGCGATTCGCATAGGCGGTGGCACCGACAAGCTCGATCGCCTTTTGCACCCGCCGCTGCTCCTCACGGGCGCGCACATGGCCTCTCCAAAGTCGCCTCAGCATCGGTAGCGGTATCCCCCAGCGTGTACCATCCAGACCTAGATGCACAAGATCGCGCCCCCGCACGCGCATGTCCGCGTCGAAGGTCCGCCGTTGGGGAAGATAGCCGACTGCCGCGTTCCCGCGCCGCACGGGCGCTCCCAGAACAGTGATCCTGCCCTCACTCAACGGTAACAAACCCAGAATCACCTTGAGCAGGGTCGATTTGCCGGCGCCATTGGGTCCGAGGATGGCAATAAACTCGCCTTCCTGCACTGTCAGTTGCATGTCGCTCCAGAGCGGGCGACCACCCCGCCGTACTCCGGCGCGATCCAATTGAATCACATTGTGTATGCTCACGCCAGCATGGTAGGCTTGAGAAGCAGGCAACTGCACCGGTTCTACATCCCTCGATTTACTGGTCATAAAGGCTCCTGGTTTCACACGGTGCTTAGCGGCCAGTAGACTTGGCCAACGCTTGCTGCAGGGCTTGCAGTTCCTGCTCCTGCCATGCCTGGAAGGTGAGTGTCGCCGGATCGAGCGTCTCCGTAACTGGCAGGATTGGGATGCCCGCCGCCTGCGCCTTCTGCTTGAGCGCGTCTATGTCCGGCGTCGAGTTCTGCCGGTTGTAGATCAAGACTTTTATCTGCTTCTGTGTGACCTGCTGATCGAACGTTGCTTTGTCTGCCGCCGTCGGCTCATGGCCTTGGGCGATCGCATTCATGAAGCCCGGCGGTGTTTTCAGGTTCAGCCCCAAGGCATCCGCCATGTAGGTGAAGATGCTCTCGGTCGCGCCGACCGATATGCCCTGGTACTTCTGCTTGATCGTGCCCAGGAGCTGGTGATATGGCTTGAGGGCAACGGTGGTAAAACGTTTGTTTTGCTGATCAAAGTAGGCCGCGTCGGCAGGATCGAGGCTTTTGAGATCGGCTGTGATCTGGTTGGTCGCCTGGGTAACGTAATCGGGATTATACCAGAGGTGCGGGTTGTCCCCTTCGTGCTTGCCCACCAGCTCACCGACCTTAAGAACCTTGCGCCCATCCACTGGATTGGCGTCGAGGAGCTTTTGCCCCCACGCATCATAACCTGCCCCATTCAGGATCACGTAACGGGCGTTGGCTATGAGGCGGGCGTCGGTTGGCTTGGGCTCGTAGTCGTGGGGGTCAGTGGCGGGATTGGTGATGATGCTCGTGACCTTAACACGATCACCGCCCACCTGTGAAGCGATACTGCCCCAGAAATTCTCGGCTGCGACCACCTGCAAGGGTTCTCCAGTAGTACCGCCGGAGCTTTGCTTAGTATTGGCACCGGAGCTAGCCTTAGTACCGATGGTGCTGGCATTAGTAACGGCACCCGAGCCGGTAAGGAGCGAGCTCAGCATTGATAAGTTTAGAAGGCTAGCAGTCATCACCCCCTGCCACCGCAGCCAGCGCCCGGCTGGTTGGAACCTGCATGAACGCGCTATATCCAGCAATTTGAGTTCCACCTTCACCCTGCTCTTTTCGATAATGATACTATGTATCAATAAACCTACTTGATTCTCAGTCTAATTGTCAATGAGACTCGTTCTCAGTTTAGGGCAAACGCATGCTAAATTCCAAGTTGGTAGTATAGCCCATAGCTCAAGAGGGGATACCATAGACCTCTCCAAAAATTAATTTTTTTGTTATAATAAAGTAATAAATCAATTTTTATTTGGGAAAAGAAATGAGTTTATTGCTAGATTATATTGAAAAAACCCCAAAAGAAACTAAGCGCCTAATT
>JAABUX010004124.1_pt1 | contig 18699 bp, 6 predicted proteins | sample 5561851 | NCBI WGS metagenome assembly JAABUX01 (sample SAMN10711883, study PRJNA513361) | rock metagenome | isolation source: Antarctica rocks | place: Antarctica: Victoria Land, Richard Nunatak red sandstone | collected 2016-01-03 | reverse complement strand
AAGAATAACGTGGTCAACATGGCGATCCTGCCCTTCCCCAGAGATAACATGCCTCTGGAGCCCCAGGGTACCGCCATTTCGGGCGCATCAAAAGCGCCCAAGAGCCAGTTATGCACCAGCGTCCCGACCGAGTAGGCAACCCATTGACGGTGCCCAGTCTATTCTCGTGCAGCCGTTAGCATGGCTACGCGCGTGATGGGCACCGATAGCTTATACAATGCTTATATCAATGAATAGTATTATTTAGTGTTGGTCTGCTGATGGCCGATAGCTCCGTTCAACGTGGCCGGTTTGCTCCATGGCAGTCTGCGGTGGCCTCCATCACATCGACGGGCAAGCCGTCTCAAGACACACGAACACACTTTTCGGCCGACACAGGTCGTCCTATGCCACTCCTATGCCACGAGGAGTACACCATACGGCGCAACGACCGGCCGACTTCTTTCGGCGCGTGGTAAGGAAATCCGAGAAAAAGGAGGAGGCGCGTGGCGTGGCCGGCGACGGGTAGGTCGCCCACCAGCCGGAGGTACCGGCTATGCACACGCCGTGAGAGCCGCCCGCATGCGGGGCAGGTGTGTTGGGGCAGCGTCGTGTGCGCTTCGATGAGCAAGGCGGCACTGGTGTCGCGCACGTCGTCAATGGCGACATCGGGCAGAGTGTATACTCCCTCTATTGTATCCCCTTGCGCCCTGCTCGACGCTGTTTCACGTTATCTGAGGAAGAGCCATCACATGCATCAATCTCGGCATCGACGCCGGCGGACGGGGGGCACAGCGCGCCACCTGTGAGGCGGCCGGATGACACGCGTGGCGTATTGCCGACCCACGCGCTGCGGCGATGCCAGGGACAAAGGAGAGACGGGCGAGAAGCTCACGGTCGCGGCGCCCTCATCAGCCACGGGCACCAGGCCGGCCCGATGCCCGTCTCCGCTTCGTGTCCTCATTATAGGGCGCGCGGCATGACGGCGGCAGGAACAGCGGCAGGACGAGGACGCTGTCATGTGCGGCCGCTACCGCTGCACCACATCGGGCGAGGTTATGTCTGAGAGCAGTGCCCGAAGTGTCACGCGTCACGCAAGGTGGCCGGCGCGTTGGCAAGGTGGCCGGCGCGTTGCAAAAATCGATGACGCCTGTGGCGCCGAGTCCATCGCACGGGTGCAGTACAGCGTTGAGGTCGCTGCATGAGCGCACGCCACCCGCTCACCCTGCCCAGTCGTCAGGCCGTGTGCGCCCAGCGCGCTACCGTCGCGTAGAGGTGCGCCAGGTCGAACGGCTTGGGCAGCCGGTCGTCGATCAGCAGGCGCACGGACATCGCCCCCGGGCGATCCTGTGCCGACATCACCACGATCGGGATCGCCGCCGTCGTGGGGTCGGCGCGTAGATGTGCACTGACCTCACCTCCGTCCATCCCTGGCATCATGAGATCGAGGAGGATCACAACCGGTTGGGCGGCCCGCGCCAGCGGCAGCGCGGCCGCCCCGGCTGCGCTCACGACGCGGTATCCCTCGTCCTCCAACGCGACCGTCACCAGGTCAACGATGCTCGGATCGTCGTCCACCACCAACACCGTTTCCATCGGTCTGCGCCTCGCTATCCTCTCGCACGCCCATCGTGCGCCCAGCGCTCTTTCCATAGCTTTACGATCTATAACAGCATATACGCAGGGACGACACTTTTGGATCAGCGGAGATGCGACATCGCTGGGACGTGCGAGGCGCACACTAGCGCGCTTGGCCGTCCTCTTTGGCGGGTCCGAGGAGATGGCGCAGCAGACCAAGCAGGTCGTCGAGGTCGAACGGTTTGGTGAGCACCGCGTAGCCCGGTCGATCGAGGACGGCGGCCTGTTCCCGCACGGCCCGTTCATCGCCCGTGCAGACCAGTACGGGCAGGGTGCGTAGGATCGGATCCGCCTGCAGGTTCGCCAGGAGCGTCCAGCCATCCTGCGGAGACGGTAGCCGCAGGTCCAGGATCAGGGCGTCCGGGGGCTGGCCGCCCAACGCTGGCAGCGCCGCCTCGCTATCGGTGAACACGAGCGGCTCGTAGCCTTCATCAGCGAGCAGTTCGGCCAGCAGGTCCCGGATCGCCCCGTCGTCGTCGATCACCGCGATCCGTCGCGCTATCACTCCTCCTTGCTCGGCCCCGGGGCAAGGTGTCGCGGGAATTGTGTTGGTCCTGCTATCGCCTCGAGAATAGCATAGGGCAGCCACTACTCCGCCGCGCGGGCGGTCTCAATCGCGCAGCGGCCGCTCCTGGTGATACTGGCTGGCGTGCGCCTCGGGTCCGTCCGCAAGGACAACATGGCGCCGAACACCGCAGCCGAGCGCGCTGGCCTGCGCACCGTTCGCACGGCCATCGGCACGGCCATCGAGACTGTCAGCAGCCAGGGCGAGGCCATGAGCGTACAGCGCGTGCGTGCAGGCGCTGTACGCTTATGGCCTCGCCCTCAAGGTCATGGCCTCCGTCTTGACCTTGGCTTACGCTAACATGGACTAGCAATCACGGTAGAGTGTGTGGGGGGCGATGGTCGTGTCCCACTCCTCCTTCTTTCCTTCTTTCCATGGCCCATGAGCAGCGGCAGGTCGATCGCGGCAGCGACCGTGCAGTGGATCCCATAGGCGAAGAACTGGCGCAGCGCTTTCTCGTCGGCGCCCGAGGCCGTGGCCACAGTGCGGTAGAGCGCGGCGTAGCGGTCATGCGCGACCCTCTGTATCTCATGGTCGCTCGACCCAGCGAAGGCTTGCAGCAGCAGGAACAACTCCTCGCGTCTCGCGAGCAGCGTCATGTAGGAGCGGCCCATTGACTCCAGCACATCGGCGCCCGCAGGGGCGGCTGCGGCGAGGAAGATGGCGGTGATGCGGTCATAGACCCGCTCCAGCGCCGCGAGGAACAACGCCTTCTTCGTGTCGAAGAGGCGGAAAATGTACGGCTGCGAGATGCCGACGCGACGTGCAATGGTCTTGGTCGAGGTACCATGGAGGCCGTAGACGGCGAACTCCGTGATGGCCGCATCGAGGATCGCGTCGCGCCGCTCGTCGGCGGTCTGGCGGGGCGCTGCCGATGAATCCGTTGCCTTCATATTGTTACTATCCAATTACTACTATAGGTTATCAGCCGCACCCCTACCGTAACGACTGATCCGTGCGATTCGTTTCCTTGAAACAACAGGACGTGTGGGGCACGGAGCCATTCAGGGGCGGTTCATCATAGCGCTCGCTTACGCCCACCATTGGCGACAGGTGACGCGCCGCCCCTGCCCCTTGACGACAAGGGCCGCGACGTAACCGAAGGCCGGCGCGAGCTCGTGGATAGACCAACCTTCGGTCTCCGCCCGCGTTTCCCGCATACCCAGGAGCCGCGCCGGTTCCCCCGGCGCGAGCGATACCTCGACGCTGTCCAGCGGCTGAAGCAATCCGGTACCGATTGCTTTGAGATAGGCCTCCTTACGTGTCCAGCAGTTGAAGAACGCCTCGTGCTGCTTCGCGGCGTCGAGCGCGCACAGTACCGCGTGTTCGCCTGACGTGAAGTAGCGCCTGGCGATCTGCTCGAAGTCGGCGACGGGACGGACCCGTTCGAGGTCGACGCCAATCTCGCGGTCGTGTGTCACAGCGTACAAGGCCAGACCATCGGAGTGCGACAGATTGAACCGAAGCGCACGTCCGCCGCACACGTCCACCAACGCAGGCTTGCGATGTAACCCATAGCAGAACTGCAGCTGACTGGGCTCGGCGCCCACGTAGTTGGCCAAGATCGCCCTGAGAACTCCGCGACCGACGATGAAATGTGTTCGCTGGCGATCGAAGGACAATCGCTCGGCCCGCATCCGCTCATCGGCGGAGAGCAGGTGGGCCAACCAGCGCACGCGTCCCGCTGGCTGATCGAGGGACGCGATCCACACATGGATGTCGTCGCTCGATAATGTAACCTCCGTCGGCGGAAGGATACCCATCTCCTCTAGACGTAGCATAACGTCGGGTCCCTTCGTTTTGTTCGCACGCCGCGTCGGCGCCGCCAACATAACGGACACATCACGTCCCGTCGACGAGCGGGCGCCATGTATATAGGGTAAAACTGTTGCATGCTTGCCCTCCCTCGCGCTAATCGGCAACCGAAGCTTATGCTGCTGGGCGGACCCGCTCGACGCCCAGGGCCGCGTTGATCTCCGCCGCTAGGGCGGAGACATGCGGGGGGTTCACGAGGTTGTGATGATCCCCCGGCAGCGGGATGACGTGCAAGTGACCAGCCGTTCGCTCGCGCCAGGCGCCTGCATCCACCAGCGGATGCCCCGCATCGTCGGGCGCCTCTATGGCATGAAACAAATGGATGTCCGCCTGGATAGGGCCAAGGTAACGGTAGGAGCGCATGGCAGCGCCATTGAGCGCCATCATCCGAACCCTGCCGCGTACCGCGTCGGCGACCGCCTCCTGGGGCATCATGCGTAGCTCTTTGGCGCGCTGCAAGACGAGTGCGATGCCCTGTTCCTCGTCGACGCCCGCGAACGCCGTCCGATCCATGCCTAACTGATGCACGGCGATGCTCACCAACTCGCTCTCCGATCCCTGGTCGTCCCTCGCGTCGAACGCGGCGACAGCGTCTTCCCGGCCGAATGGATAGACGTCGACGAGGCCCAGGAAGTTTACATGCTCGCCCAGGGCTTCCAACCTGCGTGCCATCTCAAAGGCGACCAACCCGCCGAACGACCACCCGGCCAGCCGGTAGGGGCCATGAGGGGCAAGGCGCCGGATCTCCTCTATGTGGCGATCAGCCATGGCCTCAATTGTCTCCAGCGGCGGCTCAGCGGAGTCGTACCCGATCGCCTCGACCCCGTACACGGGCGTCTCTCCGTCCAGCGCGCCTAACGCCCGTGTCAGGTGGAGGTAGCATAGCACCCCGCCCCCCTGGGGATGGACGAGGAACAAGGGGGGATTGGAACCACCTGCCTTGATGGGGACCACGGAGCCGGAGGATGGCGCGACCCTGGCGCGGAGATACGCGCAGAGATCGGCCACAGTCGGCGTCTGGAAGAGCACAGTGAGCGGCAGGTCGACGGCGAAATGCTGCCGGACAACGTTGACCAGCATGACTGCCGTCATGGAGTGGCCGCCGATCGCGAAGAAGTCGTCGAAGACGCCCACCGGCCGCACCCGCAAGACGTCCTCCCAAATCATCGTCATCGCCGCCTCAACCGGGTCGCGGGGCGCGACGTACGTCTGGCCCGGCTGGAGCTGAGGGCTATCGGAGGGCGTGGGTAGCGCCTTGCGATCCACCTTACCGTTCAAAGTGAGCGGCAGGGCGTCGAGCGGTACAAAAACCGACGGCGTCATGTACTCGGGCAGTTTTCCAGTGAGGTAGCCACGCAGGTCGCTACCGGCCAGGGCGGGTTCCGTCCGTGGCACGACGTACGCCACCAAGTGTTTGTCGCCTGGGGTGTCCTCCCGCGCCACAACGACAGCCTCGCGCACGCCGGGATGCTGCGACAGCACGGCCTCGATCTCTCCCAACTCGATGCGATACCCGCGGAGCTTGACCTGGTGGTCGAGGCGACCGAGGTATTCGAGCTCCCCGTCGAGCCGGTAGCGCGCTAGGTCGCCTGTTCTGTACAGCCGCCTCCCCAGCCCAATGCAGAATGGATCGGGTACGAACCGCTCGGCGGTCAACTCAGGGCGGTTCACGTACCCGCGGGTCACACCGGCGCCGCCGATGTACAACTCACCGGACACGCCGATAGGAACCGGCTGTAGGCGCCGATCCAATAGGTAGATTTGGGTATTGGCGATGGGACGGCCGATGGGCATGGGGCCAGCGGCCGTAGCCGTTACTGGATACGTCGCCGACCAAATGGTCGTCTCGGTCGGCCCGTAGAGGTTCCACAAGTTGGCGTCCTCGGGCAGAAGCTGGGCGGCCAGTTCCACGGGGAGGGCCTCGCCGCCGCACAGCATCTTTATACGGGTACTATTCCGCCAGCCGGACTCCAGGAGCAGACGCCAGGTGGACGGGGTCGCTTGCAAGACCGTGGCACCGGAACTCGCCAGATGCCGCGCCAGGCTTTCTCCGTCCGTGGCGACCTCACGGCCGACCACGACCAACCGGGCTCCCACCGTGAGCGGAAGGAACAGTTCCAGGGCAGCGATGTCGAAAGATAAGCTGGTGACGGCGAGGAGCGTATCCTCGTCCGTCAGCCCCGGTTGTCGCCGCATCGAGGCCAGGAAGTTGACCACTGCGGCATGTGGGACCTGCACGCCTTTCGGCTTGCCCGTCGAGCCCGATGTGTAGATCGCGTAGGCCAGGTTGTCTGGCATGGCGCCGCTGTCGGGGTTTGCCGTGCTCTCCGCGTCGCGCTTTTCCTTCAGATCATCGACGCACACCACCTGCGCGTTGTGCGCGGGTAGCCCGTCCACCAATCGTCGTTGGGTCAGCAGCACCGGTACGCGGGCGTCCGCCAGCATGTACGCCAACCGCTCCGTTGGGTACACCGGGTCCAACGGCAGGTAGGCCGCCCCTGCCTTCAGGATGCCCAGCAGCCCCACGACCATATCGAGTGAACGCTCCACGTAGATGCCCACCAGCGCCTCCGGTCCGACCCCCAGCGTCCGCAGGTGATGGGCTACCCCGTTGGCGCGCCGGTTGAGATCGCGATAGGTCAGGCGCTCGTCGCCGTAGCTCACCGCTACCGCGTTGGGCGTCCGCTCTACCTGGGCCTCGATCAGGTGGTGGATGCACCGGTCGCGTGGATAAGGAGCTCGCGTATCGTTCCAATCCACGAGCAGCCGACTCCGTTCCGACGCGCCCAACAACGGCAACTCCCCCAACCGGCGCGCCGGCAGCGCCACGATGCCTTCCAGTAGGGTTTGCACCCGCCGCAGCATCCAGGTGATCGTGTCCACCTCGAACAAATCCGCGTTGTACTCCAGGCGGCAGACCAATCCGTCCACCATCTCGGTGAAGACGATGGCCAGATCGAACCGGGCGGGTTGTTGCGGCAGTGGATAGGGCCGCGCGACCACGCCGTCGAGCACTATCTCGGGCGCCGCTCGATCCACCTGGAACATGACGGAGAAGATCGGGGACCGGCTCAGGTCTCGCGTTGGGTTGACCTGTTGCACGATCTGGTCGAAGGGATACTCCTGGTGCGCATAGGCGTCCAGCGCCGTGCTCTTGACCCGCTCGAGCAGGTCCTGAAACGTTGGGTCGCCACTGACGTCGATGCGCAACGGTAACGTGTTGACGAAGAAACCGACTACGTCTTCCAACTCGACCCGATCGCGCCCCGCGACCGGCGAGCCGATGATGATGTCTTCCTGGCCGCTGACACGCGCCAGCAGGGTCGCGGTCGCGGCCACTAACGTCATGAATAGAGTGGCGTCACTCTGCTTGCACAGGTGCTCGATCCGGGCCAGCAGGTCGGCGCCCAGCTTCAACTCCTGCGCGGCGCCGCTGTACGTCTGCACCGGCGGGCGCGGATGGTCGATGGGTAGATCTAGCAACGGCAATGGGCCGCCCAGTCGCGACAGCCAGTAGCGCTCATCCTCCTCCAGTTGTCCGCCCGCCAGCCGCTCGTTTTGCCAGTACGCATAGTCGGTGTATTGGATGGACAATGGCGCCAGCGGATCAGGTAGCCGCCGGACGTAGGCCTGGTAGAGGGCCGCGAACTCGCGTTGCAGCGCCTGGGAGGACCACGCGTCGCCGATGATGTGGTGTACGGTGAACGAGAGAACGTAATGGTTGGCTCCGAGCTTCATCAACCTCACCCGGAACAGGGGGCCAGCGTCTAGGTCGAAAGGCGTGCCGGCGTCGACGTCGATGATCCCGGTCACAGCGCCGGCCTGATCGTCCGAGGGCAGGCCAGAGAGATCCTCGACCGGACACGTCCACTCCACCTGCGGCGCCACGCGCTGCACCGGTTGCCCGTCGACGATCGTGAACGTCGTGCGCAGGATGGCCTGGCGGTCGACCATCGCCTGGAATGCCTGGCGCAAGGCGCTCACGTCCAACACCCCCTCCAACTCAAGCGCCGACGGCAGATTGTAGAAGCAGTTGCCTGGCTCCATGTGCTGCAAGAACCATAGCCGCCTCTGGGCGTGAGCCATCGGATAGAACTCCGCGTTGGGACGCCGCGGGATCGTCTGCGCGCGTGCGGGCAATACGCCCGCGCGGACACGCGCGACGACCGGCGCCAACTCGCGGATCGTTTGGCTCTCGAAGAGCGTGCGCAGCGCGATGTCGATGCCGAAGCGTTGCTGGATGCGGGACCTGACCTGCACGGTCTTGAGCGAATGTCCGCCCCGCTCGAAGAAGCTCTCGTCGATACCAACCTCGCCGATATCCAGGACTTCCTGCCAGATGCGCGCCAGACCTTCTTCAACCTCATCGCGCGGGGCTACCAGCGCCGCGGTCGAATGCGCCGGCGCGCCGATGTCGGGGAGGACCTTGCGGTCCACTTTACCGTTGCGGTTGAGCGGCAAAGCGTCGAGCGGGACGATGTGATCGGGGATCATGTACGCTGGCAGCAACGCGGCGACGAATGCGCGTAGCTCGGTCTTGTCGATGGCGTCACCCGGAACCACGTAGGCGAGAAGCTGCTGCTGGCCTGCCGCATCCGGGCGCGCGATCACGACGGTCTGCTTAACGGCAGCGTGTCTTAGCAGCACCGACTCGATCTCGCCCAACTCGATGCGGCGTCCGCGGACCTTCACCTGGCCGTCCAGCCGGCCGATATAGATCAGCCGACCATCAGGCAGGAAGCGGCCTAGATCGCCAGTCCGGTACAGCCGCTCGCCCAGGCCGTCGCTGAACGGGTTAGGCACGAAGGCGCTCGCGGTTCGCTCGGGGTCATGCAGGTAGCCCCGGCCCACCCCAATGCCCGCGAAGTAGAGTTCGCCTATGCAGCCCAGCGGCGCCGGACGCTGCCAGCGATCCAGGATATACACGCGGAAGTTCGATATCGGCCGCCCGATGGGCATGTAGGTTTGCCCCTCGGAGGGTTGCTCGGCTATCACCTCGTGCGTCGTGTCATCCGAGCACTCCGTTGGACCGTAGGCGTTGACGATCGTGGCATGCGGACACGCGCGCAACCATTTGCGGCATAGCGAAACGGGCAGGGCCTCCGCAGTCGAGATCACGTACCGCAGGTCCGGCGCCAGTGATGTCGCCGCCTCATTCGCGGCCGCCGCTTGCAGCAGCATTTCCAGCATCGTCGGGACCACTTCCAACACCGTTGCCCGGCTCGACACCGCGGCGGCCAGCAAAGACTGTGGATCGCCCGCGACATCGTTGCTGCAAATGACGACCGTCCCGCCGACCATGAGCGGCGCCAGGAACTGCCAGACGGAGATGTCGAAGCAGTGTGAGGCGTTCTGAACGACGACGCTCTTCTCGTCCAGACCCAACAGCCGGATTTTCGCCCATAGATGGTTGAGCACGCCAATGTGCTCGACCATCACCCCCTTCGGCAGACCTGTAGAACCGGAGGTGTAGAAGACATTGGCCAGGTCATGGGGGTGATTGATGAACCGTGGATTGTCGGCCGGGAGGAACGTCTGGAGCATGGCGGCATCCGCCAGAAGGCCATAGCTCGTCGAAGTGTCCAAAGACAACACGGCAGGCGGGAACGGCAGGGTATCGGCCAGCCGCAGGCCGCGTTGCGCCAGGTGATCCTGGGTCAGGATGACCGTGGCCCTGCTGGCCTCCAGCAGGGTCGTCAAGCGGGCATCGGGATAGGCCGCGTCGAGCGGCATGTACGCTCCGCCCGCTTTGGCGACACCCAGGATTGCCACCAGCATGTCGATGCCGCGGTCGGCGCATAGCGCGGCCAGGTCATCTCGACCAAATCCCTGGGCGCGCAGACAGTGGGCAATCCTGTTGGCCCGCGCATTGAGGTCTCCGTACGTGATCCGTGCGTTACCATGAACGGCCGCGACGACGTCGGGCCGGTACGCCGCCTGGGCTTCGATGATTTGATGAGGCAGCCGGTCTAGCGGCGCCCCCGGCGCGGTCTTGTTGAAGTCGGCCAGGAGCGTCGCGTACGCGGCAGGGGGCAGCATGGCAAGATCCGTGATCCGCGCCTCTGGCCGCGCCGCCGCGCTCTCCAGGAGTGTCTGAACGCAGGCGAGTACGCGGTCGATTTCTTCGCCTATTGGCTCGGTTGTCGCGGTTGACGCGGCGGACAGTGTGATGGCCCATGCGTCGCCCAGCGCCACGTCGACGGTAAGCCGATGATCCTGCTCACGGGCGTTGCGCATGGTTTCTACGCGCAGCGTCGCGCCTTCGACCAAGCTGTCCCGCCCATCATGGACGGTCAGGCAGCTGTCGAAGAGGGCCAGCGCGGCTGGGACCTTGCCATAGTCGCGCACCTCGTCCAGGGGCGCATGGGCATAATGTGCGACGTCGGTATACCCCTGCTGTATTTCTTGCACGAACGTGGACCAACGCTGGTAGCCGTCGACGCGCACATGCATCGGCAACGTGTTGGCGAAGCGGCCGACCATACCATGGGAAGCGTGGAAAGCAGCCGGACGGCCGGCGCACGTTAGGCCGAACAAGACGTCCTCTTCATTGCTGTATTGGCTCAACAGAATCGCCCACACGGCCTGGATCACCGCGCTCTCGGTCACGTTGTACTGGCGGGCCAGTGTCTCGAGCGACCGCGATAGGTCCTCCGAGAGGCGGAGCGGTCGCGACATCCAAGGTGCTGCGTCATGGTGAACGGGGCTCTGATCGCCCACTGCCAGCGGCAGGGGGGTCGGGGCCTCGAACCTGGCGAGCCGCGCCGCCCAGAAACCCCTGGTTGGCGACCAATCCTGGCGGGCCAACCAGGTGAGGTACTCGCCGTAGGGGCGCCGGTCCCGCTCTGGTAGCGGCTCGCGACGCCGTATCGCATCGTAGCCGTCCACCAGATCGGACAGCACGCGCCTCCGACTCCAGTCGTCCAGGATGATCTCATGATGTGTCCATACCAAGATCGCTTCCTGGTCCGCGACGAGCAGCAGCGCCAGGCGCATGAGCGGTCCCTCGGCGGGGCTGAAAACCTGCTCAGAATGCCTCCGGCACATGGCCGCGATAGCCGTCTGTTGGTCGTCGGCCGATTGGTTCCGCACGTCGTAGACTTGCGCCACGATCGGCCGGGTTTTTAGAACGACTTGCACGGTGCGGTTCTTCACGGCGCGGAAGACAACCCGCAGGGCGGGATGGAGCGCGATGACGTGGTCCCAGGCCTGTTGGAACGCGGCGACGTCGACCGTGCCCGTGAGCGTATAGACACCTTGTTCGATAGACCGGGACGCCGTAGAACCATCCGCTTCACGCTTTAGCACGTTGCCCTGTAGCGGGGACAGACCGACGACTTCCTCGACATTCTCCTTAGATAGATAGTTCATGAGAGCACTGCCTTTCCGCCACTACGTGAAGAGTTCATCGAACTCTACCGGCGCCAATTCCATGGTCCCCACGGTCCGCGACCAACCGCCCGATAGATCCCGCACGTTTTGCATGGGATTGGCGACGACGGCTTCGAGCGCAGCCCGGACGTACCCTAGCAGCCGTCGGATCGTGACCGCGTCGAATAAGTCCACGTTGTACTCCGCCATGTACACCAGTCCTTCGCTCGTCTCCTCTACGGCCATGGTCAGGTCGAGCTGCGCCGTCTGCTCTTGCACCGCCAGCGGTTCCACCGCCAGCCCCGCTAGTTCCAGGGCCGCCCGTGGTGTGTTGTGCAACTCGAACATCACCTGGACCAGCGGCGCGTAGCGCGGGTCGCGCGCCGGCTGTAGCGCCTCGACCAGCTTCTCGAAGGGCGCGTCCTGGTGCGCGTACGCCTCCAGCGCCGCCTCGCGCACGCGCCCGAGCAACTCCGTGAAGCGCGGGTTGCCCGCCAGGCTCGTGCGCAACGCCAACGTGTTGACGAAAAAGCCGATCAGCCCTTCCGTCTCGGTGCGCGTGCGCCCCGCGATCGGCGTCCCCACCACCAGATCCTCCTGCCCCGTGTAGCGCAGCAGCACCGTCTGGAACGCCGCCAGCAGCGTCATGAACAGGGTCACGCCCAGCCGCCTGCTCAATGCCTGGAGCGCGGCGTGCAGCGCTGGCGACAGCAGGACGGCTTCGGTCGCTCCTCTGTAGGTCTGCGCCGCCGGCCGGGGGCGGTCGGTCGGCAGCTCCAAGAGCGGCGGCGCGCCAGCTAGCTGCGCCCGCCAGTAGGCCAGTTGCTCCTCCAGCGTGTCCCCCCGCAGCCTGTCCCGCTGCCACTGCGCCACGTCGGCGTACTGCACCGGCAACACGGGCAGCGGCGCCTCCACGCCGTGCAGCGCCGCGTGGTAGCAAGCGCCCAACTCGCGGCAGAGGACATCGAGCGACCAGCCATCGGAGATGATGTGGTGCATCGTTAGCAGCAGCACATGCTCATCCGCGGTCAGCCACAGCAGGTGGGCGCGCAGTAGCGGCCCCCGCGCCAGGTCGAAAGGGCGCCGCGCTTCGAGCGCGATCCGCCGCTGGGCCGCGTCCGCGCGGGCACCCGACGGGACCTGGCGCAGGTCGGCGACCACCAGTGGCAGCGCCAGGGCCGGCGCGACGATCTGCGCGGGCTGCCCCGCGACGAGGGCGAAGGTGGTGCGTAAGGTTTCGTGGCGCCGCACGAGATAGTTGAGGCTTTGCTCCAGGGCGGCCACGTCTAGCGAGCCTGTCAGATGCCTCGCCAGCGAGATGTTGTAGGTCGGCTGGTTGGGATCTAGCTGGTCGAGAAACCATAGTTGCTGCTGCGCGTAGGACAGTAGGCGGCGCCCGTCATGTGCCGCCAGCTGCGGCGCGGGGGTCGGACTGCTCGTCCCTGCCTGCTGGGTCGCCTCGATGTGGTTGGCCAGTGCGGCCAGCGTCGGATGCTCGAACAGGTCGCGCATAGACACGTCCACTCCGAACGCATCGCGCACCCGCGAGATCATCTGGGTTGCTATCAGGGAATGGCCGCCCAGGTCGAAGAAGTTGTCCTGGCTCTCGATCTGCGCGATGTGCAAGATAGGGCTCCAGACCGTTGCCAGCAGCTCAGCGACAGAGGTGCGCGGCGCCATGAAGCCGTGCCGCTCTATCAACCGTGCCCAGTCGGGGGCGGGCAGAGCCGTGCGGTCGACCTTGCCATTTGGCGTCAAGGGCAGCGCGTCGAGCGGGACGATGGCGGCAGGCCGCATATAGGCAGGCAGCCGCTCCGCGAGGAAGTCACGCAGGATACGACTGGAGGGTGTGGACTGCTGGTCGGCGACGATGTAGCCCACCAGGCGCTTGTCGCCCGGCGTGTCCTCCCGCGCCATGACCACGACCTCGCGCACGGCGGGATGTGCGCCGAGCGCGGCCTCAATCTCGCCCAGTTCGATGCGGATGCCGCAGATCTTGACCTGGTGGTCGAGGCGCCCCAAGTACTCAATGGCCCCGTCGGGCCGGTAACGCGCCAGGTCCCCCGTCTTGTAGAGGCGTGCGCCCGGCTCGTCGGCAAACGGGTTCGGGACAAACTTCTCGGCGGTCAGATCCGGGCGGTTGGCGTAGCCGCGTGCCAGCGCCACGCCGCCGATGTGCAACTCGCCGGGCGCGCCAAAGGGGACAAGCCGCGACTGCCGATCCAGCAGATAGATGTATGTGTTGGCGATAGGACGTCCGATGGGGATGGTTCGCTCATCATTCTGATACATGCATGCCCAGTAGGTCACGTCGACGGCGGCTTCCGTCGGCCCATAGAGGTTATGCAACGCGGCGCCCAATCGCGTGAAGAAACGATCGTGCAGATCGACAGGCAAGGCCTCGCCGCTACAGATGACGCGTGTCAGAGACGCGCACCGCTTGAGGTCCCGCTCCTCCAGGAAGGCGTGGAGCATGGAGGGGACGAAGTGGAGGGTCGTGACGCCCTGCGCGGCGATGAGCCTGACAAGGTAGGCGCTATCGCTGTGGCCCTCCGGTCGCGCCACGACCAAGCGCGCGCCACTGAGTAGCGGCCAGAAGAACTCCCACACCGACACGTCAAAGCTGAAGGGGGTCTTCTGCAAGACGCGATCGTCCATGGTGAGGCGGTAGGCCTCCTGCATCCAGAGCAGGCGATTGCAGATCCCGCGGTGCGTGTTCATCGCGCCCTTGGGCTTACCCGTGGAGCCCGATGTATAGATCATATAGGCCAGGTTGTCGGGTGTCACCCCATTGACCGGGTTTTCCATCGGCTCGGCAGCGCTTGCTAGATCATCGTCGTCCAGCAGGATCAGCCGCGCTCCGTGCGCGGGCAGCCCCGCGACCAACCGCCGCTGGGTCACGAGCACCGGCGCTTGCGCATCCTCCAGCATGTAGGCCAACCGCTCCGCTGGATACGTGGGGTCAAGCGGCACGTAGGCGCCGCCGGCCTTGAGAATGCCCAGCACGCCGACAACTAACTCCAGCGAGCGTTCCATGCAGATGGCGACCAGCGCGTCGGGGCCCACACCGCACGCCTGTAGGCGCCGCGCCAGTTGGTTAGACCGCCGGTTGAGCTCGTGGTACGTCAGGCGCTCGTCCTCGAAGACGACCGCCACCGCGTCGGGCGTCCGCGCCGCCTGCGCCTCGAACAGCTGGTGCAGGCAGACGTCGCGGGGATAGTCGGTCGTGGTATCGTTGAACGTCACCAGGAGTTGGCGCAAATCCTCCTCGGCTAGCGGAGGAAGGGCGACGGCGGCCTGATCGGGGGCCATCGCAAGAGCGCGCGGACAGTGGATGTTAGTCTGCATGGTGACTCCTTTGTAGGCTTACGCTAGTCCCGCGTCGTCGCCGAAGAGATCGTCGAGATCGGGGGCAGCGCATGGTTCCATCTGTGACAGGCGTACCTGTGGATCGGCGACGATTTGACGGAGGACGGATACAAACTGGTTCATGAATCGGTCCACCGTCTCGGCCCGAAAACGCCTGGGATTATACTGCGTAACCGTGCGTAACTCCGCGCCCACGTCGAAGACCTCGATGTGCAGATCGTACTCCGCGCCCACGTCATCGGCCAGCTTCTCGGCAATGGGATTACGGCCCTCCAGCAGGAAGTCTGACCGCGAGAGCCGCACGTCGACGTCGTCGAAGGTCGACACGATCGTGCTGGCGTTCTGGACGACCAGGACGACGGAGTAGAGGCCCGCATCCGCCGCATCCGTCCCGTGGCGCTGCCGCAGATCCTGCACGACGAGGTCGAACGGATACTCCTGATTGGCGTACGCGCCCAACGCAGTCGCGCGCGCGCGCTCCAGGACCTGTGGGAAGCTCGGGTTGCCGGCCAGGTCAGTACGCAGGGCCACGGGATTCCACAAGACTCCGAAGATACCCTCGAGTTCCATGCGGGTGCGTCCTGAGAGGGGCGAGCCGACCACCACGTCAGTCTCGCCCGATACGCGGGCGATCCACATACTCAGTGCCGCGAGCAGCGTCATGTAGAGGGTGGCGCCATACCCGCGCGCCAGTTCGTGCAGGCTGGCGGTGAGCGCCGCGTCGATCGTCATGAAACGGGACGTCATGGCATCGGGGCGCGGCGGAGGGACGGCAAAGTCGCGCGGCAACTCAGGTAGCGCGTGAAGCCCGTCCAGTTGCTTGAGCCAGTAGGCTCTCTGCGCATCGAAGTCGCCCGCCGCGAGGCGCTGATTGTGCCAGGCCGCGTAATCGACGTACTGCGCCACCGGCGGCAGCGCCGCCTCGGACGCGCCGTTCTTGCATGCGCGGTACAGCGCTCCCAGGTCGTCGATGAAGACCGTCACCGACCAGCCGTCGAACGTGACCGGGTGCAAGGCCAGCAAGAGACGATAGGTGTGCTCCGCTAGCTTATACAACCGAGTCCGAAGCAACGGGCCGGTCGTCAGGTCAAAGGGCGTCTGGACCTCGTCCACGACGGCCTGCGTGAGTACCTCGGCTCGACGCGTGGCCTCCAGAGTGGAGAGATCGTCGTACTGAAAGGGCAGCAGCATGGCGTCATGGACGATCTGACAGGGCGCGCCGTCGCGCTCCGTGAAGGTCGTGCGCGTGATGCCGTGGCGCATGGCGAACCCGCCGAGCGCTCGAGTTAAAGCGTCCGTATCGAGCGGCCCGTTCATATCGAGGGCCAGGAGGGCGCCATACGCGTTCGTCCGGTCGAACTGATACTGGAACCAATACCGCTCCTGGGCGTGTGACAGCTCGTACGTTTCGCGGCGCGGTACGCTCGGGATACCGTGGTCCGCATGCGTGTCACCGCCGACGAGGGCCCGGTCGACCCATCGCGCCAGCGCGGCCACCATCGGGGCCTCAAAAAACTCCCGTAGCGGGATATTTACCCCCAACTCTTGCTTGATGCGTGAGACGACGCGTGTTGCATCGAGAGAGTGGCCGCCTAACTCGAAGAATTGATCGTTGACGCCCACCTGGCTCAGTTTCAGGACGTGCCGCCAGATCGATGCGATGGTCACCTCGGCTGGCGTGCGCGGTGGAGCGTATGTCTGATCGAGCATGGGGCGGTCGTCGGTAGGAGCGGGCAGACGCGTGCGATCGATCTTGCCGCTGGCTGTGACGGGAAGATCTTCCAGCAGCATGAACCGTCCCGGTACCATGTACTCGGGCAAGCGCTCTTTCAAGAAGCTCCGCACAGACCTTGACACATCGGCCTGCTCCCCCTGCGCCCCCTGTTCTTCGGCAATCGGGGGGTGTAGCACGGTATATGCGACCAGACGGTACTCGTCGCTCCCCTTGAGCGCAACCACCGCGCAGTCTTTGACGGCGGAGTGCCGCGCCAATACCGCTTCGATCTCGGCCAACTCCACGCGCTGGCCGCGCACCTTCACCTGGTCATCGAGGCGTCCGAGGAAGGCGATGGACCCATCCGGCCGGAAACGGCCGCGGTCTCCCGTCTTGTACATGACCGTGCCCGGCTCGAACGGGTTGGGTACGAACGCTTCGGCGGTGCGTTCCGTGTCATTGAGATACCCACGGGCTACCCCGACGCCAGCCACGTACAGGTCACCCGTGACGCCGACCGGGACGGGACTCTGCCACGCGTCGAGGATGTAAACACGCGTGTTGGCAATCGGGCGTCCGATGGGCACGGTCGCCCCCACCGCGCCGTCGGCGGCGTGGCAGGTGTGTGCGGTCGCATCGATCGATACTTCGGTCGGTCCCCATTGGTTATGTAGGCCGCAGCCAACCCGCTCCGCGAAGAGTCGTACCAGGCTGGGGCGCAGCGCCTCACCACTGGAGATGACATGGCGCAAGCAACCCAGGGCATCGCGCTCGCGTGGGGTTACGCCCTCGAGGAAGATGCCCATCATACTGGGCACGAACTGTAGCACCGCGACCTGATACCGTATGGCTGCCGCGAGAATGGCCCGCGGGTCTTTGTGCAGACCTGGTTCCAGCAGCGCGATGCGCGCGCCCACGCTGAGGGGCCAGAAAAACTCGACGGCCGCGTCGTCGAAGGTCAGCGTTGTTTTCTGCAGCACGGTGTCGTGGTCTCTTAACGCGTAACGCTGCTGCATCCAGACCATCCGGTTGACCCAGCCCCGATGCGTGTTGGCGACACCCTTGGGTTGGCCGGTCGATCCCGAGGTGTAATAGATGGACACCAGGTTGTCCGGCGCGAGGCGCAACGCGGGCGCAGTGGCAGGATAGCGCCCCAGTGCTTGCCGATCCACGCAGACGACCTTTGCCGCATCCGCCGCATCGCCTTGTAGGCGTGTGTGGAGGCGCTCCTGGGTTAAACAGACCACCGCGCCCGCGTTGCGCAGCAACTGCTGGATGCGGGCGCGCGGCGCGTCGGTCTCCAGCGGTAGGTAGGCTCCACCCGCCTTGAGTACGCCGAGCAGCGAGACCACCAGGTCCACCGAACGATCGAGGCAGACGCCAACCACCACCTCCGGGCCGACCCCCAGGAAGCGCAGGTGGTGCGCGAGCCTGTTGGCCTGGGCGTCGAGTTCGGCATAGGTGAGCCGCTCGTCCCCGTATACGACGGCGACGTTGTCTGGTGTGCGGAGGGCCTGCTGCTCGAATAGGTGGTGCAGGCAGGCATCCGCGGGATACGCCGCCGCCGTGTCGTTCCAGGCCGACAGGACTCGGTCCCGCTCGGCCTCCGTCAGTAACGGGATCTGCCCGATACGTCGCGCTGGATGTGCGACGATCCCTGCGAGGAGCGTTAGGAAATGGTCCGCCAGCTGTTGGATGGCCGCTACAGAGAACAGGTCGACATTGTACGCCAGGAAGGCGTTGATACTATCCCCGGCATCGTCCAGCGTGAACTCCAGATCGAACTGGACCGCGCACTTCCGCAAGGGGAAGGGTTCTATGGTGAGCCCGTCGCGCTCCAACCTGGGCGCTTCCGACCGCATCCTGGCCACATCCGGATTAAGCATGGACAAGGAGACCCCCTGCCCCGATGGCATCTGCTTGAGCATGTTGAACGCAACCTGGAATACGGGGGCGGAACTGTTGTCCTGCGCCACCCCCAAGCGTTCGACCAGGAGCGGAAACGGATAATCCTGGTGCTCGAGCGTGTCCAGCACCATCCGGCGCACGCTGGCGAGCAGCGCCGCGAAGGTCGGATCGCCGTCCATGTTCGTGCGCAACGCGATCGGATTGACGAAGTACCCGAGCGTCCGGCCGAACTCGGGGCGGGTGCGACCGAGCGCGAAGGAGCCGACGACGACGTCCTTTTCGGCGGTATAGCGGTGGAGCAACACCTGGAAAGCCGCCAGGAGGACCACGTAGAGCGTCG
>JAABUX010004123.1_pt1 | contig 18703 bp, 22 predicted proteins | sample 5561851 | NCBI WGS metagenome assembly JAABUX01 (sample SAMN10711883, study PRJNA513361) | rock metagenome | isolation source: Antarctica rocks | place: Antarctica: Victoria Land, Richard Nunatak red sandstone | collected 2016-01-03 | reverse complement strand
GTGCTGCTCAGCGTGACAACATACCTCTTCACCGCAACCTGTCTCGAAAACACCGAATCGACCTCCACACAACCGACCAGCCATCGATTCAAAGAAAGCGGTCTCTGTCAATGACGAGAGGTACTAGGTGCGGCCGCGGTCGAGCAGGCTGTCGAGCATCAGCACGCCGACGCCGCAGACGATGGAGGCGTCGGCGACGTTGAACACGTACCAGGACCAGCCGAAGGCGTGCGCGTGGATGAAATCGACCACCGCGCCGAAGCGAAGCCGGTCGATGACGTTGCCGGCGGCCCCGCCGCTGATCGCACCCAGGGCGGCGGCGATGCGCACGCGGTCGGTGCGCGCCATCCAGACCCCCAGCATCAGGACCACGGCGACGGCGACCGAGGTCAGCAGCCAGGGACCGATGCGGCCGAGTCCCGCGCCCATGCCGAAGGTGACGCCGTGGTTCCAGACCATAGTCAGGTTGAGCACCGGCAGCACCGCGACGCTGCCGAGCGCCGGCAGGTCGAGGCCGTTCAGCACCCAGTATTTGCTGGCCTGGTCGGCGGCCAGCACGACCGCCGCCAGCACCAGGCCGATCCGCATCGTGCGGACCGGCCTGAACCCGGCGCGCGTCGCCGCCGCCGCCGGCCGCATCATGCGGCGTCGCTGACCACGTCGATGCAGCGCAGGCACAGGGTGGGGTGCGCGTGCGAGCTGCCGACCTCGTCCAGTACCCGCCAGCAGCGCGCGCATTTCGCGCCGGTCGCCGCGCGCACCAGCGGCGGGCAATGCGCCGCCCCGCCCTCGCCCGGCAACGGCGTCAGGAACACCGAGGCCGCGCCGGGCTGCACCGACAGCTCGACCCTAGAGACGATGGCCAGCTCCTCCCAGTCATAGCCGGCGAACAGGCCGGCCTCGCGCTCGGAGAAGGCGAGCTCGACCTGGGCCTGCAGCGACGAGCCAACCACGCCGTCGCGCCGCGCGGTCTCGATCTCGGTGGTGATCAGGCGTCGCACCGCGCGCAGGCTGTTCCAGCGTTCGGCCAGCGCCGGGTCGTGCCATCCGGGCGGGATCTCGGGGAAATGCTGCAGATGCACGCTCTCGCCCTCGCCGAAGCGCACGGTCCAGGCCTCCTCCGCGGTGAAGCACAGCACCGGCGCCAGCCAGGTGCACAGGCAGCGATGCAGATGGTCCAGCACCGTCCGGGCGGCACGGCGGCGGTCGGAGGACGGCGCATCGCAGTACAGCGCGTCCTTGCGTACGTCGAAGTAGAACGCCGAGAGGTCGGTCGCGCAGAAGCCATGCAGCGCCGGGTACAGCCCGACCCACTCGTGGGTGCGCACCGCGCGGCGCAGTTGCGCGTCGAACTCGCTCAGGCGGTGCAGCACCCAGCGTTCCAGCTCGGGCATCGCGGCGTGCTCGACGCGTTCGCTCTCCTGGAAGCCCTCCAGCGCTCCGAGCAGCCAGCGCAGCGTGTTGCGCAGGCGGCGATACAGCTCGCCCTGCTGCTTGAGGATCTCCTTCCCGATGCGCAGATCCTCGTTGGTGTCGGAGTTCATCACCCACAGCCGCAGGATGTCGGCGCCGAGCGTGTCGTTGACCTCCTGGGGCGAGGTGACGTTGCCGAGCGACTTGCTCATCTTGCGACCCTGCTCGTCGAGCACGAAGCCGTTGGTCACCAGGGCGCGGAACGGCGCCGAGCCGCGGCTGCCGACCGCCTCGAGCAGGCTCGACTGGAACCAGCCGCGATGCTGGTCGGAGCCCTCCAGGTAGAGGTCGGCCGGGAATGGCAGGTCGGCAGCCCCGAGCACGAAGGCGTGCGTCGATCCGCTCTCGAACCAGACATCGACGATGTCGCGCACCTGCTCGTAGGCGTCGGGATCACGGTCGCCGAGGAAGCGGGACGGCGGCGAGCTGTACCAGGCATCCGCGCCCTCGGCCTGGAACGCCTCGACGACGCGGGCCATCACGGCGGGATCGCGCAGCACCTCGCCGGAATGCTTCTCGACGAACACGGCGATCGGCACGCCCCAGGCACGCTGGCGCGAGATGCACCAGTCCGGACGCTGCGCCACCATCGTGGTCAGGCGGTTGCGGGCCTGTGCCGGCACGAAGGTGACGCTTTCCAGCGCGGCCAGCGCGCGGGCACGGATCTGCTCGCCGCCGTCCATGCGGATGAACCATTGCGGCGTGGCGCGGTAGATCACCGGCGCCCGGGAACGCCATGAATGCGGGTAGGCGTGCGCCAGGGTGCCGCGTCCCAGCAGCGCGCCAGCCTGGCGCAGCGCCTCGCAGACCGGGTCGGCTGCCTTGAAGACGTGGATGCCGGCGAACAGCGGCACCGCATCGGCGTAGCGGCCATCGTCGAGCACCGTCTCCGGCACCGCGATGCCGTGCGCGGTGGTGAGCGCGAAGTCGTCCTCGCCATGCCCGGGGGACATGTGCACCAGGCCGGAGCCCTGCTCGGTGGTGACGAAATCGCCGCCGAGCAACGGCACCTCGTAGTCATAGCCCTGCCCGCGCCATGGATGCGCGCAGACCGTGCCCGCCAGCGCCTCGCCGGGCAGCGAGTGCAGGATCTCGAACCGGTCGATGGCGAGCGCGCGCGCCATGCTGTCGGCCAGGTCGGCCGCTACCAGCAGTCGGGCGCCGGGGCGCGCGAGGCTGCCCTCGCCGACCGTCGCCACCTGGATCACGGCGTAGGTGATCTCGGGTCCGTATGCGATCGCGCGGTTGCCCGGGATGGTCCAGGGCGTGGTGGTCCAGATCACCACGTCGACGCCGTCGAGCCAGCGTCCCGGGGTCGGATCGAGCAGCACCGGGAAGCCGACCCAGATCGTCGTGCTGGTATGGTCGTGGTACTCGATCTCGGCCTCGGCCAGCGCGGTCTTCTCGACCGGGCTCCACATCACCGGACGGAGGCCGCGATACAGCGAGCCGTTCAGCAGGAAGCGGCCGATCTCGCCGGCGATGATCGCCTCGGAGCCGAAATCCATCGTCGCGTAGCGGTGCGCCCAGTCGCCCTGCACGCCGAGCCGGCGGAACTCGTCGGCCTGGATGTCGAGCCACTTCTGCGCGTAGGCGCGGCACTCCGCGCGGAACTGCAGGATCGGCACCTGGTCCTTGTCGCGCCCGGCCTTGCGATACTCCTCCTCGATGCGCCACTCGATCGGCAGGCCGTGGCAATCCCAGCCCGGCACGTAGCGCACCGCGAAGCCGGCCATCCGGTGCGAGCGGTTGACCACGTCCTTCAGGATCTTGTTCAGCGCATGGCCGATATGCAGGTGCCCGTTGGCGTACGGCGGCCCGTCATGCAGGGTGAAGCGCGGCTTCCCGGCCTCGGCGTCGCGCAGCCGCCGGTCGAGCCCCATCGCCGCCCAGCGCGCCAGCGTCGCCGGCTCGCGCCGAGGCAGGTCGCCGCGCATCGGGAACGACGTCGTCGGCAGGAAGACGGTGTCGCGGTAATCGGTCTCGTTCATCGAGGGCTACTTCTGTCCAGGGCTGGTCGGCTCGAACCTGACGGGGTCCGGTCCTGTGCTGCCTCAGCCGTCGAGCGTGCGCAACAGGTAGTCGCGCGCCTGCTCGCTGTCCCGCCCGATCTGCTCGCGCAGCGCGTCCAGCCCGTCGAAGCGGCGCTCGGCGCGCAGCAGCGTATGCAGCGCGACCGACAGCTCCAGGCCGTAGAGGTCGCCGTCATAGTCGAACAGGTGCACCTCGAGCCGGCTCTCCGGCCCGCTGTTGACGGTCGGACGGCGGCCGATGTTGGCGACGCCCGGATGGGTGGCGCCGTTGGGCAGCCGCACCGTCACGGCGTAGACCCCGCGCGAGGGTTCCAGGTGACGGCCGAGCGGGATGTTGGCGGTGGGAAAGCCGAGCTGACGGCCGCGCGCATCGCCGTGCATGACGATGCCGCGCACCGCCCAGGGCCGCCCCAGCTCCTCGGTGGCACGCTCCGGATAGCCGTCCAGCAGCGCGCGGCGGATCCGGCTGGAGGAGAGGGGGCCGCCGCTGTCGGCGAGCGGCGGCACCACGGTGAGGCCGATACCGAGCTGCTCGGCCTGCTCGGCCAGCATGGCGACGTCGCCACCGCGCCGATGGCCGAAGGCGAAGTCGGGCCCGCAGGCCAGGTGGCGCAGGCCGAGCCGCTCATGCAGCACCTCGCGCACGAAATGCTCGGCGGAGAAGTGCGAGAACGCGTCGTCGAAGTCGATCTGGAAGATGCACGACACCCCGAGTGCCGCGAGGGCGGCGTGGCGCTCGGCCGGCATGCTGAGCCGGAACGGCGGATCCTCGGGTCGGAACAGCTCGCGCGGATGCGGCTCGAAGGTCAGCACGCCGAGCGGCATGTCCGGCCGGGCGGCATGCAGCGTCCGCAGCAGGTGCGCGTGGCCGCGATGCACGCCGTCGAAATTGCCCAGCGCCGCGATGGCGCCTTGCGCGGACGGCGGGATGCGGCGCCAGTCGGTATAGAGTTCCGTCATGCGCGCACGGACCCCGGCCCGGGGCGCGCCGCCTCGGCGTGCGGCAGCCCGAACCGCTGCGCCACGGTGGTGAGATCGGTGGCGGTCGGATGCCGCTCGCCGGCCACTGTCGGGTCCGCCGGACGCACCAGCTGGCAGGTCGGCAGCCCGGCGACGGCCGCGGCGTCCAGCTCGGCCGTGACGTCGGAGAGGAACAGGATCGACGCCGCCGGCAGCGCCAGCAGCCTCGCCGCCTCGCGGTAGCTCGCCGGATCGCGCTTGCCGCCGATGCGGGTGTCCAGGAACGCCGCGAACAGGCCGGTCAGGTCACCCTCGGCGGGATGGCGGAAGATCAGCCGCTGCGCCGCCTCCGAGCCGGAGGAATACACCGCGAGCCGCACCCCGGCCGCGTGCCACGCACGCAGGATGGGCGCCACGTCGGGGTAAAGCTCGCTGCGCAGCGCACCGCTCGCGTAGCCGTCCTGCCAGGCCACGCCCTGCAGCGCCTTCAGCGGCGTAACCTTGGCATCGGCGTCCATCCAGGCGAGGCATTGCGCCAGCGGATCGGCGTCCGGAGCCTGCACGCGTATCTCGCGCAAGGCTGCCGCCACCTGCGGCTCGTGCGCGCGTTCCCGGATCATGGCAGGCAGCGCCGCGCGGGCGTATGGGAACAGCACACGATGGACGAAGGCGATCGGCGTGACGGTGCCCTCGATGTCGGTCAGCACCGCGAGCGGAGCCGCCGTCACATCAACCGCGAGCGGAGCCGCCGTCACTTCAGACGACGGCGCGGAGGGCATGATCCCGCGCGGTCATGTGGTCGCGAAACGCTCGCTGATGGCGTCGCCGGTATAGTGGGCGACCCAGCCGCTGGTGTCGGTGAACACGCGCAGCGCCGTCACCAGCGGTTCCTCCCCGGCGTCGAACCAGTGCCTGATGCCATTCGGCACCGCGATCAGGTCGCCGGCGGTGCAGTGGGCGTCATAGACGCAGCCGTCGACATGCAGGATGAAGCTGCCCTGCCCGTGCACGAAGAAGCGCACCTCATCCTCGGTGTGGGTGTGCTCGGAGATGAATTTCTGCCGGATCGCCGCGATGTTCGGGGTCGACTTGTCCATCTTGATCACGTCGGCGGAGCCGGCGCCGCTCTCGCCCATCAGCCGGTCGAGGTGCGGGCGGTAGGCGGCGAGGATAGCCTCGGGCGGGTCCTGCGGCGAGAGCTGCACCGGGCTGTCCCAGCGCTCGAAGCGGACGCCGATGCGGCCCAGCTCGGCGGCGATGCGGTCGGGGTCCTCGCTGCGCAGCACCGGATCGCCCGGCGCATCATCGTTGAAGACGGTCAGTCGGCTCATGATCCCAGCTTCCTTCTCTCCAGCGCGCAGGCCAGCAGGAACTCGAGCCCCTCCAGCCGCGCCAGCGCCTGGTCCATCGTGGCACCCCACGCGTAGACGCCGTGGCCGCGGATGACGTAGCCCATCAACATCGACCGCAGCATCGGCGCAATCGCATGGCAGAGACGCGCGATGTCCTGGTCGTTGTCGAGGATCGGCAGCCGCAGCCTGACGTCATGCGATACCTGTCCTTCGAATACCTTGAGCAGTTCGAGGCCTTCGAAGTTCAGCGCCGGCCCCGGCTCGACCATCGATAGCACGGTCGCGGCCACCGAATGGCCGTGCAGCGCGGCCCGGGCCGCCGGCAGTCCCGCGTAGATCTGGCAGTGCAGCAGGGTCTCGGCACTGGGCCGGTCCTGCGGCCGGACGGTCCGGCCCTCTGCATCGACCTCGATCACATCGGAGCGGCTCAGGAAGCCCTTGTGGCCGCCGCTGCGGGTGATCGCGATGCGGCCGTCATCCAGTTTGCGGCTGATGTTGCCGGCGGTGGCAGGCACCCATCCATGGCGATCGAGACGCCGCCCCGCCGCCACGATGTCATCCGCCGCCTCGCACCAGGCCGGGTCCTGGGTCTCCAGCATCCCGATACGTCCCGGACGGGATCAGCTATGCCGGACGGGCTCCTGCACCGGCGCCGTGGACGACTTGACGGTCGGCGAGGCCAGGCTGCCTGGGGTCGGATGCACCGAGGTCGGCTGGTTGGCCTGCGCCTCCATCGACTCGTCCTCGCTCATGTTCTTCTTGAACGACTTCACGCCCTTGGCGAAATCGCCCATCAGCGTGCTGACCTTGCCGCTGCCGCCGAACAGCAACAGCACGACCGCGAGCACGATCAGCCAATGCCAGATGCTCAAGCCACCCATGGTGCCCTCCCTCCGCATGAAAGCGGAACGTCCGTTTCCAGGCAAGCACATGGCTCCATGCGCTTGGCCATGCAAGCCTTTACGTGCGCCGGCCCCTGCCCGGATGCATGGCGCATCTCCCGGCAGTCACCGCGTCCGCCCGCCGGCAGGCCTGCTTCAGCCGCTGCGTAGGCGTGCGATCAGTGCCTCGGCGGTGTCGCGGTCCATGTCCAGCGCGCTCAGCGCGACGTCGTGCGCGAAGCCGCCGCGCGCCAACGCCGCCAACGCACGCTGACGACGGGCCTGCCTCGCCTCCGGCTGGTCGTCCTCGGTCGCCGCGTCGAACGGCCCGACCCGTCGCCTACGCGCCTGCAGCAGGGCGGCGGCGAGTTCCGCCTGCGCCGGATCGTCGAGCGCGTCCGACTGCGCCGCCTGCACCGCCTGCTGGATCTGGTCGGGATCGACGCCGCGGCTGGCGAGGTGTGCGCCGATCGCCCGCCTCGAACGCCCGCCGCGCGTCAGGGCACGCGCGCGTCCTTCGGCGAAGGCAGCATCGTCGACGGCGCCAAGCCTGACCATGTCGAGCACGACGCCGCGCACCGCCTCTCGCGCGGCCTGCTGCTGCTGCCTGACCTGGTCCGGATCACCGCCCGCATCGAGGCTGCGCCGCGCCCAGCGCGCCACGCGGCGATCCAGCACCCGCGTGAGGCCGGTCTCGCTGGTGGCGAAACGCGCCAGGTGCGCGAGGGCGGCTTCCCGCAGGTTGCCGCCGGAGGGCAACTCGCCAGGAGGCACCGGGCCGCGAGCGGTGGCGCCGGCGCGCTGAGAGCCGACTGCCCGAGGCGGGCGGGTCATGCCGGCCCGGGCTCGGGGGCATCCGGCATGTCGGCCGGGCAGACCTAGAGCAGCGTCAGTCTGACTGGAATCGCTTCGCGATCCCAGGCAGCTGATAAAGCTGCTCTTTCCTCAGTTAAGCAGAGCATGATCGAAGTGATCATGCTCTAGCGCCGCGCCTTGCGCGCGGCGTAGCGCTTGTCACGCGCGGCCTTCTGCTCGACCTTCATCAGGGCTTCCTGACGCGCCGCCTCCTTGGCGGCGGCCTCCTGCTCGGCGGAACGCGCTGCCGCCTCGGCGGCGGCGGCGGCACGCTCGGCGGCGAGGCGCTGGACCTCCTCCTCGCGCTGCCGGCGGCGCTCGGCCATGCGGAGTTCGCGCGCCTCGGCGACCGCGCGGCGCTCGGCCTGCCGCGCCAGCACTTCCGGATCGTCCGCGGCGGGACGCGTCTTGAACTTGGCCAGCAGCGCCGTCTTGGCCTCAGCGGAGACGCGCTGGCGCTCGCTGAACTTGTTGTCCTTGAAAATTGCAGTGACCCTCTGTCTCTTTCCGACACACCAGCTGGTGTAGACCCGGCGGGTTTTCTAGCCGTTGTTGCGGTGCGGTGTCATCACCATATGCAGATGGGCCGTATGCTGCCCGGATGTTTTATGCAATATTGCGATTGATTTGAACTCGTGGCGTACAGGCCACATTGCAGGAGACCACGATGCTGCAATGCTTTCCACGTCATGCAAATAGGGCGACAGGCCGGTCATGAACGTCTTCAAGCCGGCGACCAGGACTGCGATGACGGAAGCGCAGGTGCGCAAGGCCGCCGCCAATACTGCAGGGCACGAGAAGACCGTCGACAACGATCCCTTCAGCGAAGGTGATGCCGTCGTCTATGCCGCGCATGGGGTCGGGCGGATCGACCGTATCGGCCTGGAGGAGATCGCCGGGCACAAGCTGGAGGTCATCCAGGTGTCGTTCTCCGACAACCAGATGACACTGCGCATCCCGCTGGCGCGTGCGCGCGCCTCCGGCCTGCGCAAGATCGCCAGCAAGGAGATCGTGGAGAAGGCGATGGCGGTGATCCGGGGTAAGCCGCGGATCAGCAAGGCGCTCTGGGCTCGACGCGCGGTCGAGATCCAGGCCCGGATCAACTCCGGCGACCTGTTGCAGGTCGCCGAGGTGGTGCGCGACCTGCAGCGTCACGTGGACAACCTCGAGGGCAGCTTCAGCGAGCGCAAGCTGTTCGAACTGGCATTGGATCGCTTCGGGGCCGAGATCGCGGTCGTCGAGGGCAGCGACAAGAGCGTCGTGCTCGACCGCCTCACCACCACCATGAAGGCGGCCTGACCGCACTTCCAGATACGGAAGCCTCCATTCCTCATGTGGAGAGTGTGGAGGCTTCCGGTCGAGTCAGTATTATCAGCTCCGACTGCGCGCACCCCTGCGCACGCGGTCGGCTACCTCAGGACGGCGTCTCGTCCGCGGGCGTGCCGTGATCCGGCTGGGTGTCACCCGACGCGGGCACCTCGGCTTTCGCCTGCTCCGCCCCGTCTTCCTTCTCGCGACGCTTGGCTTCCTTCTTGGCAAGCTTGGCGCGAAGGCGCTCGGCTTTTTGAAACCCGTAATTGACCTTGAAGGTCATTCGTCCTCCTTCAGGCGACCTTGAGATTCACTGCGGACACTCGGCCCTTCTGGCCGCTTTCCAGATCAAAGCTGACCGCCTGGCCATCATTCAGGCTCTGCAGTCCCGCACGCTCTACTGCCGAAATATGCACGAACACATCGCTCGATCCGTCTGAGGGCTGAATGAAGCCGTAGCCCTTGGTCGCATTGAACCACTTAACCGTGCCATTCGGCATGGCCTATCTCCCGATTTCGGAGGCCACCGCAACGACGACCCATCTGCTCGACCACTAGGGAAAAAAGCACCGAAGTCCTATTATGCAGGCGATCCGCTGCGATGCCTACCCCGGTGGTTTGACTTGTCTCCGACGCCCACGGCATCATCGCGCCGTGGCGATGGTCGCCCGGCGGCGACATCGACCATGCCAGCAGCAGGACGGCCTTGGCGCGACAGGGATCGTCGCCGACAAGGTGCAGGACCGACCGATGATCTCCCCTCTGATGCCGACCTACAACCGCGCCGACCTCGCCTTCGAGCGTGGCGAGGGCGCGTGGCTGTACACGTCGGACGGGCGAGCCTTCCTCGACTTCGGCGCCGGTATCGCCACCTCCTCGCTGGGACATGGCCACCCGCATTTGGTCGCGGCCATCGCCGAGCAGGCGGCGCGGGTGATGCACGTCTCCAACCTGTATCGCGTGCCGCAGGCGGAGCGACTGGCCGCGCGCCTGGTGGCGGCCTCGTTCGCCGACAGCGTGTTCTTCTGCAACTCGGGCGCGGAAGCGAACGAGGGCATGGTCAAGATGTTCCGCCGCGCGATGTTCGCCACCGGCCAGCCGGAACGCACCCGTATCCTGTGCTTCGAGGGCGCCTTCCACGGCCGCACCCTGGCGATGCTGTCGGCGACCGGCAACGAGAAGTACCTGCAGGGTTTCGGGCCGCCGGTCGAAGGCTTCGACCATGTTCCGCTGAACAACCTGAATGCGGTGCGCGACGCCATCACCCCGCACACCGCCGCCATCATAATAGAGCCGATCCAGGGCGAGGGCGGCGTGCGCCAGGCGGACCCGCGCTTCCTGCGCGACCTGCGCACCACCTGCGACGAGTTCGGCCTGCTGCTCGGCTTCGACGAGGTGCAGAGCGGCATGGGCCGCACCGGCAGGCTGTTCGCGCACGAGTGGGCCGAGGTGCGTCCGGACGCGGTCGCCACCGCCAAGGGCATCGGCGGCGGCTTCCCGCTCGGCGCCATCCTGGCGACCGAGGCGGTGGCGCGCCACCTCACCCCCGGCTCGCACGGCACCACCTTCGGCGGCAACCCGCTGGCCTGCGCGGCCGGCAACGCCGTCCTCGACGTCATCCTCGCGCCCGGCTTCCTCGACCAGGTGAGCCGCACCGGCAACACCCTGATGGCGGCGCTGCAGGCGCTGGTGGCGGCCGAACCCGACAGCTTCGGCGCCGTGCGCGGACGCGGGCTGATGGTCGGCGTGCAGTGCGTTCTGCCGGCGGCCCTGATCCAGGCCGCCTGCCTGGAGGAGGAGCTGCTGGTGGTCGCCGCCGGCGAGAACGTGCTGCGCCTGGTGCCGCCCCTGGTGGCCAGCCCCGAGGACGGCGCGGAGGCGGTGCGCCGCCTGGGCCGCGCGGCGGCGCGGGTGCGGCTCCGGCAGGCGGCCGCATGAGCGGCGCCGCGGCGGTCGCCCCCCATCTTCCCGAGCTCCCTCTGCTCGAACCGGAAACCCCCGCATCCGGACCTTTCTCCGATGCCGGCCCGCCGTCCGTGCCGGCGCTGCGTCACTATCTCGACCTGCGTGACCTCGACCGCGCGACGCTGCGCGCGATACTTGACGTCGCGGCGGAGATGAAGCGCGCGCAGCAGGGCCGCGCCTATCCGCTGCATCCCCGACGTCCGCTCGCCGGGCGCACGCTGGGACTGATGATGGAGAAGCCCTCCACGCGCACCCGGGTCTCGTTCGAGGTGGCGATGCGGCAGCTCGGCGGCGACGTCATCGTGCTGTCGCCGCGCGACACCCAGATCGGACGCGGCGAGAGCATCCCCGACACGGCGCGTGTGCTGTCACGTTTCCTCGACGCGCTGGTGCTGCGCACCGACGATCCGCGCAAGCTGCACGAGCTGGTCGCCCACAGCAGCATCCCGGTCATCAACGGACTGACCGCATCGTCGCACCCGGTGCAGATCCTGGCCGACATCCTCACCTTCGAGGAGCATCGCGGACCGATCGAGGGCCAGGTGGTGGCCTGGTGCGGCGACGGCAACAACGTCGCCGCCTCCTGGATCGAGGCCGCGGTCCGCTTCGGCTTCACGCTGCGTATCGCGACGCCGCCCGACCTCGTGCCCGCGCAGGAGGTGCTGGACTGGGCAGCGGCCCAGGGTGGCGGTGCCATCTCGCTGACCCGCAGCGCCGCGGAAGCGGTCGCCGGCGCGCGCTGCGTGGTCACCGACACCTGGGTGTCGATGTCGGACGATCCGGCCGAGGATTGGGCCGGCGCGCTGGCGCCGTATCGGGTCGATGCCGCCCTGATGGCTCGGGCGGCGCCCGACGCGCTGTTCATGCACTGCCTGCCGGCACATCGCGGCGAGGAGGTCACCGCCGACGTGATCGACGGGCGCTGGTCGGTGGTGTTCGACGAGGCCGAGAACCGGCTACATGCCCAGAAAGGCCTGCTGGCGTGGATGCTCGGCGGCACCGACTGGATCGAGCGCACCCGTGCCGGGCACCCGCCGAGACAGCCGGGCCTGCTCCCCCATACCGGAGCCGTGGCTTGAGCGAACCTCCGAACGCGACCCCGTCGACCACGGAGGATGTCCCGGCCGCTCCGGGCTGGGTCGAGCAGGGCGTGGACGAGATCTTCAACGACCCATCGGCCGACCTGCCGAACCGTCCCAGCATGCGCGGCCACCGCAACGCCTACCTGGACTGCCTGGCCGGGGCGGGACGCGCGGGCGACATCGACGAGACGCATGACCGCTGCCGCCGCAAGCTGCTGACCGCCCTGGTCGAGCATGAGGGCGTCTCCACCGAGCTGGCGCGCCGGCTGGAGCAGAAGCTGGAAGCGCTCGAGGCAGAGATCAGCTCCCGCATCTAGGGCGGAAGATGGCGGGCCAGCATCTCGCTGGTCGTGGTCTCTCGTCGGTCCGGCTCGGGGATCTGCCCGTCTCGTTCCGGGCAGTAGTTGTCGGCGTCCAGCACGACGTTGCCCGCCGGCGGCTCGACCGGGATGCTCCGATAGCGCCTGAGCGGGACCGCCGCCACGATGTCGAGGCTGCGGTCGAATGATGGGGATCATGCTCTAGAGCGGTCAAGCAGAGCATGATCGAAGTGATCATGCTCTAGGATGGCGGACCTTCCGACTGCCGGACCGGCACTTCGGCAATGTCGGCGGGATCGAGCAGACGGCCGCTGATCGCCATGCGCGATGCATCCCCGTCGGTGGACTTCCAGTGCGTCACGCATCCGCAAGCGCGGCAACGGTGGAACTCCAGGTTCCTGTCCCCCCAGGAGTAGGTTTCCGTCGCGCCGGGCGTGGACAGCAGGCGCACCTGGTCCGGTCGGTAGTAGCCCCACAGGGTGCCGTAGCGCCTGCAGACGGAGCAGTGGCACTGGTTGAGATAGATCGGTGACGCGTCCACCTCGATCCGGATCGAGCCACAGTGACAGGATGCGGTCGGCATCGTTCTGCTTCCTTTTACTTTCATGTGACACGCTCATGCTGCCCGGCTGGCATGCTGCCCGGCTGGCATGCTGCCCGGCCGGTGCCGAGCTTCGATGATCGCGGCGGGGAGAACCCGCTCCGATCAAGGTAAATGGCGAGCCGGACGAGCCGATCCTGCCGCGGTGGCGCCGGCTATGGTGATAGGGCGCTCCGTTGCCTATCTTGTCCGGCATGGTCGATACACCTGCCTTTCTCGATGCCAACCGGCCCGACGTGCCCGACATCGTGGTCCCGCGCGGCATCGTACCCTTCTTCCTGCCGAACCGGCCGGTGCGCGGACGCCTGGTCCGGCTCGGCGTGCTGGCCGACGCACTGCTGTCGCGTCACGACAATCCGGAGCCGGTCGCCCGCCTGGCCGGGGAGGCGCTGGCGCTGGTCGCGGGCCTGGCCTCGGCTCTTAAGTTCCGCGGCTCGTTCAGCCTGCAGGCCAAGGGCGACGGACCGGTCTCGATGCTGCTCGCCGACTGCACCGAGGCCGGCGCGTTGCGTTTCTACGTCCGCACCGACGCCGACCGCATCGCCAGCCTGCAGAACAGCGACAGCCAGCCGAACGCGGCGACGCTGCTCGGCGGCGGCTACCTCGCCTTCAGCGTCGACCAGGGCAGCGAGATGGAGCGCCATCAGGGCATCGTTTCCATCGAGGGCGAGTCGCTGGCGGCGATGGCGCAGCATTATTTCGAGACCTCGGAGCAGCATGACTGCGTCGTGCGCCTGGCCTGCCGCAGGACCGAGGCGGGCTGGCGGGCCTCCGCGCTGGTCCTGGAACGGATCGCCCATGAGGGCGGCATCGTCGGTGACGACCTGGGCGGCGACCTGAGCCATGGCGCCAGCGAGGAAGCTGCCGAGAGCTGGCATACGGCGGTCGTGCTGGCGACGACGCTCAGCGACGACGAGCTGCTGGACGACCGCCTGCCCGCCGACGAGCTGCTCTACCGGCTGTTCCATACCGAGGGTGTCGCGGCCGACATGCCGCGCGCGCTGGCCTATGGCTGCCGGTGCTCACGCGCCCGGCTGGCGGGGATCCTGGAAGGCTTCCCGACGGAGGACCTCGACCACATGATGGTCGATGGCGACATCGTCATGACCTGCGAGTTCTGCAACCTCGACTTCCGCTTCCCGCGCGAGAGCATCGAAGGCAGCGGCTGAGACGTCGCGGGAGGTCGATCCCGGACCGCAACTTGTGCGGATGCCACGGGATTTGTAGCCTCTGACCTGCCAAGAGACGGAGAAGTGGTTTGCCTTGCTGGCCGGTCTCGTATCAGGACGGGATGTACCAGGTCACCGACAGTGACGGGATCCTGTATCCGATCACGATGCGCCGCATGCCGCTCCGGGAACTCAATCCGGGCTGGTCTCCGGTCGGCCTGCAGACCAGCCTGATGCCCTTCCACCTGCTCGAGCTGCGTGCCGACGGGTATCCGGACGCGGTCTGGTACCTGAACGAGGAGCTGGACTTCGTCGCCAACACGCCGGCGCATTTCACCTCCGAGCAGACCGGCCTGGTGGTCGCCAACCTGTCTCCGCTGCTGCGCGAGATCTATGACCAGACCCTGTGCGCGCCGGCACCGGCGGTGGCGGAGTCCACCCATACCTTCGACGGCATCAACCCGCTGTTCGTGCGCGAGTTGATCGGTTTCGTCGTGCAGGCGGCGCTGTCGCCGCCGGATGTGGTGGCGGCACAGCGCCTCGACGGCGTCAGCGCGCACTACACCGCCAACGGCGTGCGGCTTTCGGCATCGCTGCTGCGCCACTGCCTCGACGTGACGGCTCCCGCGCGGATACCGCCCGACCAGGCACACGGGTCGCTCTCGATAGCCTCGCCGTTCGATGCGAGCCTGCTGTTCGCGCAGGAGCATTTCGTCCCCGCAGACGAGGCCCTTGCCCAGGCCTGGCGGTTCCGCGATCCGGTCGGACTGACCTTCTACCTGCTGTTCCAGCAGGACGGCACGCCGGCGCTCTATATCCCGGTCATGAACACCGTGTTCGCGATGCAGGACGGCCTTTCGGGGGACCAGGTGATGACCGCGCTGCTGAGCCACTACGCCTCCCACACCGACCGCGTGGTGCCGAATGCCCCGGCAGACGAGACGACCGAAGCGCCGCAGGCCGATGCAGCGCCGCATGCGCCGTCGCCATCGAGCGAGCTGGTCGCGGCTGAAGCCGAGGCCGATGCCGACCCCGTCCACGCGACCCGCGCGCATGACGGTCCCGCCGAACAGCGGCCGGAGGGCGAGCCGCGCACCGGGATGCCGCCCAAGAACTGGTGGAAGCGGCTGTTCGGGCTGGGAAACCCTTGATGCATCGTTCCGGCTGCCTCGCCTTCGTCGCGATCGGCGCCTGCCTGCTGCTGGCAGCCTGCGGCGGCGAGCCCACCCCGACTTTCGCCCCGCCCGACTACAGCTACCTGTCGAAGCTGCGGCTGACGGTCGGCACCATCACGATCGAGGATCACGCGGCACAGGCCGCCGGTCCGGACGATCTCGGGCCGACAGCGCCGGTCCCGCCGGACCAGGCGCTGCGTCAGATGGCGCACGACCGGCTGATCGCGGCAGGCAACTCCGGCACCGGCACCTTCACGATCGACCAGGCGTCGATCACCGGCAGCGGCGGCGGTGCGCTGGACGGCCACCTGGCGGTGCATCTCGACATCCTCACCGGCAGGGGCGGCCACGCCGGCTATGCCGAGGCGCACGTCTCGCGCCGGTTCGTGCCCGGGACGGACGGGCCGGATGCCGGCACCCGCGCGCAGCTCTACGAGCTGACCCGGCAGATGATGCAGGACATGAACGTCGAGCTGGAATACCAGGTCAGGCGCTCGCTGCGGGACTGGCTGGTCGATGCGTCGGGCGCTCCGGTGGCCGGCGGCGTGGACCAGCAGCCGCTGCCGCCGCCCGGTGGCAGCGTGCCCCCGGGAAGCGCTCCGGCCGACAACGCGCCCGTCACCAGCATGCCGAGCAACGGCGTGCAGGTCGGCACGACCCCGGTCGGCGCCACCCCGCTCGGCACCACCCCGCCCGGTTCGACCAGCGGCCCGGTGATGCTCGCGCCGGCGGCTACGGCACCCGTGCCACCGCCTTCTCCAGTGGCGCCGGTTGCCTCGCCGCCGCCCGGCTTCCTGCAGCCGCCGGGTGCCACACCGCTCCCGCCGCCCACGCCCAACGGCGAGTGACGCCTGTCTCGCCAGCCGCGGCCGTCGTCGTCACGCCTCTCCGGGGCCCTCCCGGGCCTTCTCCTCCGTCCAGGCATCGCGCTCCCGGCGGAACGGCATCCGCAGCGACGGGCCGAGGCGCGTCTCCGCCGCCTCGCGGTAGGCGGGAACACCGACGCGTATCGCCTGCTGCGGCACGTCGTCGCGGAACGTGCCGTGCAGGTGGTCCCACAGGCTGAGGCCGCTCGACCAGTTGCTGTCGGTCTCGCCGCGTTCGGCGGAATGATGGATGCCGTGCATGGCAGGCGTGGTCAGCAGCCGCGACAGCCGCCGCTCCACGGCGCCCGGCAAGCGCAGGTTGGAGTGGTGGAACAGCACCGACAGGAAGAAGAAAGCCTGCCAGGCCCTGAGCGCACGCGGCGACACGCCGAGCAAGGCGACCTGCGCGGCCCGCCAGGGGATCGACGCCAGCATGTCCACGGCGTGGAACCGCAGCGCGGTGCTGGCGTCAAGGTCGAGGTCGATGTGATGCACCAGGTGCAGTCTCCATAGGACCGGCACCTTATGGGTCAGCACATGCCAGACGTAGATGGTGTAGTCCATCAGCAGCACGCCGATCGCGTCGCGCGCCCATTCCGGCAGCGGCAGGCGCTGGGCCAGCCCGCGCCGCCGCCGCTCCGCGTGCCGGGCGAGCGGGGCCACGACAGGTTGTTCCAGCACCGCCACCACCGCCATGCTGACGGCGCCGAGCGCGAGGTTGCGCAGTGTCCGCGCGGGCTCCCGCTGCGTGCGCGCGTGCCGCGGCAGGAGCCGCTCGGCGCACGCGATGGACGCAGCACCCCCGGCCAGCAGCAGCGGCATCGCGATGCGGACGCCGCCCGCGCGGGAACCGGAAATCATTGTCGACAGATATTGGCCGGTGCGGCGGCCGACAAGGGGTGGCGGGCGATCATCCGGACCATGCGCCGGGACGGTGCGATGCTGTCCGGGACGCACCGGAAATGAGTCCGCGAGCGCATCCGGACGTGCCTGACGTCGCCCTGGTGATCCCCATGCTGAACGAGGCGGGATCGCTGCCCCGGCTGCTGCGCTCGCTGGCGGCGCTGCACCCCGCGCCCGCCGAGATCCTGGCCGTGGACGGCGGCAGCGACGACGCCTCGGTGGCGATCGCGCGCGCCGGCGGGCTGCGCGTGGTGGAGCACGCGGTGCGCGGTCGCGCCGGCCAGATCAACCGCGCCGTGGCGGAGGCGGCGTCGCCGATCATCTGCATCCTGCATGCGGATACGCTGCTGCCCGACGACGCGATCGAGGTGATCCGGGGCGTGCTGTCCGACCCGCGCACCGCGCTCGCTGGCTTCATCCCGTTGCTGACCGGAGCCGAGACCGTGCGCTGGGGCACCAGCTTCCATAACTGGATCAAGACCTGGTACGCGCCGCTGCTGTTCCGGCCCACCCTGTTCCTGCGCGGGGCCAGGCTGCTGTTCGGCGACCACGCGATGTTCTTCCGGCGGGCCGACTTCATCAGGGTCGGCGGCTGCGACGAACGCATGCTGGTGATGGAGGAGGCCGACCTCTGCATCAGGTTCTGCCGCCTGGGCCGCACCCGGCTGGTCAACCGCGTGGTGACCACGTCGGACCGGCGGGTCGCGGCCTGGGGTCCACTGCGGGCAAACTGGATCTACCTCGGCGTCGGCGCACGCTGGGCGCTCGGACGGCGGCGGGGACTCGAGACGCGCTACCCGACCGTCAGGTAGTCCGGCGACGTTTCCCGCGCGGGCTCGATACGGTAAGACAAGAACCTGGCTGCACGGGACCTGCGCCGATGCTCACTCGCTTGGGGGAGGCTCGTGACGGCGGCGCGGATCGCCGCCTGGCCTGGTCCCTCGCCGGTATCGCGGGCGCGCTGAACACGGCAGGCTTCTACGCAGCAGGCCTGTATTCCTCCAACATGACCGGCAATGTCTCCGCCCTGGCCGACAGGCTGGCCGTGCCCGACTTGCATGTCGCCGCGACCTACCTGGCCCTGGTGACGACGTTCATCTCGGGGGCGGCGGTCTCGGCCTTGCTGATCAACGCCGGCCGGCGGAGGCAGCTCCTCGGCATCTACGCCTTCAGCATCCTGGCCGAAGCGGTCCTGCTGACCGACCTGGCCTGCGCCGACCTATGGCTCGGCGGCCCCGCACGTGGGGCGCTGCTGGCCTACGGCTTGAGCTTCCTGATGGGGTTGCAGAACGCGGTGGTCACCCGGATCTCCAACGCGCGCGTGCGGACGACGCACGTCACCGGCATGGTGACCGACATCGGGATCGAGCTGGGCAACCTCCTCGACCTCGCGTGGCATCGCCGGAAGCGGCACGGACCCGACCGGAGCTTCGACTATGACGGCGACAAGCTCCGGCTGCACGGCTTCACGGTGTTGTCGTTCCTCGGCGGCGGCGTCTGCGGCGTTCTGGGCTACCGGAGGTTCGGCGCCTATTTCCTGCTCGGCGCTGCCATGCTGCTTCTGCTGCTCGCCCTGCCCGGCATCGTCGCCAGGCGCGCGCCGCTGACCCCTTCCCCTCGACCGACTGTGCAGTAAGGGCCTGAGCCCGGATAATCGCGTCACCTGTCTGGTCGTCGTGGGGTGATGGTGTAGTTCCATTCGCCGTGGAAGGAAGCGGGTTTGATGCTGAGGGAAGCCATCTCGGCGTCGGAGACCT
>JAABUX010004122.1_pt1 | contig 18703 bp, 18 predicted proteins | sample 5561851 | NCBI WGS metagenome assembly JAABUX01 (sample SAMN10711883, study PRJNA513361) | rock metagenome | isolation source: Antarctica rocks | place: Antarctica: Victoria Land, Richard Nunatak red sandstone | collected 2016-01-03 | reverse complement strand
ACCTGAAGGCGAAGGTGCTGGCCTTCATCGAGTACTACAACCGGACGATGGCCAGGCCGTTCCAGTGGACCTACAAACCGCTCAAGCAATAACCGCCAAGTCAATTACGCCAGGGTGCACTAGCCGGATTGGGGAACGAGAGTCCCGCGGCGGAGATGGCTTCTTACGAAGTGTCGCCCTCGTCAAGCTCGGCGATGGTCACCTCGATGGCTCCAGGCGCGGTCGCCAGTCGCGAGTTCCCGAAGCCCACGGCTATGGTGCAGCCAGCGAACAGGCTTGCGTCCGACTCACACCGTTCGGCTTCGTCGGCGTCGACCGTCGGCAGCTTGTACACGCCGGTCGCCAATCCTATCGCGATCTCGGCGGGTAGTGCGATGAATCGGTTCGCCGACGCGGGTGTCCAGCCGACGCGAACCTACGGTGGTACCGACCCGATCCCGTCCGGGCAGACGGCATCCGTCGCCGATTCGGCGAACAGCTTGCCCGACACTGCGATGGCCGCTTCGCCGGTCGGTTCAGGGGTCATTCGCCCGATGACGCTCAACCCAACCAACTTGGCGAACAACCAATATCGTGCTTTGCCAGGCTCGGCTGGCCAGCCGCTCGCAAGGGTGGCTCAGGATCACTCGACCGGGTATGGCGGCAACGCCTCGCTCGTCCAGAGCAACGCCCAGCCCAGCATGAATTCTGCCGCTTCCGCCGGAACGTCCGGAGGTTACTATGGAACAAGCGGCGGATACTACACCTCGACGTCGACTTTCCCGAATACTTACGCATCCATCGATCCTCCGTCCTTCACCCAGAGCGGGAGCTACTCGGGATACGTCGGCTCCCCTCCCACCTGGCCCACTTACGCTAATAGCGGGTCGTCCTATTATGGTGCACCCGCAGCGGGCAGTTCGAGCGCTCAGCCCGTCTCACCCCAAGGCTACCAAGCCCCCGGCACTTTTACTCTGAGTTATAACAACGGAAGCCAGGTCGACGGGGCCAATCTCGCGGACGATGTCGGCGACGGAGTTGCCTTGAAAGTCAGCAATCCCTCAAAACCGATCAAGAGCATCACTTGGACTGTCAGTGGCGCTGATCAGGCAATCAGCGCCAACCTGGACTCGGGGACGACGGAAACGCCGCTCAAGTCGCCGCAAACCAACGGGCCGGTCTCCAATTTTCAAGGAACCCAAGCGGGTTATTTCGGCTTTTTGTGGAACGCCCGACCTGCGACGAACACGATCAAGGCCACGACAAACTTCGCCGACGGCACCACGGCGTCGAAATCCTTTACGGTCAAGGTAAACGCACCCAAACTGGTCAGCTTCACCCGCACCTACCAGCCGATGGGCTTGACCACGGTTAAGGATGATTCTCAGGGTAATCAAGGAAACCCGGTGGTGGGCCTCAGTCAGGCCAGCACCAGCAATTTCGGCGGGATCACGACGGCCGGTAACGTTTTCAAAGCTCAGGTCGATGGTTCGCAGTTGGCCGTCGGCGGGCGAATCTTCATGCAGCAGACGTTGACCGACCAAGTCACCTACTTGTTCAATAAACCGGAGACCGAAAACGGAGTAACTGGCACCACCTACATCTATTCCAACACCGTTGCGATCAAGAACAGTCAAGGTCAGGTGACCGGCTACAAACTTACGCCGGGGGTTTCAATGCTCGATGCGACGCTAGCATACACCAATCGGTATGCCGCCGCACCCGCAGGTAAGCTATCCGACCTCTGGTCTGCATCGGACAGCCCCGCTGTTGTCCTTGGCGCAGGAAGTCCGGCGGGTTTCGCTTCCAATCCACAAGGTTACTTCGTGTGGGACACCAATCGGCAAGCGTCATTCGTCTCGACGTTGATGTACCAAGCAACCGGCGGCGCCCCCGTCCCGGTCGCCAACATCAACTGGTCGATCAGCGGGCGCGCCACGCTCAAATCAAACGCCATTGGCCCCAAGAGTTACTATCAGTCGCCTTCGAGTTGGGTATTATCCAGTCAAACACCCACGGCGGGCGGCACCGATCAAGGGACGCCAACAACCACCTTTCCGACGTGGACGGGCAGCACGGGAACGACGTATCAGGCTGTTCTCCAGCAAACCATTCGCCCGAGGTGACCATTCCACCTCGGGCGGGGCGAGTTGGCCTTGGCGCATCCGACGAAAGCGGTTATCTGCTTGATCGCCGTCCGCCTCGTCCTCAGCCCGCTTCGGCACTCACGGAGTTGCCTAGCATGAGATTTCCTCCAACCTTGACGCGACGTCTCTTGTGCGTCGGGACCGTACCTTTGCTGACCGCATACTTTTTCAGCCGGGCGGGAATACCCGCCAGGGTGCATGATCCGACTTCGGCCCGCGCCGATACGCTCGGGACGTTGGACCGCCTGGGTCTAGCCGGATCGAGCCGAGCCGGGGAACTCGGCAGGGCGATCCGGCTCCAATTCCAAGGGGAACTGAACGTCCCCGACCAGGTGATGGTGCAATACACCCTGAAAAATCCCTTCCCGGATCGAGAGATCGCCTTCAGCATCCGGACGGCCCCGCATGCATTCGGCGAGATCACCTTGACCCGCGACGGCGAGCGATTGCCGCTCAAGGAGAAGCCCCTGCGGCTTATCTCCGTAGGCAACTTTATCTTCTTGGCACCGGATGAGGATTACTCGGCGACGGCTCGTATTGAAGAGTTTTTCGATCTGACAAAGCCCGGAACTTACAAAGTCCGGTTGAAGAAGACCGTCGATGTCTTGACGCTCGCAAAGATCAATACCGGTTCATGCGTTGTGGCATCGAATGAATTGACGTTCGTGGTTCCCGGTCCATGAACCCCACCATTCATTTCATCTCCGGTTTGCCTAGAAGCGGATCGACCCTGTTGGCCAACCTGCTCGCGCAAAATCCAAGATTCCACTCAACGGCCACGAGTGGAATCTTGGAGATACTCTTCCAGGTGAGAAATAACTGGGATAAGGTGGCGGAATTCCGGGCTGCGCCCGATCAAGTCGAAAACGAGGCCAGCAAGATTCGGGTGCTGCAAGCCATCCTCGCCTCGTACCATTCGACCCACGGCAAGGCGGTCGTCTTCGACAAATCGCGGGGATGGTTATCCCATCTCGAATTAGCCGAGAAACTGCTCGGATGCCCTGCCCGGGTGCTGGTCCCCGTCCGGGACGTCCGCGAGGTTTTGTGCAGTTTCGAGCGCCTTTGGCGCGACGCATCTGCCACGACTCAAATCCCGCAGGAAGCGACAAGCTATAGCGACTTTCAAACCGTAGCGGGGCGATGCGATACGTGGTTAAAAAAGGATCAGCCGGTCGGCTTGGCCCTCAATCGGGTTGGCGACGCTTTCCAGCGCGGCTTCGCCGACCGGATGCACTTGGTTCGATTCGAGGAACTCACGAAAGACCCGATCAAGACGACCCGCGCCATCTATGATTTCATCGAAGAACCTTGTTTCGACCACAATTTCCAAGGGGTCGAGCAAGTGACGAGCGAGGATGATCGCGTCTTCGGCTTCAAGGATTTGCATACGATCCGCCCGCAAATCCGGCCCGTGCCGATCCGGTGGCCAGAGATACTGGGTGCGGCCGGTCAGAGTTACGAGCATCTGAACACTTGGTAGTGTCATGAATCTTGATGACCGGCTTGGCCGAATCCTGTACTGCAATACGCTTTCCTATCTCGACAGTTCGAGTGGGGCCGCCGTCGCGTCGCGTTGCATGATGGAGAAGTTACATCGGCTGGGCTTCGCGGTGGAAGCGTTCACCGGCGGTGTTTCGGAAACCCATCGAGATCAGCAGCCTGACACCAGCCTCGTCCGGAATCATGATCCGGCCATCGCCCGGATTGTGATCGGCGGCGTTTCTTTGACGACGTATTCGGGTTTCCAAGAGGGTGTCCCGAAGAGCGAATGCCCGCAAGCCGCCGAATTTCTTGCTACTTTCGATGCCATCTTTGAGCGGTTCCGCCCGCACGTCCTGATCAATTTCGGCGGCGATCCCCTTTCGGCGGCCATCCGCGCGTTTGCCAAGTCGTTCGGGGCATTGGTCGTCTTTCCCATCCACAACCTCGATTATTTCTCTGCCGAACCCTTCACCGGAGCCGATGCGGTCATTGTTCCATCGCGTTACGCGGCCGATCATTACCGTCAAACTTTGGGCCTCGACCCGATCATCCTCCCTAATGCGGTGAATCTTGATCGTGCGATGGCGGTCGCTCGCGATCCGAAATACCTCACCTTTGTCAATCCATCGCACCAGAAGGGTGTCTACGTATTTGCCAGGATCGCCGACGAGCTTGCCCTGTCGCGACTCGACATCCCCCTTTTGGTCGTCGAGTCGCGCGGGTCCGAGCGGACCTTGGCCGGATGCGGTCTCGATTTGGCCGGTAACGGCAACGTTTCGCTGATGTCGCACACCAGCGACCCCCGCCAATTCTGGGGAGTCACTAAGCTATGTTTGATGCCTTCGCTTTGCCGCGAAAGTCAGGGGCTGGTAGCCGTCGAGGCGATGCTCAACGGCATCCCGGTCGTCGCTTCGGACCGGGGTGCCCTCCCGGAAACTCTGGGACGATCCGGAGTTATACTTTCCCTACCTGAGTGGATGTCCCCTCGGACGCGGGTACTACCCACGGCGAGAGAAGTTCGCCGTTGGGTGGACGAAGTGATCGATCTTTGGGACGATCCGGTGCGCTACGAGGAGCAAAGAAACCTTTCCTTTGTCGAGGCAAGTCGTTGGAAGACTGAGGTCACTGACGCACACTATGGGGAGTTATTCCGCCGCCTCACCGTCGAAGCATACAACCGCAGCGAGTTACAATAAATCGAGATCGTCTATTCCCATGATGAATTACGCGCCCCGCTAAAATAGTCGCAACTATGCCCCGTCGTACCTTCGCCGCATCAATCGTAAGCACGGCCGGAGGCTTGCTCCTAATAGATTGATAATATGACTACAGTCACTACCGGCTCAGTAGGCTTCGTTCTGGAAATCCTCGGAGCTGGGCAAATGGTCTGGAAACCGGGCCGAGGTTCGGTTAGCCTCGCAAGGATCGGCCTCGCGCCCATCTTCTTGAAACACTCTCCCAAAGATCGCGACCCGGGGGCAACGCTCAACGCCATGATGATCAAGGCTACCGATATCCGCCGAGGAATGGTCATCACGATGGAAGGGGTCAACTTCGTCGTGGTCGACTTCGCCCACCACACCCCCGGCAACCTTCGGGCGATGGTGCAGACCAAGCTCAGGAACATGAACTCGGGCTCGTTGATCGACAAGAGGCTCCGGTCGGTCGACCAGATCGAAGTCCCCTACGTCGAGACCAAGGAGTACGAATACCTCTACTCCTCGGGCGACGAACACGTCTTCATGGACACGGAAACCTACGACCAGCTCAGCTTCACGCCCGAGATCCTCGGGACGTCAATGCAATACCTCTTGCCCAACAGTAAGGTCATGGTGATGCACGTCGCCGAAAAGCCGGTGTCGATCGAAGTCCCTGCGACGATCGACCTCACCGTCGTCGACACCCCTCCGAGCCTCAAAGGCGCGACGGCGACCAACCAGTACAAAGAAGCCACCCTCGAAACCGGCTTGAAGGTCAATGTCCCGCCGTTCGTCGGCCCCGGCGAGAAGATCAAGATCGACACTCGAACCGGTGAATACGTCGAGCGAGTCAAGTAACCGGCACGAGTTCGCGAGGAAGCTTCGATCGCGGGCCTAGGGAGCCTCGGGGGGCCAGGCCCTCATCGAAACCTTGGCCATCGCCAAAAGCTTGGCCCGGTCGGCCCCGTCTCTCGACTGGGTTGACATCCCTTGCATGACCGCCGTGGCGAGCGAGGCGAGCGAGGTCGCATCGGTGTCCTTCGCTAAGACGCCGGCACCGATGTCGCGCTGAATCCTCGCCCGGATCGCACCTTCGATCCCGCAGCGGATCTTGGCCAGGGCCGCTTGGACATCACTGGCCGAGTCCGAGCAATTCATCGCCGAGCTGGTGAGCATGCAGCCGGGCGGAGTTTCGGTACCGGTCAGGCGGGTGGCCGCCTCCCGAAACATGAACCAGACCGCTTCGCGTGCCGACATCGCCTCGATGTCACCGGGCACGGTGATCGGAAGGGCCATGTACCGGTCGACCGCCTCCAGGAACAGCCGCTTCTTGTCGCCGAACGCCGCGTACAAGCTTGGCGGTGTGATCCCCATCGCCGCCGTCAACTGGCTGAGCGACGTCGCCTCGTAGCCGTATCGCCAGAACAGGAGCATCGCCTCCTTGAGAGCGGCTTCGCGGTCGAACGAGAGCGGTCGACCGACTTTACGTGGAATTTTGGTCGCCTCGTGTTTCATAGTGATCAATAATAAACCCCTTGACGCCGGGGGGCAAGTCTCCTAAAGTCCATTCCATAGTGATTGCTAAACATCTCCGAGGAGCCTTGGGGTTGGCGATCCACTTTGCGGGGAGGATCAATCGGTGCGTTATAACAAGCTGGGTTCGACGGGGCTTTTCGTCTCGGAGTTGTGCTTCGGCACCATGACTTTCGGGGGGGCGGGGGCGTTCAGCGTCGTCGGGTCGGTGCAACAGGAGGAGGCCGACGCTCACTTGGCTCGGGTGTTCGAGGCGGGGATCAACTTCATCGACACGGCCGACATCTACTCGGGCGGCGACTCGGAGCGGATCACCGGGCAAGCCTTGAAGAACCTGGGGACGAAACGCGACGATGTCGTGGTCGCGACCAAGGTCTTTGGGAACATGGGTTCGGGTCCTAATCACCAAGGGTCGTCCCGAGGTCATATCCTCGACGCGGCGAAGGCGAGCTTGACGCGGATGCAGCTCGACCATATCGACCTGTATCAACTCCACGGGTTCGACCCCGCCACCCCGATCGAGGAAACCCTCGGGGCCTTGGACGACCTGGTCAAGCAAGGCTTGGTCCGCTACATCGGGGTGTCGAACTGGGCAGCCTGGCAGATCGCCAAGGCGCTGGGGATCTCGAATCAGCATAGCTGGGCGAAGTTCGCGTCGCTCCAGGCGTACTACACGGTCGCGGGCCGCGACCTGGAGCGCGAGGTCGTGCCGATGCTCCGGAGCGAAGGCGTCGGCCTGATGGTCTGGAGTCCCCTCGCGGGGGGCCTGTTGAGCGGGAAGTACCGACGCGATCAGAACGGTGGAGAGGGGAGCCGTCGGGCCGCTTTCGAGTTCCCGCCCGTGGACGCCGATCGCGCGTACAACGTGATTGATGTCTTGTCCGAGATGGCCGAGCGGAAAAACGCCTCGGTGGCTCAACTCGCTATCGCCTGGCTCCTGCATCAGCCCAGCGTCACAAGTGTGATCCTGGGCGCGAAGCGGATCGAGCAGTTGAATGACAACCTGGGGGCCGTCGATGTCGTCCTTTCCCCGGAGGAGTTGAAGGCGATCGACGAGGTGAGCCGGCTCCCGATCGAATATCCCGGGTGGATGCTCGATTTTTGGAGCCAAGCGAGGGCGACCCAACTGGCCAGCACTCGGAACGAGGTTTTCATCGGAGGAAAAGCTTGATGGCACTCAACGACTTCCGCACCTTGGGCCGCTCCGGGCTGGTCGTCAGCCCGCTTTCTCTCGGGACCATGACCTTCGGGACCGCGCGATGGGGTTCGCCTGACGAGGTTTCCGAAGCGATCTTCCACGCCTACGTCGAGGCGGGCGGCAACTTCATCGACACCGCCGACGTTTACAGCAAAGGGCGGAGCGAGGAGTTGATCGGCGGCTACGTCGCCGACCGGAGCTTGCGTGACAAGCTTGTCTTGGCGACGAAGTTCAGCTTCAACGCCGAGACCGGCAACCCCCATGCGGGCGGCAACGGTCGCAAGAACATTTATCGGGCGCTCGAAGGCTCGCTCAGGCGTCTGAAAACCGATTACGTCGACCTCTACTGGCTCCATGTCTGGGACATGGTGACTCCGATCGAAGAGGTCCTGCAAACCTTGGGCGACCTGGTCCGGGCCGGAAAGATCCGCTACTTCGGCCTGTCGGACATCCCCGCCTGGTACGCCACCAAGGCCGCAACGCTGGCCTCGGTTCACAATACCCCGGGGCCGGTCGCCCTCCAGTTGGAATATTCGCTGGTCGAGCGGAGCATCGAGCGCGAGCACATCCCCGCCGCCCTGGAGTGCGGCCTCGGGATCACCCCTTGGAGTCCGCTTGCCGCAGGCTTCCTTGCGGGCAAATATCGCCGAGAGAACGAGGGGACCAAAGGCACCGGCGAAGGGCGGCTCAGCGGCCCCAACCCGTTCGGCGACATGAAGTTCACCGAGCGGAACTGGAGGGTGCTCGAAGTCCTCCGGGGGGTGGCGTCGGAGGTCGGTCGCCCGATGGCGCAGGTGGCCCTCGCCTGGGCCTCGGCTCGGCCCGGAATCAGCTCGATCATCCTTGGGGCCAACAAGCTGGAGCAGCTCGAGGGCAATTTGGCCTCGCTCGAAATCCAACTCGCCCCCGAGCAGCGCAAAGCGCTCGACGAGGGGACCGCGCTCGACCTGGATTTCTCGACCATGATCTTCAACGGCCAGATCAAGCGGATGATCTTCGGCGGCTCGAACGTCGAGGGGTGGCGCTGATCCGCCTCACCGCTTCGAGCGCGCCCGGCGGTCCAAGGCCCCGGCGCAGATCCCGGTTAGCATCTTGGTCGCGTTCCGGCCCAAAAAGCGGATGTTGTATCCCCCTTCCTGAACCAGGAGGGTGGGATACTTCATCGCCCCGATCCGCCGTCCCACCTCGAACAACCCTTCGGGCGTGACGCTCCACGAGCCGGTCGGGTCGGCCTTGGCGATGTCCAGCCCGAGCGAGACCACCAGCGCGACCGGGTTGAACTTGTGGACGATCGCCAGGGCTTTGTCGAGTTCTTCGAGGTATCGGGCGTCGAGGACGTCTTCGGGGAGTGGGAGGTTGTGGTTGAAGCCGTGGCCTTGCCCTTCGCCCACCTCGTCGGCGAACCCAGCGAAGTAAGGGTAGGCGAAGTTGGGGTGGCCGTGGATCGAGACGGTGAGGACGTCGGACCGCTCCCAGAAGATGTCCTGCGCACCGTTGCCGTGGTGGTAGTCGACGTCGAGGATCGCCACCTTGCCGCCGAGCTTGGTTCGCAAGTACTGGGCTGCGATGGCTCCGTTGCAGAAGTAGCAGAAGCCGCCGTAGGTATCGCGCTCGGCGTGGTGGCCGGGGGGTCGGCAAAGGCTGTAAACCAGCGGCTCGCCCGAGACGATCGCCGCCGCCCCCGAAAGCGCGACGTTGACCGCCGCCCTCGCCGCCTTGTAGGCGTCCCGGCTGAGCGGGGTGAAGGTGTCGATGCAGTAATAGCCCACCCGTCGCCTTTTGTCGTGCGGCGGGCGGTCCGCCCTCCGGATCGGGAAGACGTACGGGTAGACCATCTCTTTCTCGTTCAACTCATGGCAGTAGTTGCGGACGAAGTTGACGAAGTCGACGTCGTGGACCGCTCGGATCGGCCCTTCTCCGTAGTTGTGGACCGGGAGATGCTCGACGTCGGGCAAGACGTTGAGGGCCTTTAAGATCACGTCGACCCGAGCCGGGCGCTCGACGTAGCCACGCTCCCGGACGTGGTGGATGTTGTGCTCGTCCGACGAGATCACCTTGAGCGGGTGGAGCCGAGGCGGGACCTTGGGCTTCTTCTCCTCCGGTGTGCTATGGGTGGGCTTGCGGACCCGGACCGGCGAGTCGACGACCGAGTCGCAGACCTCGACCACATAAGGGGCATCGGCCTCGTAGTGGTAACGCTCGGTGAGGATCGCCCGGATCACCTCGCGGACGGTGCTCGGTTCGAGCGGCTCGACGCCGTCGAGCGGGTCGTAGAGGAGTCGAGGTTCGTTCGGGTTCCCGAGGCGGATCGGCTGGTCGTACAACGTGTTGATGATCGGCCGAGCGTCGTAGCGCTCGTAAAACCGGAGCCGGGCCTTGTTGGCCTTGAGGTCGGCGGCGCTCTTGACCTGCTTGGGGTCGTCGGTGGGCACTTCGAGGAACAGCCCCTTCGCCCCTCGGGCCATCAAGTCCTGTCGGAGGGCTTCGTACAAGGCACCGCCAAGACCTCGACCGCGCTGGTCGGCCTTGGTGACGATGAAGTCGAGGTAGGCGTAGCCGAGCCACTCGAAATGATCCGCCAGCGCGAACCCGAGCACGGCGTCGCCAGGGCCGTGGGCCCCGAGCAAGATCGTGGGATAAACGCGGGTGGTTTGCCCGGCGACTTTGCGAACGACATAGTCGGGATCGTCCGCCAGGTCGGGGAACGCGGCGACGAGCAGTTCCTGGATCTCGATGATGGTCCGACGGTCATGGTCGCGGTGGGTCCCGAGGATGTGGCTAATCCGAAACATGCGGGGACCCCTCGTCGAGCCGTTTGCCGAACGTGAGCCGGTCGTCGCCCGGTCGATAATAGTCGAGCAGGCGTCCGACCATCTGATAACCTTGCTGGAGATAAAACGCACGCGCCGGGGCATAATCCCCGGTCGACGACGTTTCGGCGAGCAACCAGCGTACCCCCGGTCGAGCCTGGACCTGGGTCGTCGCCGCATCATCGAGCCGGGTCCCGACCCCAAGCCTGGCCGCCTCGGGGATGACCGCGATCCAGTAGAGGTCGAACGTCCCCTCGGTCAAGGGGACCGGGCCGAAGCAGGCGAAGCCGACCACCCGACCGCCGTGATCGGCAATGATCCATTCATAGTCGGTCGACGGCGTCGGGTTGAGCGTCTCGTCCACCAGTTCAAGGGCGATCGCGACCTCCTCGGGCCGAAACGCGGAGATGGACTCGAGGATTCGAGCAATCTCGGCCCGGTCGTCGGATCGAAGCTCGCGGAGGGTGATCGAGTTTTCAATCATCTCGTCGCCTCCCGGATCGGGTCCAGGCTTGGTTCACCAGCGCCGCCAGGGTGGCGTCGTAATCTCGCCCCGAAGCCACCAAAGCCCGAGACCAGCCCGCACCGGGTCCGATGTCGGGGTTGGGGTTCACTTCGAGGATCATCGGTCGCCCCGCCTCGTCGAGCCGGAAGTCGACCCGAGCATAGTCGCGGCAGCCGATCGCCCGGAACCCGAGGACCGCGAGCCGGGAAAGTTCCTCGGCGAGCTGCCGATCGATCGAAGCCGGGCACCGGGGGACGCTGCCTCGATCTTCGAGCGAGCCGACGGCCCACTTGGCGTCATAGGTCAGGATCGGCCACGACCCGGGCGGCAGGTCGTAGACGATCTCGGCCACCAGCAAGGCTTCCGGCTCGGGCAAGGCGATCACCCCGACGTTGAACTCGCGACCGGGCAGATACGCTTCAAGCAGGATGTCGCCCTCGTGTTTCGCCCTGAGCCGGGCCACCGCTTCGCCCAGTTTTTCGGGAGATTCGGCCACGCTCCCCTGATCAATCCCCAGGCTGGCGTCTTCCGCTTCGGGCTTGACGATCACGGGCCAAGGGCCTTCCCACCGAGGGGTCGATCGGTCCTGATCCACCACGAGGAACGAAGCCGTCGGCAGGCCGAATCCTCGCAAAACGGCCTTGGTCCGTCCCTTGGAGTGACCTAGGCTCATCGACTCCGGAGGGCAACCCGTATAAGGCAAGCCGAGCAATTCGAGGACGCCGGTGATGTGGGCTTCACCACCGCTCGCGCCGCCGAAACCCTCGATCAGGTTGAACACGACATCGGGGCTGGGATTGATGAGTCGTCCGACGAGGCCTCCAATCGGAGGGGATGCCGGAATCGGATTTGCCCGAAACCCCGCCCCTTTCAGGCTCAAGGCGATTGCGCGGGCCACGGCGACCACGTCGGCCTCCGACTCCCGGTCGGGATGCCCCTGGGGCAAGACCGGAGCGTTGTAGAGAATCGCCACTCTCGAAGGGCGATCGGTCACGATAACCCTACCCGGGCGAGCGCGGTATGGAAGATTTTCCGGATTAGGTCGGCGTGACTGATCCCGTACCCTTGGGCCAGGATCACCAGGTCGCTCGTCCCCGGGGCCAGGCCGGGCAGGGGGTTGGCCTCGATGAAGTAAGGGATTCCATCGCGGATACGGAAGTCGATCCGGGCCAGATCTCGACATTTGAGGGTGGAGCAGGCGTAGGTCGCGGCCCTGGTGATCCGTTCGACCAACTCGGTCGATGCTTCGGGGGGGGCTTCATAAATGACCCGATTGGCATAGTCTCGCTTGACTTCGAGGGAGTAGACGAAGTGCTTCGATTCGGCCTTGGGAAATATCTTCATCAAACCGATCAGGCAGGCATCGCCATAAAACCCTACAGTCCATTCCTCGCCGTCGATGAATTCCTCGGCGATGATCCGTTGCTGGTAGTTCCGCGCGAGGTCCTCGTAGATTTCGAGGGCCTCTTCCGGCGACTCGGCTATGGCTTTGCCCCGTATCCCTTTGCTCGACCCCTCGAACTCAGGCTTGAGGATCAGGATCGTTGGCCGTTCGGAATGTCGATACCAGCGGTATTTGTCGGACTCGCGGTCGTAAATTTCTCGGAAGAACTTAGAGGCGCCCGCATGGTCCTCCGGATCAAGCGACCATCCATAAGGCAGGTCGAACGACGTCGACTCCGAGAGGAGAACTTTCGCCTCGCTTTTGTCCAAGCAGGCCGCCAAGGTCAACGGGTCCGACCCGGAGTAAGGGATGCCAAGCATCTCCAGGGCTGCCGGGACCCTCGCCTCCCGGCATCGCCCGACGCCTTCCCCCTCGGCGATGTTGAACACGAAGTCGGGCGGGTCGGCGAGGACTCGGGTCAGGAACTGGCGACCGTCGCCGAGCAAGACGACTTCGTGCCCTTCGCCTCCGATCACGTCGGCGATCGCCTCGACGGTTTCGATCTTGTCGAACTCCTCGAAGCGGTCGTCGGGGCCTTCGAGCGGCTGCTTCGACTTGGGGGGGGGCAGGCTGTAGGCGATCCCGACCTTCACGAGTCGACCTCGGGCAAGTGGTGGCCGTTGAAGAGCGAAGACGTCGGGCGGCGGGCGAGTCGGGGGTTGCCTTGGGGGATCAACGCCTCGGCCTGGTTGGCGAGCAAGGCGCTGACCCCTTGGGTCTGGACCGGGGGCGAGGGTTCGGGCGTGGTCCCGGTGGGGTGGTAATGGACGATCATCCCCTCGTAGTTCCGCAAGACGACCGAGTCGTTTGACGCCGAGAGCAGGTAGTTCGGCCCGAGCGGGATCTTGCCGCCGCCTCGGGTGGCGTCGACGACGTAGGTGGGGACGCCCAAGCCCGAGATATGCCCGCGCAACCCTTCGATGATCTCGATCCCCTTCCAGACCGGCGTCCGGAAGTGCCCGGCACCCGTCACCGGGTCGCAATGGAACAGATAATACGGCCGGACCTTGATCCGCAGGAGCGCCCGACAAAGCTCTTTCTGGACCGCCAGGCTGTCGTTGACCCCAGCGAGCAGGACCGCGTGGTTGTTGATCGGCATCCCCGCCATCCGGAGCCGGTCGCAGGCCCGGGTCGCTTCGGGCGTGACTTCTCTCGGGTGGTTGAAGTGGGTTTGAATCCAGATCTTGTCGGAGCGATTGAGGACGTCGACCACCTCGTCGTCGAACAACCGCTGCGGCAGGGTGACGGGGACCCTCGTCCCGATCCGGATGATGTCGACGTGAGGGATCTCGGACAGGTTTTCGACGAAGAAGGCGAGCTTTTCGAGCGGCAGGGTTAGGGGGTCGCCGCCCGAAACGACGACGTCGCGAACCTCGGGGTGGGAGCGGATGTATTCGACCATCCGGCGATCGTCGCGCGACACGGCGTCCCATCCGCCTCGCTTCATGGTCGCTCGCTTCCGGGTGCAAAATCGGCAATACATCGTGCAAACGTGGGTGGTCACGATCAAGACGCGATCGGGGTAACGATGCGTCAATCCTCGGACGGGCGAGTCTTTGTCCTCGTCCAAGGGGTCGTCTTCGACCGTCCCGTTGGAGTCGGCCAGTTCGAGAGGAGAAGGGACCGACTGGAGTCGGATCGGGTCGTTGGCGTCGGTCGGGTCGATCAATGAGAAATAGTAAGGGGGGATCGCCAGCTTGTATTCGGCTTGCAAGCGAGCCAGGGCCAGGCGCTCGTCGGGCGTCGTCGGCAAGAGTTCGACGAGTTGGTTGGCATTTCGGACCGCGTTCTGCGACTGCCATCTCCAGTCGTTCCACCGCGAGTTCGGGACGTCGGCCCATTTGGGGTGACGTTGGCCGTTCGCTCGCTCAGGCGGAGGCTCGACCCAACCCGGAGGCTCGTCGCTGTCCGATCGCTCGTCCAACTCGACGGCGATCATCGCGTCCATGGAGCCTGTGGGATCGCTCATCAGACACCTTGCCTTCAAGTCAAATTGCGAAAGGAGATGGTGGTTCGAACGACCGTCCAAACCCGAGGGGATCGAGGGATTTTAAGGATTCCCAACCACCCGACAAGAGCAATTCCGGTCGCATTCAGGTCGGGGATCTCGAAGCGGAAATTCTCGGCACAAACGATCACCAATGACGCCAGCCATTGAGGGGCTTCTAGATCGCGAAATGAACGGGACCGGCGAAGAATTATGGTCGACTTACGTCAAGACGATTAGAATCGACGACTCATGGGACGCGCCTTTCGCTTCAAACGGAGCCAGCCCCTTTGGACGCCTCGATTCGATTGTTGTCCGACCTGGTCGCACTCCCCAGCGTCAATCCGATGGGGCGGACGACCCCTGGTCCCGACTACCTCGAAGGGCGGGTTTCCGACTACCTGGAACGGTGGTTCCGGGACTTGGGCGCGGCCGTGACCCGAGAGCCGATCGCTCCGGGGCGAGACAACGTCGTCGCGAAGTACGAAGCACCTCACCCGCGCCGGACGATCTTGTTCGACGTCCATCAGGACACCGTCCCGACCGAAGGGATGACGATCGCCCCGTTCGACCCGGTGATTTGCGATGGCCGGTTGTATGGTCGAGGCGCCTGCGACATCAAAGGCGGGATGGCGGCGATGATGACCGCATTCGCCCGCCTGGTCCGCGAGCGGCCTGCCGGCTCGGCCTCGGTGATCCTCGCTTGTACTGTTGACGAGGAATTCACCCATATCGGCTCGACCCGGTTGGCCGGGCAAGTCCAAGGGGTCGACGTCGCCATCGTCGCCGAACCGACCAAGCTCGACATCGTCGACCGCCACAAGGGCGCGGTTCGCTGGAAGATCCGAACGACCGGGATTGCTTGCCACTCTTCAACGCCCCACCTGGGTGACAACGCGATCTACCGGATGGCCAAGGTTGTCGAAGCCCTGGCCGACCATGCGGCTGCGTTGGCCAGGTCATCCCCCGCCTCGGTGCTCGGCCCTCCGAGCTTGTCGGTGGGCCGGATCGAAGGAGGAGTGAGCGTCAACGTGGTCCCCGATCGCTGCGAGGTCGAGATCGACCGCAGGATGATCCCTGGGGAAACCGCCGAAGGGTGCCGCGAACTGGTCCGTCGGGCGGTCCTTGAACGGCTGGGAAGCCTTGAGGGCGTCGAGTTCTTGTCCCCCTGGGTTGTCATGCCGACCTTGGCTCCCCTCGAGCATCCGAAGATCCGCTGGATCGACGCTCTGACCGAAGCGATCGAGCGAGTCGGAGGCCGCCGCCCGCGAGTCCTCGGCGTCCCTTATGGGACCGATGGCGGGCCGCTGGGCGAGTCGGGGTTGCCTTGCTTCGTTTTCGGACCCGGCGACATCGCCCAGGCCCACACCAAGGACGAGTGGGTCGAAGTCGACCAGATCCTCCTGGCTTCCGAGATGTATTTCGAGATCGCCCAGGAACTGGGCAAGCGCTGATCGAGACGGAATCATGAAAAAGGCCCGGCGAGATTGCCGAGCCCTCCAAGGACGAACCGATTTCGACGCGATCAGAACACGTCGAGGATGTAGTGATGTCCTTCGTAGAACTTCCGCATCCCCGGGGCGTGGATCGACTGGGCATTCCGCCTGTGGCCGGCCACACGTTGTCCGCCGTAGAAGTTGCGGTAGAATGGCCCCTGGATCTGGGGGACGATCCGCTGCTCACGAGGATAGGTATAGTAATTGTCATACAACGGCTTGTATTCAAACCCGGAATTGGCATCCTGGGGAGGAACATAGGGCCAATGAAGGTAGTCGGACCAATCCTGGGCCTTGGCAGAAACCCCAGCCTGGCTGATCAAGGCGAGGGCGAGAAACAAACCTTTGACGAGTGAGCCTCGTGACACGTTCCACCTCCATGTTAGGGACGCTTTTCCCGAACGCAACGTCAGTATTCCACCCAACCACGATCGAGGCGGAAATTCGATCTCGATTTTCACTATTTAGAGTTTGATTCTGCGGAAACAAGGGATATTGGCGGTTATTCGCGTTCGGACGCCCAAGGAAGATCAACACACCATGCGAAAACGATTGGTCGTCGGGATGTTCGCCCTCCTGGGCTTCAGCTCGACCGAAGCTGCCGAACCTGAGCTCAACCGGCTCAAGCAGCATGTCACCACCCTGGCTTCGCTCGAGTTCGCGGGTCGACGCGACGAGGGGGCGGTCAAGGCTCGCGACTATCTCGTTGAGGAGTTCCGCCGCTTGGAGCTTTCGCCTTTGTTCGGCGAGTCGTATCGGCAGGACATCCAAGGGGGCGAGCCTTCGAAGGTGATCGGGGTCAACGTCGGCGCGAAACTCGGACCGACGAATCCGAAACTCGTCGACGAGTGGATCATCCTGGGTGTCCATTTCGATCACCTGGGGACCCGAGGTGATCTCTATTTCCCGGGTGCGGACGACAATGCGTCGAGCGTCGCGATGATGTTGGAAGTGGCCCGATCGATAGTCGAGTCCCCCTCGACGCCACGTCGGGGCGTGATCTTCGTTGGATTCGACCTCGAAGAGAATGGTCCCAACGGGGAGTTTGGGTTGCGAGGTTCCCGGTTTTTCGTCAAGAATCCGCCGATCCCGCTCAACCAGGTCCGCCTGTTCGTGACCGCCGACATGATTGGTCGATCGCTCGGCGGCGTTTGTCGGAACGACGTTTTCGTCCTGGGGTCCGAACGCGAACCTGCGATTCGCCCCTGGATCATTAAGGCCGGGGAAGGGCGACCCGTCCGGGTGAACTTGATGGGTACCGACGTCCTCGTGGTCGATCGAAGCGACTACGGGCCGTTCCGGCTCCGAGAAGTCCCCTACCTCTTTTTCACCACGGGGGAAAGCGACGTCTATCACACAATCAAAGACATCGCCTCGACGATCGACTATGAAAAGCTCACGGCGATCAGCCAAGTCATGGGAGGAGTCATTCGATCGAGCAGCGAAGCCGCAACGGTTCCCGCCTGGTCCCCAACCCCGGACTACCCCGTGTCTGAGGCGACTTCGTTCCGAAACGTCTTCCAAACCTTGCTCGATCACCGCGACGACTTGAAAATCAGCCTCTATGGCCAGGCGCTCATCAAGCAGGCGATCCGAATTGCCGATGGCATCATCGCTCGAGGCGCCATGACGGTTGATGAGCGAAATTCGATCGTTCGGATTGCCCAGATCGTCTTGTTCACCGTCCTCTGATCCCCCGCCGGCAAGCCAGGATGCGGGCCAAAATGATCATTCATCGGTCCTGTCTGTCTTAGGTTAGCCTGTCGTTCTTGCCTGGAGCATAAAATCACCTGGAAGCCGGAGGCGGTTTAGATCTCATCCGCGCGTTGAATTTTGGACCTGATGACATTGGAGCCGAGGAACATCTCTACCGTGCGACAGGAACCGCGATCGATGACCACCGTCGACGCGATGGTGCTGACTGTCGGGGCCGCCTTGAGCTTGGCCAGTTTGCCGGGGTGGATGGAGGTTGCCGCGAGCTACCCCTGGACGGGCGTAGGGATGTTTTTGCGAAACTCGTCGGGGTTCTGGATCGCGGCGATCAGCTTGAGTGCGGTGGTCCTCGCTCGATCCGCCCAATATCGCCGGGTCCCTCGAGCGCCCGAGTGGCTGGCTCTTGGGGCTTTCGCCTGGGGCCTGACGATCGACCTCTCGCCTTCGTCGCACGAAGAACTAGTTCAACTTGTGGGTCGACCCCTGTCGCTCTTGAGCGCCTCGGAGATGACGGCACGTTGGGCAACCGCCGTTTTGATGACCGTTCTGGTCGGGTCCGGTTGGGTGCTGGCTCGGGCGGGGCGGTCGTTCCTGCCCCCTTTGGTCCAAACGCTCTGGTTGACCTTCCTGATCTTCTTGGCGATCTGGAGCCCGTTGGCAATCTTCGGTGACCATGCGGCCGACTGGTTCGCCCCTCGGGCTGGATTCGGCAAGGGCGATGCGATGATCTTGTATCGTGGCCTCTGCCAGTGGATCGCGTTGACTCCCCTGGCAATCCTGGTCGGGATGCCAATTGTGGCCACGGTCGAAGAGCGATTTCGAGGGCGAGCCTGGACCTGGCTCGAATGGTCTGCGGCGATCACTGCGGGCCTAGCCGGGTTGCTCGGCTCGCTGGTTTATCGGGGGGAATTTCGCCCGGTATCACTCGGATGGCTGGGTGAACGGGCGATCTCGACGGCTTGGGTCGTGGTCGTCGCCTATCTTGACCTCAAAATCATCGCCAGGTCGATGAGAATGAGTGAAAAGAACTCAACACGAGACTAAGGGTCAGCATAGACCTCTAGCGACGATTTACCGACCAAGACTTCGGTAACTTAATGGATTAGGAGTTACGCAGTTGGTCGAATTTTGTACAGAGGTTTTGAGCGATACGTCCGAATCGCTTCTCGGACGATTTGGGCCTTTGCCTCGTACCAACTGACCCCGGTGG
>JAABUX010004121.1_pt1 | contig 18705 bp, 21 predicted proteins | sample 5561851 | NCBI WGS metagenome assembly JAABUX01 (sample SAMN10711883, study PRJNA513361) | rock metagenome | isolation source: Antarctica rocks | place: Antarctica: Victoria Land, Richard Nunatak red sandstone | collected 2016-01-03 | reverse complement strand
CGCCCAGAGGGTAGCCGGGTGGCCGGCCGGGAGGGCGGCCGGGAGAAGGGCGACGCTCAGACTGCGGCGGAGGGCGCTTTGACCGCGACCGAGCGCGACGAGCTGGCCCGGCTGCGGCGCGAGAACAAGCAGCTGCGGGTGGAGCGCGACATCCTCTCTCGAGCCGCGGCCTGGTTTGGACCATGGCAAGCATTCGTATGCGATCCTCACACATCGGCGCCGTGCGGCTGAGCCGAGGGAACGAGCCTTCGTGGGGCCGTGCAGGGCTGTGCACTAAACCCCTCTAGTTCCGGCCTCGCCGCGCCCAACGTCTCCGGGCTGTTTCCTGTGCTGTCCCGGGTGTGCACGAACCTGTAGTATGGTGTTCAGAAGTTGGTGCGGAGACGCGCGGGACGGGTGATCGAGCACGTCAGCCACTTCGGAAGCTAAGTGCTCGACCTTGGCACCCCTCCGGTGCCACCGCCCCTCGACCAGCCTGCACGCGCACGGTTCAGGCCAGTAGCCCCGTCCGGCCCCGATGTGTGAGGATCCCGCACGAATCCTTGCCATGGTCCGGTTTGCACGCGCTCAAGCTGCAGCGCAGCTTGAGGGGGCCGTGCCGTCCGGCTCTTCCGGTTCATGAGCGCGAACCAGGCCATGTTCCTTTTTTTGAAGGTGATCCCTTTGGCCTCATAGAACCGCCACACCGCCCACAGACCCACCACAGTGCCGCGCACCGCCAACTCGGCCTGGATCGCGCGCAGCGTCAGGTCAGGTGCGGCGGCGACCCGCTCCAGCAGCCACGCCCGCTCGTCCGCCAGCACCGCACGCCGGGCACCCCCCATCGGCTTGGCATCAGCGCTGCCCTCCGCCCGCAGCCGGGCTGACCACTTGGCCGCAGCCGACACGCTGACACCGAACAGCGCCGCCGCAGCCCGGCAGGTCTGCCCGCCCACGACGGCAGTAGCGGCACGGGCACGTAGGTCATCAGAATACGGACGGGTCATGCACGCTGGCCTCCAACCCAGCCCGCAGCTTGAACCACATCACACGACCAAACGGAATCCCGATTCCGTCAGAAACGAACGTGCTCTAGTGCGCGGCCACGGCCTCGGACTGGTGCTGCGCCCGCACGAGGCCGTGGTGGATGGCGGCTTGCGGATGGCGGCAGAACAATGCCGGCCAGTTGCTGCCTCCAACGGCCCCAGCCCATCCGCAATGCCATCCTGGCCTTCCTGAGCGAATCCCGCTCTGCGCAGGCCGTCGCAAAGCACATCAACCGCCCGGTGCCGACTACCACCGGCCACCTGGCGGCGATGCGCGAGCTCGGCCTGGTGGTGCGGCTCGGCTACGCGGCCTACGCCCGCGCCGACTATGCCGGGCCGCCCCTGTCCTTCTACCGCAAGCCACGCCGCACCAAGATCATAGGCTTGCCCCTGGCGACCGAAGTCACCGAGGCGACCGGCCCGTCCAGTCTTATTTGATCCACGCTGTTGACAGCCGCTCAGAAGCCGCCGGGCCACTGCTGCGACCCGTGCAGGATGCGCAGGACCAGAACAGCACCGCTGCCCACCTGATAGGCGGCAATGTAAGGCGTCCGGACGATGACAAGCTCACGGGTTCCAGCGACGCGCCCGATGCGGCCGCTTTCCGGGAACCGGCCCAGCGTCTGCAGGGTCTCACCAATCCTCTCGTCGATCCTGACCGCTGCGGCCGGGCTATACTGCTCAAGATAGTCGAAGATGCCGTTCCGATCCTGCAACGCCAGCAGGCTCAGCTCGACCTTCACTCCGGCGGACCGGCCGCCTTGGCCAGGGCGGCGGCACGGCGACCGGCGAAGTGCCGTTCCGCCTCCTCAAGGGCAATCGGCGGCCGCTGGTCCTCCAGCGCCTCCACGACCTTCGCCCGGAACCAGGCGTCATGCGCCTCCGGGTTGGTGGTCAGTCCGGCGGGCAAGGCACCCTCATTGGCAACGCGGGTCAGCAGGATGCGGACCGCGTCCGAGACCGTCAGGCCCATCCCGTCGAGCACCTCGGCCGCCCGGTCCCTGACCGCCGGGTCAATCCTGGTTTGCACAAGCGCAGTCGCTCCCAAGGTGTCTGCTCCTCCTTGCCCAGAGCGTTGTAATGCAAACGAATGACGGACGCCAGCGGCGCGGCCTGCCCCAATCCGGTCCACCCCACACTGATCGCCCGGTGTCCTCCCGCCCCGTTCGCAAAACCTGGCCGTAGGGTCACGGCATGATGGAGGGACCTGGCATGGCTCATCTTACCTTGCAGCTTGGTGCGGCCCTGGTGGTGCCATTCCCCGTGTGTGGGTCAGCAGCGGGTTTCGGCGCTGATCAGCACCACACTGCGTTGAAAATCCCTAGCTCCCCTGGGTCCCACACCTGCGCTGGTTTACAAGCTGGCCCGGATCGCGTCCTCCTGGCGGTCCTTGTCCTCGTACACCTTGCGCAGCAGCAGGGGCAGGATCAGCCGGTCATAAAGGAAGCCACCATGGCCGCGGCTGTCGCCGGCGCCCATCCCAGTGATGCACACCAGCCGGCGAACATGGCGCCGGGCCATGACAGCGACCAGCGCCCGCGTCGCCACCGAGAGCGAGGTGACTTCGCGGAACGGACTGATGCCCGTGCCCAGCGAGCTGACAACGGCGTCGCAGCCTTCGAGGGCGCGGGTCAATGCGCCCTCGTCGCGGGCGTCGCCTTCGATGAGCCGGGCGCCGGCGAGGTCGGGGACATTTGCCCCCGAGCGGACCAGGGCCACGACGGATTGGCCTTTCGTCATGGCCTCACCAACAATCAGGCGGCCGGTGCCCCCTGTTGCGCCCAGCACTAGGATCTTCACCTAGCCGGCCTGCCACTGCTCTGCCGCCTCGGCGGCGAAGTCGCGGTAGGACCGGAGCGGCCGGCCCAGCAGCTGCGTCAACCGCTCTGTGTCACCGGGATCGGGCAGCATTCCATCTTCCTGGATGCGGCCCATCATCAAGCGCATGTCGTAGGCCATCCAGCCCGGTGCGTAGGCTTTCATCTGCTGTTCGAAGGCGGCCGTGTCGTTGCCACTATACTGGATGGGGCGCTTCAGAACCTCGCTCCAGAGGCCTGCGATGGCGATGCCGGTCAGCACCTCGGGACCGACGACGTCCAGTACCTCGCGGGGAAGTGGGCCGGCTGCCTCGTCCCGCTTTATAAGATTGAGAGCGGCAACCTCTGCCAGGTCGCGTGTGTCGACCATTGCCGCGCCCGTGCTTCCAATCGGCATCGGATAAACACCCTTGCCGATCAAAGCATCTTTCAGCGACATGTCATTCTGCATGAAGTAGGCCGGGCGCAGGATCGTGACCGGCAGGTCGAACTGCTCGATCATGCGTTCGACGGCGTACTTGCCTGTGAAATGCGGCACGTCGGTGTATTTGTCGGCGTGGATCACCGAGAAGTACACGAACCGCTCGATCCCAGCCTCGCGTGCGAGACCAAACGTGATCAGTGCTTGCGTAAGCTCGTCCGGCGCCACGGCATTGAGCAGGAACAGCGTACGCACCCCTTTCAGCGCAGTGCGCATGGAGTCCACGTCCGTGAGGTCGCCGGTGACTGGCGTCACCCCGGCCGGCAGCTTCTTCTGCTGCTCGGCCACGCGAACCAAGGCCCGCACATCGGCGCCGCGCTGTGCGAGCTGCGCCACGACCTGCGAACCGACGTTGCCGGTGCTGCCTGTCACGAGGATGGTCATGTGCGTGCTTCCTTGTTTTGGCTGGGAATAACCGATGGTGGCCCGCTTCCCGGTCCACTCAAGGTGGAGTGTCCCGCGTGGGAGGCGTAGGCTGCTGAATTGGGACGGACCGTTCCACAGGTGAACCACCCATGGACCTGCTCGCGCTTGCCGACTTCAACCTGGTTGCGGCCCATGGCGGCTTCGGACGCGCGAGCCGGGCGAGCGGGAAGTCGAAGGCGACGCTGTCCCGCCGGGTCAAGGAGCTGGAGGAGGGCCTTGGCATCCGCTTGCTGGAGCGCGGCGCACGCTCGCTCAAGCTGACCGAGGGCGGCAGGAGCCTGTTCGCCCGCACCGAAGGGCTGCTGAGGGAGGTCGCGGAGGTGGGCGCCGCGATCAGCACAGGCCTCGACCAGCCACGCGGGCCGCTTCGCGTCAGCGCCCCGGTGCTGCTCGCCCACGTGGCGCTGGGCCGCATCGCAGCCGATTTCGCGCGCGCCTACCCGGAGGTGCGGCTCGAGATCACGGCCGAAGACAGGATCATCGATCCGGTCGAAGACGGCTTCGATGTGGTGATCCGCACCAACCCGGCGCCGGACGAGCGCCTGGTCGGCCGCTGCATCCTGCACGATGAGCTGGTGGTGGTGGCACCCCCGTCGCTGGTCCGGCCGGCAAGCAGCATGGATGATAATCCCTCGGTTCCGGCTGTCGTGCTGGGCGCGTGGCCGCCGGGCATGACCTGGCGCATCGCAGGCGATCAACACCCCGGCACCGTCCGGCCCGACCCGGTCCTACGGCTGTCGTCCCTGCTCATGGTGCGTGATGCGGTGCTCGCTGGTGCCGGGGCTGGCCTGCTGCCCCGGTTCATCGTGGCCGACGACATCCAGGCCGGGCGCCTGGCGTGCTGGGGCGCCGTCAAAGACAGGCCGGTCGCCATCTGGGCCCTGCATCCCTCCCGCAGGCTCGTCAGCAGCAAGGTGGCCGCCTTCCTCGACTTCCTGGTCAAGGCATTCCCCGGGCAGGTACTTTGACCGACATGGCACATCAGCGCCCAGGGCGGCGATGGCGCACCAGCGCCAGGTCGAATAGCCCGACGATGGCCAAGGCCGCCGATGGCGGCTCTGGAACAGGAGCGGGCCATCATAGCCGAGTGACCACCTGGGATTCGTTTGACGGACACCCCTGGCCCTGGCTGCCAATCAGGATGCTGTGGCGTCAGATGGCCAACCTGCACAGCTTCGTGGTCACAGCGCCAAACAGGCGCTCAACGCTTCGCTCTTTTGCGAGGCGATTTCAGATTGCCGAGGTGCCGCCATCGACAGACAACTCCACCCCATTCACATAGCTCGAATCGTCGGAAGCAAGAAACAGCGCCACCGTCGCAATTTCCTCAGGGCGGCCCATCTCTCCCCGTGGGATCAAGGATTCGTACCGCCGCCTCGTCTCTGCGTCGAACAGCTGATTCTGAATAGGTGTGGCGATCTGCCCCGGGCTCAGCACGTTCACCCTGATCTTTCTGTCCTTCAGTTCGTTGAGCCACCCGCGGGCGAAGGCGCGCAGCGCAGCCTTGCTCCCCGAATATACACTATAGTCAGGCCAGCCTTTGACCGAGGCGATCGACCCGGTCATGAATATCGATCCGCCATCGTTGAAAAGCGGCAGCGCCTTCTGGACCGTGAACAGCGTACCACGTGTGTTCAGACCGAAGAGCGCATCGAAGTTCTTCTCGGTAACCCCACCGAGCTTCTGCGCTTCACCCCCCATACCGGCGCTCGCGAACAGCACGTCGATGCTGCCTTTTTCCCGCTGTACCGTATCGAACAGGTGGTCCAAATCGTCGAGATTGGACGCATCGCCCTGCACGCCGGTCACGTTCCGGCCGATCAGCTTGACCGCCTCATCCAGAGCGTCCTGTCTCCGGCCCGTGATGAACACATAGGCCCCTTCTTCAACGAACAACTTGGCACTGGCCAACGCCATGCCGCTTGACCCACCCGTTATAACCGCAACCTTGCCATCAAGCTTTCCCATGACCGCTCCTTCGCAGAATTCAGCAACACTCGCCTTCAATGCAGGCGCCGACGCATCCTGCGTGACGCAGCGCACCGGGCGACCGAGCACATGCTGCCTGGCGCCTTCGTCGTGTTGAGGTTGGAAGGCGTGACTTGATGCGCGGTCATTATGATGGCCTTTGCTCAAATGGAGTGATCGGCACAGGCCGGCGGCGCGGGCGGGAGGCACCCCGCGCCGGTCCGCGGACTCAGCACGCAAGCGCACCAGGGATGCCTGCCCGGACAGAGGGGCCGCCAGGGTCGGAAACTACCTAGCTGTCGGGGTAGATGACCATCGCCTCTAAGCCCCGCGGCATGGGGCGAAGCCGCCGGCAGCTTGGGTTTGAGGCCGCAGCCCCGGGCAGCCGTGTTGCTTCGCCCCGGCGATACACGGCCTGGACGAAACAGCAAGGAAATCATTGTCACCCTGAAGGGGGCACGCCCCGCGCCTGTGCAAGGTTGGCACGGCGTATCTGCCGGACACGGACCACGGCGCCAAGGAACGGGATATGGCCTTGCTCCCATTCTTTGGGGTAATCCAACTCGCCCATGAGCGCGGCATCGTGGTCCTAATGTGCCGATCGGGTTGGTAGGTCAGGGTGCCCGCCGGCACATCCGGCTGCGGTCCCCTGCCCTGCACCACCACTGGCGCTCAACGTGCCACATCAGGCAGGAGATTCGACAACACAGGGGGCATATTTGATCACCGATACCCGCCAGCGCCCTGGCAGGCCGTGGCTTCGTAGTTGGGCCAGCTGCTGGGCAGATGGCAGGCAAGAGACAGGGCATAGGCCGGCCGGGGAAGGTTCGGAGACTACCTATCCCCGGGACAGCATAGGAAACAGCCTCGGCAGATGTATGGAATCTAAACCCAGGAACACTGGTGGCGAATTCAGCGGCTCCGCCGCCACTGGTCATCCAGGGGGCCGCCAAGGGGTCAAGAATGGCTGCAGAAGCAAGCCCGCTGGCCTCCAGCGCGTGTGAATAAACGGCCGCCTTGAATTCGCTACCAGTGTCCCAAAGATAGAATTCATACACCTTGCAGCACCGCAGAATGTGCGTTCCGGCCGCAGCATCCAACATAGGCAACGAGCGGTCCGCTGTCCGCCAGGGTTGGTTTGGCGGACAGGGCGGGCCTGTCCAGTCGCAGGTGGTTTAGCGGACAAGCAAGAAAGATGGAATCTGGTAGCAACGGAGCCGAAAGTTTGATTGGAAGGCTTGGGCTTGATGACCTGCGTTATAGGGGTCACCTCACGGTTTGCTCAAAATTGCACGCTAACAAGCTTTCAGATCGTGCTTGCCTTTCAACACGGTTCTGAAAGGGGTTTGTGCAACGAGAATTACTAGCAGCTACCGTGCTATCCCGTGTTCTTTCGCAACCGTAGGTTTGTGCAAGCCCCTGACACATCAGGGTTCTCGGCTTAGCGTGCGATTTCGAGCAAACCGTGAGGTGACCCCTTGATTGTAGGCCGGACCCCTCAAACCCGTTGCAATGGTCTTGGGCACGGCCGCCTGATGATTGCTATCCAAGGGGCCGATGATTGCGGTCTCTACACGTAGCCTGGCGGTCGGCACACCAAACAGGGCGTGGTATAGCGTGTATCCACAATTATGGCGCTCACAGACGATGGATCCTCTGAAGGCGTGGCGCCCGGGAGGGCCCCGCTCACCTATGGGTATATTCCGACCCTGCCTGGTTCAGACTCCTAAGCAGCCCTTTTTAGGGCGTTGTCAGGTTGGCAGACCCGGCCGGGCCATGGCAGCGTGGCAGGCATGACGACGACCCCCAATCCCTATCGCGGCTTCCGCCTTCCGACCGAGGTGATCGAGCATGTGGTCTGGCTGTATCACCCCTTCAGCCTCAGCCTGCGCGATGTCGAGTTGATCCTGGCCGCCCGTGGCGTGGTGGTCAGCTACGAGAGCATCCGCGAGTGGGGCCTGCGCTTCGGCCGGCTGTTCGCCAACACACAGAAGCGGCGCAGGCTAAAGCCGGACGACAAGTAGCACCTCGACGGGGTGTTCCTGCGCACCTGAGGCAAGACGCATCCCCTCTGGCGCACGGTGGACCAGCATGGAAACGTGTTTGACATCCTGGTCCGGAGCCGGCGCAGCGCCTGCGCGGCCAAACGGTTCTTCCGCAAGCTGCTCAAGGGTCTGCAATATGTCCCGCGTGTAATCGTCACCGACAAGCTGCGCAGCTATGCTGCCGCCAAGCGTGAGATCCTGCCCGACGTCGAGCATCGGCAAAGCCGCTACTTAAACAACCGGACCGAGGTTTCGGACCAGCCGACGAGGCGACGAGAACGGCAGATGCGGCGGTTCAAGTCAGCACGGCACGCCCAGCGCTTCCTGTCCGCCCACGCCCGCATCCACAACCACTTCCAGCTCCGCCGTATTCATCCGGCGAGGGCCGCGGCTGGGCGCGATCAGGCTGCGGCGGCGGTGTCCTGATTGGGTTTGCGCCAGTTCCAGGGCAGCAGCTCGTGCAGGCGGGATGCGGGGTGGTCGTTGATCCGGCGCAGCACGTCGGCCAGCCAGGCGCGCGGGTCGACGCCGTTCAGCTTGGCGGTGACGATGAGCGAGTACATGGCCGCGGCCCGGTCGCCGCCGCGATCTGATCCGCAGAACAGCCAAGACTTTCTTCCAAGGGTCACGCCACGCAGCGCGCGTTCGGCAGCATTGTTGGTCAGGCAGATGCGGCCATCGATGGTGAACCGGGCGAACGTGTCCCAGCGCTTGAGCATGTAGTCCATCGCCTTGGCGACATCGGCGTGGCGGGACATCTTGGCCCGGGCAGCCCGCATCCAGGTCTCCAGGCCGGCTACCAGCGGTACGATGTGCTTCTGCCGCACCGCCAGGCGCTGGTCGGCCGGCAGGCCGTTGATGGTGCGCTCGGCGTCGAAGATGGCGTCGATCCGCCGCACGGCCTCGGCAGCAAGCGGAGCGCGGGCGATCTGGGCCAGTTCAAATAGTTTCCGCCGGCCATGCGCCCAGCATCCTGCTTCAGTCACCGGTCCGGGTTTGCGCCCGGGATGGTAGAGGTCCTGGAACCCGGCATAGGCATCGGCTTGCAGGATGCCGGCGTAGGCCAGCAAGTGCTTCTGCGGGTGCTCGCCCCGGCGGTCGGGCGAGTAGTGGAACACCGCTGCTGGCGGCGCCGGCCCGCCAAACGGCCGGTCGTCGCGCACATAGGTCCAGAGCCGGCCAATGCTTGTCTTGCCCCGCGCCAGCACTGGCACGGTCGTGTCGTCACCATGGATGCGCCCAGCTGCGAGCACATGCGCCCGGATCAGCGCCACCAAGGGCGCGAGCGTGGCCGTGCAGGCGCCGACCCAGTCCGCCATCGTGGACACGTCCAGCTCGATGCCCTCGCGGGCAAAGGTCTCGCTCTGGCGGTTCAGCGGCAAGTGCTGGCCGAACTTCGCCTCTAGGATGGTGGCCAGCAACTCCGGCCCGGCGCGACCGCGGGCAATGGGGTGAAACGGCGCCGGCGGTTGCGTCACCGCCTCGCACGCCCGGCAGGCAAACCGCTCGCGCACGGTCTGCACCACTTTCCAGTGCCGGGGCACCAACTCCAGGGTTTCCGTTACGTCCTCGGGTCGTGTCCCTGGACGTGGTGTAGGAGCGGCGCCGTCTGGCCCGCCGCCGTGGCCGCCGTAGGCGGTTGCGGCGGCGGGCCAGACGGTGGCCATCGCGGTGGTCCTGGGTAGGGTTGGGTTGCGAGCGCAACTCTGACTCAAGGACCCCACGATGACCGACGACACCATCGCCCTTCGCGCCCTGTTGGAGAAGGGTTCTGACGCCTCCGTCCTGCGCGAGATGATCGGCTTTGCCGCCCACCGCCTGATGGAGCTGGAAACCGAGGCCCGGTGCGGGGCCGCGCACGGCGAGCGCAGCCCGGAGCGCCAGGTGCAGCGCAACGGCCACCGCGACCGGGACTGGGAAACGCGCGCGGGCACGGTTGAGCTACGCATCCCCAAGCTGCGCAAGGGGTCATACTTCCCCTCTTTCCTTGAGCCCCGGCGCACGGCGGAGAAGGCGCTGACGGCCGTCATCCAGGAAGCCTACATCCAGGGCGTCTCGACGCGCAGCGTGGACGCCCTGGTGCAAGCGATGGGCGGCACGGGCGTGAGTAAGAGCGAGGTTTCCCGGCTTTGTAGCGAGCTGGACGAGCGCGTGGGCGCGTTCCTATCGCGCCCCATCGAAGGCGAATGGCCCTATCTCTGGCTTGATGCCACCTACGTCAAAGCTCGCCGTGACCACCGCATCGTTTCAGTTGCGGTGATCGTCGCCGTGGCCGTCAACACGGACGGCAGGCGCGAGGTGCTGGGCATGACGACCGGCAACTCGGAGGCCGGGCCGTTCTGGACCGAGTTCTTACGTTCCTTGACCCGCCGCGGGTTGCGCGGGGTCAAGCTGGTGATCCCCCTGCGACGACTCCGTCGTCAGGTCGGACGCGCACGAGGGGCTGAAGGCCGCAGCCAGCCGCGTGCTGGGCGCCACCGCCCAGTGCTGCCGAGTGCATTTCCTTCGCAACGCTATGAAGCATGCAGGACGAACGCAACGGCGCATCGTCGCCGCCTGGATCGGCACGGCGTTCGCCGAGGCAGACCAGGCCGCCGCGCGCAAGCAGTGGCGGGCCGTAGCCGACCAACTCCGGCCGCGCGTCAGCAAGCTCGCCAGGCTGATGGACGGCGCCGAGGACGACGTGCTGGCCTACATGGGCTTCCCGGCTGCCCACCGGGCTAAAATCCACAGCACAAATCCGCTCGAACGGCTCAACAGCGAAATCAAGCGCCGCAGCAACGTGGTCGGCATCTTCCCGAACGAAGCCGCCGTCGTCAGGCTCGTCGGCGCGCTTCTGCTGGAACAAAATGACGAGTGGGCCACCCAGCGCCGCTACATGACCCTGGAAACCCTGGCGCCAATCAGCGATGATCCCGCCGTCAAGCTGCCCACCGCTGCAGCCTGACAGCGGCACAGCCCCGCTCAGGACCGCCACGCGCTCCTACACCACGGCTTGGGACACGATCCGTCCTCGCCGAGCTTGGACAGCTTGCCCTGGCAGCACGGGCAGGCGGTCGGGCTGGGGATCACCACGCGCTCGCGCGGCAGGTGCGCCGGCAGCGGCCCGCGCACCGGCTTGCGGCGGGCCGGGCGGCGAGCCGGCTGTCCTGCCGCGTCCGCGTCCGTATCCAGCGCCGCCTCGTCCTCGGCGCACGCCGCCTGCACCTCCTCAAGCTGCAGCTCCAACTGGTCCAGCAGCTTGCGCCCGCGCTCGGATGAGGCGCCGAACTGCTCGTGCCGCAACTTGGCGATCAGCAGCTTGAGGTGCACCACCATCGCCTCGGCACCCGACGCGCGCGCCTCGGCCTCGCGCCGCGCCAGCTGCTCGGCGGCCAGGGCAGCACGGAGTGCGGCGATGTCGTCTGGGGCGGGTTCGGTGGCGGACGTCACACGAGGGAGTCAACCACACGCGGCGCCGGCTGTGTACCCCTTTGTGCCGTGCGGCTACGCCGGATGCGTCAGCCGGCCATCTCCGGCCGCCAGGTCCGCTGCGGGGCTCTCCAGTCAATCCCCTCCAGCAGCATGGACAGCATCGCCGGCGTCAGCGCCACCACGCCGTCCCGGGCTTGCGGCCACACGAACCGGCCCCGCTCCAGCCGCTTCACATACAGCGACATGCCGGTGTCGTCGTGCCAAAGGCATTTCACCAGGTCGCCGCGGCGGCCCCTGAAAATGTAGAGGTCGCCCCCGTGCGGGTCGCGCTCCAGCGCCTGCTGCACCTGCAGCGCCAAGCCGTTCATGCCGCGGCGCATGTCGGTGCGCCCCGCCGCCAGCCATACCCGCACGCCAGAGGGGATCGGGATCATCCGCGCAACGCCGCCAGCACGCGCCGCAGCGCGGCCTGGTTCACGTCCGCACCCACCCGCACCTGGCGGCCATCGCCCAACTCGATCTCGATCAGGCCCGCCTGGGGCCGGGCCGGCGCGGACGCCGCTGCCGGAGGTCGCGCAGCAGCCGGTTCGGGATGGGACGGGCCAGGCGCCGCCAAGGACGTGCCGAGCACCTGCACCGGCATGAACACCGGCATCTCCGGACCCGTCAGCACGCCGTCGCGCACCTGCCGCCGCCAGGCGAACAGCAGGCTCTCGCACACGCCGTGGCGGGCCGCCACCGCACGGACCCGCGTGCCCGGCTCCGCCATCTCCGCAACCAGCCGCAGCTTGTCGTCCACGCTCCAGCGCCGCCGCCGCTCCCGGCCAGTGATGATCTCCACCACGCCATCCATCCACACACCTCACACGCCGACTTAACCAGCGCTTTAAGGTGGCAGGCGGCTCACGCCCAGGCGGCCCTCGCCGGGTGGATACGCTCCGCCGCCACCTCCTGACCGCTAACCAGAACCGTGCCGGCCGCGACGCTGCCTTCCTTACCTGGCGCGAGGTGGTCGGCATCGTGTCCGCAGCGTGAGACCCTGATCGCCCGCCAGGGCCTGGTAGTGCCCCAACCATCAACCTGACAACGCCCGCTGAATGGTCTGGATACGGACGCGCTTACCGAACGGATACAGCGCGCCACAGGCGCAGGTGCCTACGCTGTTCATCATACCTGTTGTCTATCTCTACATGGACAAGCTCAGCAGCTAGCTCTGTAACCGACCTGACCAGGGCGCCCTCAGGCACTTCCTGCACCCGCCGTTTGGGTCATGCACCGACAGTGAGCTGGGTGAAGTCCTGATACCAGCTCTGGGCCTGTTTGAATCCCTTGACACGCGGGCTGAAGGCGCGGGGGTTCAGGTCGTGGACCACGAAAAGCCAGGGCGCGTCGTCGATGATGCGGGCATGCGCCTTGGTGATCAGGGCGTCGCGCGGGCCGGCGTCGAAGGTACGAAAGGCTTCGTTCATCAGGGCATCAACTTCGGGGTTGTGGTAGGTGCTCCAGTTCGAGCCGTTGGGCGGGATTGCGGAGCCGTGAAAGTTGAGGAAGAGCTGCGTCGGATCGGAGATTGGCAGGCCGTGGTTGATGGCGTCGCGGCGGGGGGCGGTGGGTGAGTCGGCGGCGACGCGCAGGGCACCCAGGACGTTGTTCCAGTCGGCGACCTCGTAGTCGACCTTGACGCCGAGTTCTGCGAGGCTCTGCTGCACGAACTCGGCCATCGGCAGCGGGACCATGTTGCCGCTGCCGGCGGTGGGCAGCATGACGGTCAGGTTGAGCGGCTTGCCGGGACCATACCCGGCCTCGGCGAGGAGGGACCTGGCTTTCGCCGGGTCGTACGTGAAGTGTTCCTGGGGCGTGCCGAAGTATTTGTAGCTGTCGGGCCAGGGACCGCGGGCGGGGATGGCGGTGCCGGCCAGGAACTCGACCATGGCGTCGCGGTCGATGCCGAAATTGAGCGCCAGGCGGATGCGGCGGTCCCGCAGGGGGGAGTTGGCGGCGTCGTTGACATGCCAGGCCCAAACATGGGGGTAAGGCTTCTTCACGATCTGGAAACCCGCTGCGGTCAGCGAGGCGAGCGAGTCGGGTGGCGGGTATTCGATCCAGTCGAGCTGGCCAGAGCGCAACGCGGCGACGCGCGTGCTGGGGTCGGGCACCGGGCGGAGGATCATGCGCTCGACGTTCGGGATGCGGGCGCGGTCCCAGTACTGGTCGTTGCGGGCAAGCTCGAAGGAAACGCGCGGGGTGCGGGCGACCAGCTTGAACGGCCCGGTGCCGGAGGGCGCGTCCTGAAAGGCGAGCCAGTTGCCGACCTTGGCATACTGGGTAGGGCTGACGATGAAGACCCTTGAGAGGAGGTAGGGCAGCATGCTGAACGGCTCGGCGGTCCAGAGCGCCAGGTGGTTGTCGTCGATCTTCTCGTAGCGCTGCACTTGCGAGGTGTAGGTGCGGTAGGTGAGCGCCTGGGTGTGGTCGAAATGCGCCGCCTTCTCGTTCAGGTGGCGGTCGAAGTTCCACAGCACGGCTTCGACGGTGAGCGGGCTGCCGTCGTGGAAGCGGACGCCCTGGCGGAGGGTGAACACCCAGCGGCGGTGGTCGGCCGGGTCGATGCCCCACTCGGTGGCCAAGCCCGGGGTGAGGTCGGCGAAGTGGTCGGTGTCGGTGAAGTCCCAGTTCACCAGGGCGTCGTAGATGGTGTAGCCGGCGAAGCGCCCGCCTTCGCTGCCGTTGTCGGGGATCCCTCCGGTGGTAGGCACGTCGGAGGTGGTCATGCCGATGCGCAGCACGTTGCCGGGGGATTGGGCATGGGCCGGCCCGGCGATGGCCAGGCCGGCGGAGGCGGCGAGGAGGTCGCGGCGGCGGATGGTCATGCAGCGCCTGCATGGGCCGGCAGCGGCGCAACGGCGAGCGGTGGGAAGGCGGGCGGCGAGATGCGGCGCATGGAGGCGGACTCGTAGGCGGAGGCGATCTGTAGCAGGACGTCCTCCTTGCCGGGCTCGGCGCGGAAGACGAGGGAGAATGGCAGCCCGGGGGCGGCCAGCGCGGTGGGGGTTTCGGAGAGCGTGGGCACGTAGCTCTTGCAGTCCGGGCTGAGCTTGAAGACTGGGTCATAGGCGGTCTGCACGTAGCCGGCGGGGATCAGGATCTCGGTGAGCCCGGCATTCGGCCCGTAGAGGGACTCGGCACGGAGGTTGCCCCAGACGCCAGGCTCGCCGGCCCCGCCGATCTTGCCCGGCGGCAACGGGGTATGCAGGCGCACGAGGGCGTCGAGCTTGTTCTCCAGGATGACCATCATGTCCAGGCGGCGGAGCATCTCGCGCAGCATGATGCGTTCGTTCACGCCCTGGCGGCCGAGCAGATCGTTGCGGGGATCGGTGACCTCCTCCCAGTTCTTGAAGGCGGCGCGCTGGTCGTCGCCCCAGAACTTGGAGCGGGCGTTGAGGGATGCCCAGTCGGAAAGGGTTTCCTCGATGCCCAGCGCCCGCCAATCGGCCGCGCGGCGCATGAGGTATTGCGAGAGGTGGAAGCGGAAGGTGGGAGCGAGCTCCTGCTGCTGGACGGTCGCGATATCGAGGTTCGACGGCGGGGCGATGCGGCCCTCGGCCATGCCGACGAGGTAATCCATCGGCGCCAGCGTGCCCGACCCGAAGGTGCGGCCGGGCAGGAACTCGGTGGGTTGGATCGCGGCGGCGAAGTCCTTGAAGACGGGGGCGCCGTCGGAGGCGAGGCGGAACAGCAGCTCGGGCATGAAGACGGGGACGAGCCGGGCAAGGCCGCGGCGGAAGTCGGTCGCCATCGGTTCGAGGTCGGGGTCGGGAGTCCAGAGCGGGTCGGCGGATTCGACGAGGGTCGCGCCGAGGCAGCCATGCAGGACATTCTTGATTTCGGCGCTGGCGGCTGTGGTGATGGGCTCGACCAGCTTCGCGCCGGGAAGCATCGATTCGCGGATGACGCCGATACGCAGGCCCTTGAGCGCGCCGGGTTCGCCCGACCGGGTGACGTGGGACGCATAGGGGGTGGGCAGGACCGTGGCGCGGGCCACGGTGGTGAAGGGGTCCCGCGGGTCGTAGTAGCCGTTCTCCTCGTCCTTGAGGGCATCGAGGATCTTGGCGGCATCGCCGATGCGGCGGGCGTGGATGCCGGTGCGGTCGCAATAGATGTCGGCGCCGATCGCGCCGCCGTTGAAGCCGATCATGGCCTTGTGCGGGAGGATGAGGGCAACGGCATTGTGGTTCGAGGGGCCGCGGCAGGAGGCGCGGGTCTCCTCGCCGAGGCTCGCCATGACGAGATTGATGCTGACGGAGAGGGCGGAGCCGGAGGAGGAGCCGAGGGAAGCGGAGCGCGTGGTGTCGTAGGGGTTCGACGGATTGCCGGCCCAGGTGCTGCGCTGGTAGCCGAGGGTGGAGGGGAGCACCTGGTGCGGCGCGTGGCGGCCGCCGGGATCGCCGGCGCGGCCGTTGTATTCGGTGTTCACGGCCTTTGCGAAGATGATGGCGCCCTTGCGACGGAGCTGATCGACGAGGATATGGTCGCGGGCCGGCGCGTCCATGGTGTAGGCCGCGTCGCCGCCGCCAGTGGAGCGCATGTCCTTGGTATCGAACGGGTCCTTGAAGGAGAAGACGACGCCATACAGGGGCATGGCCGCCAGGTCGGGGGCGGCGCCGTAGGTGGCGTCGAGCTCGGCGGCGCGTTCGATTGCGTCGGGGTGGTGGCGGAAGACCTCACAGGCCGGCGGCGCCCCGGGGGGCAGCGGACCCAGGGAGGGGTGACGGTCGAACTCGCCCTTGCAGGTGACGGAGCGCTCGCCGCGGATGTTCAGCGTGCCGAGTGCGTTGACCTGGCCTGCGTCGGGGATGCCGGCGATCATGCCGAACTGCTGGTGGACAGCCGGGTCGGAGCGGGTCGGCTCCATGCGGCCGAACTCGAGCGGCGGGCCGTCGTAGCGGTCGAGGTCCGGGAGGATTGCGGCAGCGGGAAGGGTCTGGGTCGGAAAGTGGAGCGGGGCTTCGCCGCGGATCGCGCCTGCAACTTCGGCGACGGGGTCGCCGTCGGCGGTGACGAGTATGCTGGCAACGCCGTTGTAGGCGCGGACGCGGGCGAGATAATGGCGAACGATCGCGACGCAATTGGTGCGGGCGTCGCTAATGGCCTGGTGAAGCTCGTCGATCGTGGCTTCTTCGAGCTGGAACGTTTTCACGACACTGTCCAAGATCGCCTCCAGCCCCAGTTATGGACGGGAGCAAAGCAAACCCCGTGCCATGACACGGCGCCGCAACACGTTGGCCACCATGGTGAACCCGCCGAGCCGGATGCCGACATCGAACCGCTCCGCGACGATATCCGTTATGCCGTAGTCGATCACGACTTCCACCTTGACGTCCGGATAGCCCGGCAGGAACGCCTTGAAAGCGGGCCAGAGAATGACGGCGGCGTGTCCGTCCGCCGTGATCCGGACGGGCCGGACGGCATGCACGCAGGTCGTTCGGCGCGGCTAACTCGGCGTCGAGGACATTGCCCGGGGCCGCTGAACAACCGGTGTCTACGCGCCGGACATCGCCGTGAACTGGGAAAGATCAATAAGAAGCCAGGCTATACCCCGTCCTAACTAGGGACAGCAAAGCGGTGAAGATCGCATTGTTCTTGCCGGAAGTCGGTCGCTTCGGCACTACGCCGCTTGGACAGCGAAGGCGCGGAGCGGAGCGCCGGTGCCGCCGACGATCCGGATCGGGAAAGCGCAGATGGTCCATTCGCCGGTGGCGAGCCTGCCGAGGTTGGTGGCCACCTGGAGGAAACAGACGCCGGCGTGAAGCAGGATGTTGTGCACGGGCTCGGTGACGTCGACGGGCTCGTCGAGGCCGACCAGGTCGGTGACGACGACGCCGGGGTTCTGGCGGGCGAGCCATTCGGCGCCGTCGGTGGTGATGAAGGCGCGATGGCCGCCGAAGTCGGCGCTGACGCCGTAGGCGGCGTCGTGACCGGTCCAGAGCACGGCGGCGCTGCCCGGACCCAGGGCTTGGTTGGTGCGGTCGAGTACGGCCTGCAGGTCGGCAGCGCCGATGCCCTCGAGCGGGGCCTTGTGCGTCATGTCGAACAGGATGGGACGAAAGACGAGGGAGGGGAGCGGCAAGGCGTCGATGGCCGGGCCGTGCTCGTCGAAGTGGTAGGGCGGGTCGAAATGTGTGCCGGCGTGCTCGCTGAGCATCATGGCATTCTCCTGCCAGGAGCGGCCGAGGCCGTGAAAGTGTCCGGTGACGCGATGGTTCGTGCGCAGCCAGATGTTCGGCACCGCGCCGAGGGCGGGCATGCCGGGAAAGATGTCATGGGTGAGGTCCAGGAGGGTGCCGCCCTGCCAGCCGACGAGCGCGCAGGCGCGGATGATGGAGCCGGCCCCGCCACGGATGCGCAGGGGCGCGGCGGCAAGGTGGAATGATCGTCCATCGACGGCCGCGAGGTTGGCAAGCTGCTCGATCGTCAGCGCGCCGGCCTGGTGCAGCAACCGCTTGGTTGTCGCATCGGTATCGGAGGGGGCGCCGAGACCGGGGAAGTCGGCAGCGACCAGGCCGGGGCTGCGGTCGGCGAGAACCTGGGCGCCCTCGGCGGTCAGGAAAGGCCGGTTCCAGAAGTAGTCGGGGTCTTTCAGATAGAGGTCGCTACCGGTCCAGAGCACGGCGGCGTCGCCGGGCAGGATGGTATCGAAGCCGGCCTGGTGCAGTTCGGCAGGGCCGATGCCCCGGGTGCGGAGATTGCCGCGGAGGTCGAGCAGGCGGGCGGGGCGGATGAAGCGCTCGAGAGGAACCTGCTCGATGGGCGTGCCGGCCGGGTCATAGCGGAGCGGGCCGTCGATGTGGGTGCCGGTGTGGTCGGTGGTGAAGAACACCCGGCCGGAACGGGACTGCGTCTCATTGAAGATGCGGCGGGACGAGGCGTAGCTGGTGCGCTCCCAGAATTTCGGGGGTAGGTCGTCGCAAGGCATGCCCTCGTGGAAGGGCACGCTGAGGTCGACGATGTCGAGGATGGGCATGTCAGGCTTCGCTCTCTTCGGTTTGCGCGACCATGCGAAGGAAGCGTTGGGTGCGTTCCTGCTTCGGGTTGCCGAGGACCTGGTCGGGTGGCCCCTGCTCGACGATCAGGCCGTCGTCCATGAAGACGACGCGGTCGGCGACGTCGCGGGCGAAGCGGACCTCGTGGGTCACGATGACCATGGTCATGCCGGCTTCGGCAAGGCCGCGGATGACGGACAGCACATCGCCGACCAGTTCCGGGTCGAGGGCGGAGGTCGGTTCATCGAACAGCATCAGGCGGGGCGAGACGGCCAGCGCGCGGGCGATGGCGACGCGTTGCTGCTGCCCGCCGGAGAGGCGGTGCGGCAGGTGATCGGCGTGATCGCCGAGGCCGATGCCGGTCAGGGGCTACGCATGAGATTTCTCTCGCCTGCCGCGCCCTGACGTATGATGACGCGCCCTCGCGGTTGCGGGGGAGCGGGGCATGTCGATCGAGAAGCTGGGCCGGTATCTTGTTGCGGTCGAGGA
>JAABUX010004120.1_pt1 | contig 18706 bp, 1 predicted proteins | sample 5561851 | NCBI WGS metagenome assembly JAABUX01 (sample SAMN10711883, study PRJNA513361) | rock metagenome | isolation source: Antarctica rocks | place: Antarctica: Victoria Land, Richard Nunatak red sandstone | collected 2016-01-03 | reverse complement strand
AAAAATTAGTACTAGGTTACTTATAAGTATAATATTACTACTAATATCTATACTTATATCTATATACTCTAGTATAGCCCTACTATCTTTATTCGCCTCTAAAAACTCTAATATATCTAGATATATAGTAGTATCCCTAGTCTTATTAATCTCTAGATCTATCGGGATTTATTTATAAAGTTAATTAATCTTATCCTTATTTAAGTAGGCCTTAGGCCTAGGGTCTCTCCTATACTTTATGCCTCGCGTTATAAGATACTAGTTAAAATACCTTATTAATAATCTAGCCGTTTTAGTAATAAAACTATATATAAGATAGGAGCGACTTATTATAACTCTCTTTTATACTAAAGAAGTTAAGTTATACCTTAAATATGTTATATAGCTTATAATACGCGTTAATATTATGTCTTTTATTACGCTAGCCTTAGGGTTATTATTATATAAATATTAAGGCGTAAAGCTACTTATATAATAAGTCTTAGCCTGAATTTAGGCTAAATTTAGGCTAGATTTTACCTAGTTTTAATTTACTAAGACTAGATCCTTCTTATCCTAATAACTAGATATTTCTAACTATATCTACTAAATTATTACGCCCTAAGGTACTTATATATACCCTATAATAGATAACGCTAATTTCTTATAGGTACTAAATAGTAATATAGAGTCGTTAGTATTAGTATTATTAGTACCTTCTAGGGAAATAGGGGGACTAGCCCTTAAAGACGCGTAGTAACCTTTAAACTTATAGGGCTTAATTTAACCCTCTTCCTTTACTTTAAGCCTAACCTCTTCTTTATATCCTTTATTACGTCCTTTATTTAATAAATATAATCGGATTAAGGAGTTAGGCGACTAGATAGCTAATCTAGAATAAGTAGTATAAGCTTTATAGGAGGTAGTAGTTAAATTAAGTAATAAAGCTAGTATTTTAGCCGGAGTAGCTTAATATAATATAAGGGTAATTATACTTAATACTAGTAGAAGGAGCGATTTAGAAAGGGATAGTACTCTAATATAGAGTAGATTTAGTACTAAAAATATTAAAATAATATCCTTAATAATTAATTTAGTATAAGAAAGGATTTTATAGTAATATAACTCTTTTAACTTAGCGTAGATCAGGTAAATTCATATAAAAATAAAATATCTCTATCCTATTACCTAGTTTAGGCTAATTTTATTAAGGTCTATATTATTTATAAAGTAATATCCTATCTTAGTTTATCTTTTATCTATAAACTACCTTACCCTCCCTCCCTCTCTCTCTATTCCTCTATTATTATACCTTTAGAATTTTATATAGTATTAGTTAGATAGGCGTTCCTATAATATTATATTTACTCTTATATATATATTAGCGTTTACCTTAATATCTACCCTAGTTATAAGCGCTCTTAAGCCTTAAGGTAACTTTAATTATAGAGAAGGGCCGCTAAAGAATATATAGTCTAAGAAGTATATTATAAGTATATACCTAATTCATTTATAAGGTAATAATTAATAAACTCTTTATTATAGCTACTAAGCTTATTAAGATAAATAGTATCTTTATAAGTAGATTCTTAGGGTTATCTTCTACTAGGTTAAACTTTAATAGGTTATAAAAGGTATATAACTTAACCCTTATTTTATAATTTAGAGAGAAGCTTAAGATTAATAGATATCTAATATTTATCCTAGAACTATATCGCGGTATATTAATATATATATCTATACTTATAAAGTTAGACGCTATTCCTTTAGGTATTTCTAAAGAAGAGTTAATTAGAAGGGAGGAATAAAATACTCCCTTAAGTCTTCAATAGCAATCCGCTATTAATCTCTACTTAAAATCTCCCTCTACTTAAGTACTTAAAGACTTTAAGTTTAATTATAAGCTATTTTAAATAACTATAATTATAACTCTATATAAGGTTAGAGTAGGGATTATCTTAGAGTAGAGTAGGGATAGAGTATTAATACTTATTAATCTCTAGTATAAAAAACTCTAGAAGAGACTAGAATTAAGATATATAGTTAATAGTATATCCTAACTTACTTTATTCTATAAAGCCGATAATTAGCTTATAAGTATAATAAATAATAAGGATTTATAAACTACTACCTACTAGTATCTAATATAAGGGTGGAGATTTATAAAGATCTTAGTTATAATATAAGATAATATTAGTTAGTTAAGTCTTATACCCTTAATAATATATATTAACTCATAAGTAGTAAGTATTAAAGTACCTCCCTCCTAGTTATTTTAGTCGGCCTTATATATACTTCCTTTAGGTCTAGCGTCTACTAATATTCTTATAAAATATAGAGGAAGTATATATTATAGTAGTATCCTAATTTATTTATAGACTTATTTATAAAGGTTATATCTAGGTAAGTTACTTTCTTTTTCTCTTAGGCTCTTAACCTTTAATTTATCTTAATACTTATACTATTAATTAGGTCCGTCTAAGTACTCGCGTTATCTATTATTACTATCCGACTATAATTAAGTATAATAGCCGTTACTAAGTAAAAAGGTTAATATAGGAGTATAAGTAAGGCGGGAGGAGAGTAAGGATAAAGACCTTATATAATATTAATATAGATAAAAGTAGAAGTTAGATATAGCTATTAAGTTAAATATATTACTATTATTATTATTAAGTAAGAAGTCTTCGCTTAATCTTAATCTATATATTATATTAGAGCTAGATATTAAAGAGGAGGGTAATAGGGAGTCCGTCTAATCTAAAATAGATCTTAAGGATTAGTAAGTTAGGCTCCTCTTTTATAAAATTATTATAACTAACCTTCTTAGATTCTAGCGGTCTAGGGATAACTAGTTATATAAGTATCTTTAAGGTGATATATAGCCGCGCGCGGCTAGATTCCTAAAGATCCCTAATTTTAATTTAAGTATAAGTAAAACTATTATACTACTCCTTAGAATACTTAAACCTTTATACTATTAGTAGTAGCTTTATATATTTATTATAATACTTCTTAATATTAGGGCGCTAGACCGTTTTAGTACCCTTATTAGAGATAAAATAGGATTAGGTAAGGTAAAGTTATTAATCCTAGCTTAAATACTCTCTAGCTAATCTCTCTATATTAAGATATAAGAAGCTATTATATTAGCCGTATTTTATTATTAATTATAGTAATAGTAGGAGAAAATCTATTAGGAATAGCGCGATAAACCTGAAACTTTTTAGTATTATAAAGAGGGCGCGGCCCTAGAATCTAAATATCTTATAAATAATTAAGTTTATTAGTATCCTTATTAACTAGAGTTAGAATATTTTAATATTTATCTTATATACGGACTAACAATATTCTTTATATTAAGTAGTAATATCTCGATATAGCTTATAAAGCTTAGTACCCTTATTAATTTTAAAACGCTAGGTATCTAACTTATTAGTAAGTATTTAAGTATTACGGACTAAAATCTTACTTTAACTAGGGATATTATATAGAAGATTAGGGCTATTAGAGATAATAATAACCCTAATATATAGTTATTAAAGAAGGGTAAGGTTATTTACCTAAAGTAATAAGACTTCCTAACTACTTAAAGTACTCTATTCTAGATTCTTACTATATAGTAAATATAGATCGCGAGATCTAAAAGTAGCCTTATTAATATATATTATTAGACCTACTAGAAGAATAAGGAAAAGGTAATAGATAAGGAGATAGTTTAATACCTCTACTACGGCTTAGTAATTATTAATAAGAGCTATATTATAAAGAATACTAGCTAAGGGCCTTAGAAGATCTTATAAAAAATAATATTAGATTAATTAAAATATCGCTTTTAATCTACCGCCTTAAGTAGTATAATAATTAATTCTAATCTAATAGATATTACGGGGCTTATAGATATTATTAGTAGTATTAAGTAGGACTACTCTAATTATAAGTATTACGCGTTCTCTAATATTAGACTCGCGAGCTTAGGTAAGAATATTAATAAATTAATAGAAAACCTAGGGGATATAAATATTATAAAACCCGCTCGCGAGTTAATTAAAATATTTACTACTCTTCTCCTAAACTTCCTTATTAGGAGGTATAAGGAGAGTTAATAGAATAGATAGCTACTTATAGAGCTTAAGCCACTTTATAAGAGTTAAGTAAGGAGTAGATTCCCTAAGAAGTACTAGGCGGCCTTTAATAGAGTAATAATATAATAGAAGATATTAAGTAAAGCCTAGCTAGAATGAAAGTAGATAAATTAGAGGGAATAATATTAAAAGTTAAAGATATTTAAAGAGGCGAACCTTAAGATATTAATAATAATAGATATTAGATTTATATTTACCATTATAAGGATATTATAGTTAGCTAGTAATCTCCTATTCTTATATATAATTACTTATAAGGCTGAGTAGAAGTTCTTAAATAATATAATCTAGAAGATATATTAGGATAATAATACTAGGTATATAATAGATAGTTATATACTTAATAAATACTATATTAAAATAATAGTAGATTACCCTAAACTTTAGGATATTATTTAGATTTTATAAAAGTACTAATAGATATATATCCTAATTCTTTCCTCCTTTCTAGAGACTACCTTTATAGTAGAAAGAGTAAGTTCTTTTTTTACTTAAGACCTACTACTATTAATATACTATATCTTAGATCTTTCTATATTATAAAAATATCTTTATATCTTTAATATATTACGGCGAATACTAATTTCACTAATTTAGTATATCCGTAAATATAAGGATCTTTATAGAAGTCTACGTATATATTTTAGACCTCTAAAGAAGTGAAATATAGCGAAGGAGGCCTTTTAACGGGAGGTAAACCCTAATATAAGTAAGTTAAAATACGAAGATTAGTTAAACGTATTAATAGGGTTAATAAAGATAATAGGGATTAAGCTAATACTTTATAAAGCTATTATTATAATTATTATAAAGCCTATATATAATTTAAGCCTATATCTCTAGGTATTAAAGCGGGCTTATTACCTAGGGTAGAAGGAGGATATATATTACTATATTCTCTATTTAGATATACTTATTAAGCGGGTAGTTAAGGAGAAGCGGGTAAAGAAGTCTAAGTTTTTAAAGGATACCTTTAAACCCGCGGAGGAGGCTAAAGCTAAGGATAGCGAGGGTAGTAGTAAGGGTAGTAGTAATAGTAATAAGGATAAAAGGTTTAAAGCGTAGTTAAAATATATTAAATATACTTTAATAAATCTAGTTAAATCTATAATTACTATATTAGCTCGCTTAAATACTTAAGTTAGGTTAAATTTAACCTAAATTCTGCTTAAAAGCTTATATTAAGTATAAATAAGCTAGCGCGTATTATCTATTAATATATTATTTATATTTATATTTAATCCCTTTATAACTACTTTATATCTTTCTTTAAAGTATTTTAATATAGGTATTAATAAGCTCTTAGTATTAGTTAATCTAATATTACCTAATTTCACCTAGGTTCTACGCCGTCTCTAAGGCTATAGTTCCTCCTTATTAAAATCTTACTATAATATAGACTTACCGCCTAATTAAAGTTACTACTTCTCTTAAATATTACCTATTACTATTAAGATACTTATAAAAGGTATCCTAAGCTATTACCTTTATTACTACTTTTTACTACTTTTTACTTTATTCTCTATTATAGATATAAGCCTACTTAACCTAAAAAATAATTATAGGTATAGATAAAGGTCGCTAATAAATATATAGTTAAAGAAGTATATCTTAGGTATATACCTACCTAGTTATAGGTAGATAATTAATAACCTCTTTAATATAGTTATAAAGCTTATTAAGATATATAGTATTTTCGCTAATAGGCTCTTAGGTTTATTATCTACTAGATTAAAGCTTAATAGATTATAGAAGGAGTATAGTCCAACCCTTACCTTAGAGTTTAAGGAGAAGCTCCCTATTAAAAGCTATAAGTAAGGTATTATTAAACTATACTATTATATACCTACTTATATAAGTACCCTTATAAAGCCGAATACTAGTCCTTTAGCTAATTTGAAAGAAGAGATACTTAAGAGCTAGGTAAAGGTAGAAGTAGTAATACTAAATATATTAAATAAGAACCTACTTTAAATCCTCTTATATATTATCCTCCTTCTAAATAGGTATTAGAAGACTTTAAATTTAATTATTAACTATTCTATATAAGTATAATTATAACTCCTTATAAAATAAGAGCTAGGATAATTACGGAGTAGGGCGGAGATAAAGTATTACTACTTACTAATCTCTATTATAAGAAACTTTAGTCTAAACTTAAAGTAAGATATTTAACTAATAGTATATCTAAACTTACTCTAATATATTATATTAATAATAATATTCTAGGTATTATAAATAATAAGTATTTATAGACTACTATCCGCTAGTATATAAAGTAAGGACTAAGAAATATAAAGATCTTAATTATAATATAAGATAATATTAGTTAGCTAAGTTTCCCGCCTTTAGTAAGATATACTAACTTATAAGTAATAAGTATTAAATAATAAGCCTTATTTAAACCCTCTAAACCTCCCTTAATAGCCTCTCGCTAATCTAACGCCTATATTAGTTAGAGATCTTCTAATATCTAGCTACTATAATCGCTTTACGTCTTACCTAGAGGTAAATCCTCTAAGTTTAAAGCTATATAAGTTACCTTTATTCTCCCTTAGGCTCTAAGTCTTTCCTTTATCTCTATACTAATACTAATAATTAGATCCGGCTAAGTACTCGCGTTACTCCTTCTAAGTATATAAGTATTACTCCGACGATAATATAGCCTAGTAGTTGTTATATAGTAAAAAGATTAAGAAAAGTCTATAATAGGAGTAGGAGAAGAGAGGGGATAAAAGATATTATATAATATTAATATAGATAAAAGTAGAAGTTAGGCGTATATATTAGGCTAATAATATTAAGCTAATAATAATATTAGGCTAATAATAATATTAGGCTAATAATAATATTAGGCTAATAATATTAGGCTAAAAATATTACTATCTTCTTCCTCTATTCTATTTACTCCTACTTAATCCTACTATTTAAAATAATAGAACCCTAAGCTTAAGTAAAGCTAGATAAACCTAAGGAGAGTAATAGCTATTTTAATACTAGTAATATAGATATTAACGCTTTATATATTAGACTTATCTTACGCGAAATCTTCCTAGATTTTAGTATTCTAGGGATAACTAGTTATATAAGTATAAGTAAGATAAAATTTAGGTACGCGCGGCCTAATTCCTTAAGCTCCTAGAGTTCTAGAAGAGTATTAATATAGATACTATATTACTACTTTAAATATAATACCTTTATACTACTAGTAGTACTTATATATTCTTATTATACTACCCTTTAATATTAGATCGCTAAGTACTTTTAGAATATAAAATAGGATTAGGGAAGGTAGGATTTATAATCCTAATATATAAGCGCTTTAGCTAATTAATACTATATTAAGGCGTAGGAAGCTATTAGATCTATAATTCTTTATTATTAATTATAGCGTTAATTATAAAAAATACTTTAGGAATAATATAAGAAACTTAAATATTATTATTACTATAAAGACGGCGCGGCCCTAGAAATTAATATCCTATAAAAAGTTAGTTTTATTATATCCCTATTAACTAGAGTTATAAAGGTTTTAATACTTATATAATATACGTATTATTAATATTCTTTATATTAAGCGATAATATCTCTTTATAACTAATAGAACTTAAAGATCTCTTAGGTTTTAGTAATCTATATATTTAGCTTATTAGTAAATATAGGGGAATAATAGATATAAAGCTTATTTTACTTATAGATATCTTACTAGATATAAATATAATTAGAGATAGAAGATACCCTAAAGTATAATTTCTAAAGAAGGGTAAAGTTATTTATATAAGATAATAAGGCTTTTTAACTACTTAAAATACCTTAATCTAGAATCTAACTATACGGCAGATATAGATAAGATTTAAGAAAGTATAAAATACCTTTACTAAAATATATAGGTAGATATATTAGAAGAAGGAAAAGTTAATAGATAAAGAGATAGTTAGCCGCCTCTACTACGGCTTAGCTATTATACATAAAAGTTATATTATAAAGAATACTAGGAAGTACTATAGAGGATACTACTAGATATAGAAATAGATAGACTAGAATACTACTTTTAATTTACTACTTTAAGCGGTATAATTATTAATACTAATCCTACTAATATTATAAGACTAATAGATATTTTTAGTAGTCCGTTCTTAAAAGCTAGGCTTATAGCCTTAGGTAAGACTATTAATAAATTAATAGAGAGCCTAGGAGATATAGTTATTATATTAACTATCTATAATTTAATTAAGACCTTCGCTAATCTTCTACCTAGCTTCCTTATTTAGAGGTATAAGCGGAGTCGTTAGAATAGAGAGCTACTTATAGAACTTAAGTTATACTAGTAATAAGTATAAAGTAAATTCCCTAAGAAATACTAGGCGGCCTTAAATAGAAATATAATATAGTAGAAGCTATTAAGTAGAGCTTAGTAAGAATAAAAGTAGAAGAATTAGAGTAATTAATATTAAAAGCTAAAGATATTTAAGGAGGCGAATCCTAGGATACTAATAATTATAGATTTTAAATTTATAATTAACGCCGTAAGAATACTATAATTAAGTAGTAATCTCCTATTCTTATATAGTATTACCTAAGAGGCTAAGTAGAACTATATAAATAAGGCGATTTAGAAGATATATAAAGACCTTAAAACTACGCGTATAAAGAAAGGCTATATACTTAATTAATTTTAATTATAAATTATAGAGTATTACTTAGAGGTTTAATAAGTTAGAATAATCTAGTAAAGCTACCCTAGTAAGAGTATTATAATAATACCTTTATTTATAGAAACTATCCTTTTAATATAAAGAGTAAGTTCTTTAATTACTTAAATATAAATAAAGGTATAAAATCCTACTTAGCTTCCTCTTTATTTTAAGAATATCTTTATATCTTTAATATACTACGGTAAATACTAATGGATCTTAACTAAAGTTTACGTATAGATTTTAGAGCTCTAAAGGTATAAAAGGCGGTAAAGGAAGCCTATTTATAGAAGAGAGACCTTAAATTAGGTAAGCTACTTTATAAGTAATAACTAGATATACTAATAGTATTCCTAAAGATAATAGGGATTATATTAACCCTTATAAAGACTACTATTATAATAACTATAGACTCTAATATTTAATCTAATCCTATATCTATAGGTACTAAGACGCTATTAATATCCTAGTTATATAGAATAATTAATACTATATATTAATAGTATTATATATTATACTTATATATAGAGCTTAGTACCGCTATTTATAAGACTTAGGTATCTATAAGGTTAAATATTTAAAGGTATATATTAATATATATTATTCTATTAAGGATAACTTAGGCGGATTTAGGCTAGATTAAGGTAAAATATAGTCTTAACCTCGTAATAAAATATACTTTTAATAGAAAGTTAATATAGAAGGATATATTTACTAAAGTTAAGCTAAAATTAGGTTAAGTTAAGCTAGAAAATTTTAATATCTATATTAATAAATAGTAATTACTACTTCTAGAGACTTATAAGCGGGATATTCTCTATCTTATAAAATTAATAATTATAGCTCCTACTTAGAAATACCCTTATAAGCTTAATAAGAAGTAGGTATAAAATACTTTATATCTATTAGATAATAGCTACTAATAATTATATTAGACTACTAATATAATTAAATTCGCTATCTCTAAGCTACCCGTTTATTATACTACTATATAGACCGGCTTAAAGCTTCTCTACTAAAAAAAAGATCCTATACTTAAAGGATATAATATAAGGATTAGTAAGGATATAATAAAGACTAATACCTATATCCTAGAGCCGCTTAAAGTCCTATTTATAAAGAATATAATAGTAAAGCCTTTATACTCTAGCCGCTAGTATTTAAGAGGTAAAGTCTCCTTCTTACCTAATACCGCTCCTCTTAAATCCTAGGGTATTATCGTCCTTATATCTAGGGACCGCTCGCCCCCTCCTACCTATAAGTAGATTAATAACTTCAAGAGGAACTTACTAGATCTTTACTATAGTTATAACGGTATCGTTATAGAGCGTAAGCCTATAATTATTATAGGGGAGGCTAATAATACTAATATAATTACTAAATATTTCTAGTAAGCTAGCGATAAAGCTAATACTTAACTGTAGATAATTATAGTTATCCTATTAAATAAGGCTTTAAATATATATTACCACGTGAAGAAGAACTATAACTACCGCCTTAAAGTTATATTATAATATAGATAAGCTAGCTATATTATTAAAAATAATCCTTAATATTACTCTAACATCCTAATAAAGTTTAATTATAAGTTAGGAGGCACCACGTTAGTAATTAAGGTAGTAAGTCGGCCTTAGTTAGTAAGTATATACTTATTAGCTAACTATTCCTCGAAAATACTATACTTTACTATTCCTACTATAATTATCGGAGCCGATATCTCTTATATAATACTAAGTCTTAAGTAAGTGTCTATAACTACTATAACTATCTTACTTAATAAGACCTACTCTTATTATAGTATAACTATCTAGTCTAATAGATCGAGTATTAAGATAATCCCTAGGACTAATATTACCGGGATACTTCTTCCTCTTATAGACTAATAGATTAAGAATATTAGTTATAGCTAATTACCTAAGTATATTTACTACTTCCGCGATAGTATTTCTAGGGCGTAGTATATTAATACTCTAAAGTACAAAGTTATAGATATAAAGCTCGTCTTTAATTAGCTTAGTAATAAGGATCCCTCTTATATAGTATATTTACTAATTAATTAATTTATAGTTAAAGGCTAATCTTCTTTATAGCCTAAGTTTACTATTATTATAGTTAAGAAGTAATATTATATTTACTTCTTTCCCCTAGCGGGTCCTACCTCTAATAAAAATAGTAATCTAGTACTAGGGGTTATTATTAATAGGGACGTTACCTATCCTTTTAATAATAATATCTACCTTTACTCGTATTCTATAATATAAGGTATAGGTCGGCTAACCTATTATTTAATTATTATAGATAAGATAGGCGTCGACATTAATAAATTCTAGGCTATATTCTATAAGTCCTACTATTAATATTAGCGAGCTACTACCCCTATCTTATTATATATAACGATCTTAGCTTTTAAAGATAGAGTATTAATTATTAATAGTCCCTACTATCTACTACGCTTACTTAGCGTCTAAGCGAGGAGAATCTTATATTAATATAGTACACCCTAACTATATAAAGCTACTTATAGAGCGTACCTAGTATCCTAGTAGGGAGGTATCTTTATACTTAGCTAAGATAAAGTTAGAGATTAAATAGCCTAAGCTACTACTATTTATACTTATAAATAATATTTATCTAGGTATATAGTTTATCTAAGACTACTTTTTTAGTACTTTAAGTCGCTTTATATAAATTAACGGCCCTAATATATTAATTATTAATAATACTAGTAAGCGTGTATTTTCTCTACTAATACCCTATTAGGAGTAAATATAGCTTACTATATATACCGGCTCTCCTAGCTATTTATAAATATATATATATACTATATATACTTTTCCTAGTATAGATAGTAATTATAGATAGGAAAATAACTAGTAATTAAAATATTATGTTATTAAAATTATTTACTATTTATTATTCTTCTACCTCGGGTATAATATAGCCTATATATTACTCTATTATTATAAATAAGATAAGCGTTAATATTAGTAAGTTTTAGGCTATAATTACTAGGACTAATATCCACGAGATACTTCTTTCTTATATAGATTAGTAGAATAAGAATAGTAGTAATATTAAGTATAAATATTAAAAAGAGGGTTAGTATAAGTAATAGCGCGTTTAAGCTAAATTTAGGCTAAGTTTAAGCTAAATCTAGGCTAGATCCGGCTTAAACGCGCTATTAAATATACTATAAAATTAATTAGCCTTTATTTTAATTCTTATCTTCTTCTATCTATCCTTTCTTCTTTTAATAATCCTCTACTATTAATATAATTACTATCGTCTATATATTATTCTTTTATATATAAATATAACCCCTTCCTTAAATAAATAAAAGTCCTTCTATTTAAAAGTATATAGACTTCCTTCCTAGTTTAGATAAACTATATATATAGCTAATTAACCTATTTATCCTAGGATAAATTTTCCTTAGATAACGCGCGTTCTAATTATTTAGAGCCTTTAAGGATAGGAGTAAAGCGCTAAAAGACTTATACTATTATTAATAATAACGACCTAGGGATATTACTATTATAGATATATACTATAGTATACTATTAACCGGTAACCTTATATAGTACTTATTAGTATTTTAGTCCTCCTTAGTTATTTTATTTAATAACGAGAATATATAGAAAAAAAATAAGTATAGACCTTACTCCCCTTAGTCTTAATTATAATTATAAGGGAGTATACTCGCGTTAAGTTTAAAGTATTCTAAAGGCTCTAATAGAGACCCCCCGTTATTAATATCCTCCTATCCCTTATAAATACTTAACCGCGATAATCTATTATATAGGGGTTAATACCTTTAGGGTTAGATACCTTAACGCCCTAAATAGGTTTTAACTCTAGGGTATAAAGGGGTTATAGCGAATATAGTACTACATATCTAGGCGACTATAGCTATAAGTATTTATAACGAAGGGTACGAGCTATAAGTTAATATATAGTAGAAGGTATAGCTAAGTATACTAATTAGGAAGATTTAAATAAGGATTATAAATTATCTTAGAAAGGTAGAAGGGTAGTATAACTATAATATTTATAAAATATTAGTACTATAAGAGGTAAAGAAAGTTAGTATCTATTATATTAAATCTAAGTTAACTTACTTACCCTAAGCTAGATTTATAATAGAATCGGCGAAATCCGCGGCTATATAATAGAGAAGGCTTAAGATATTATACGGAGCTACTATACCTTTATTAGTAGCTATAACGAGTATATAAAGATACTCTTAAAGGGAAAGGCTTTTTTAAGTATTAATATCTATAATATAAATTCTTAAATTAAATCTAGGACTTTTACTAACTTAATTTTAGCTAAAGCTACTAAAGGCTTTCTTAAGTAATATAGTTATTAAGATAATTACTTCTTTATTTTTCCTTAATAATTATAGAAACCTAGGAAATAATAAATTAATAAAGTATATATTTAATCCCTTAATACTAAAATTAATAATTCTTATATTAATAATAATCTAGTATATAATTAAGGAATATTAATATAGTTTATAATAGATAGTAAAGTTTAAGGGTTAGATTATTAAGAGTATAAGCCTTTAAATTTAAATCTTAAAAGCTACGCTAATAGAATCTTTAAAACCCTTTAAATAAATTAAGGATATATAGTACTATTAAAGGGTAGATAGATAAGAGGTAATTAGGATTATATTACGCGCGATTATTATCTAAATTTTAGGTATAAAGGAAGACTATAATAATAAGGAAATTATAAACTTTATATTTAAAGACTCGCTTAATAACCTTAATAACTTAGACTATAAGCCGGACTCTAATAATCTATCCTAAGGATAATATTATAATTTAGATAGTACTCTTATTAGTAGAAATAAAAAGGGGCCTTTAATTAATAGATTTAAATTAACTTAAAAGGAAAGTTAATATATTATTAGATTTAAATATAGGCTAATATTAAGTAGTAGGCTCTATTAAATAGTACTCTAATATATAATACGCTAGCGAGAGTATTATAGCTAATATTAGGGAATAGGAGAAATACTAAATAGTACTAATAAAATATAAATTAGTAATATTTAGGCCTAAGTTAGCCTAGGTTAGCCTAAGTTAGCTTAGTATTAAGCTACCTTTCCCTCTTTAAGCCTAACTTCTCTCCTACCTTAGCTAATAGAGAAGTAGGTAGATAAAGAGGAATAGAAATAAAGGTAGGAGTAGGGCTAAAAGGAGGCTATCTATAATAAAGTATAACTTTAATTAGATTATAATAGCTAGGTATACTAATAATTTTTAATTATACCTAGTCTTTACGAATAACTATAGTTATAAAATAAAAAGGCGTAGTAACTATTAAGGATATTTATCTTTCCTAGGGTTATATATTAATTATACGCTAACTATTAGTTAATAAATAGGCTACCTAAGATCCTATTAGTACTAATATAGAGCTTAAGGTAGTAGGCGACGAGTACCTTACTAAAGTTAAAGGAGTAGTAAAGCGATAAAAGATAAAGCTAGGCCTTATATATATAGCTTAGATAAAAAAGCTAGGGATAAAGAAGAATAGCGCTATTATATAATATTACTAAACCGAGCTACTAGAAACTATTATAGATAATAGTATAAAGTATTAAAAGTTCCTAAAATACGCGCGGTTAAATAGCGAGGTTAAGTTAAGACTAGGTAATAATTAAGACTATAAGTCTCTATAATTATATAGATAATTTATTAATCTATTTATTTATTAAGGAGTAGTTAGAAATTATACTCTATATATAAACTACTATAATTACTATTATAAGAGTAACATTACTATTATATTTTAACTTAATAATATTAGGGTTAGTAGTAAAAAGGTACTATATAAAATAAGCGTAGATAATAATATAATAGAGGTTTATAAAGATAATTATATACGCGTATATAGTAATAAAAGTTACTAATTCTACTATATCTATATACTACAATATAGTATTACGGATTCTAGCCCCTAGCGCCTAAGAGCTGGCACTTGTACTTAATAATTTAGGGCGCCTCTAGCCGCGCCTAGCCGTAAGGGCTTCTATCCCCGAATTACCGATGTTAATTCCTATTTAGGTCCTAATTTCACTATATAAAAGGATAATATTATATAAAGTACTTAGCTCCGGAGTAGTATATACGTGTCCTACGTATATACCTACGCTAATAATAACTATATACCTTACTAGAAAACGTCTAATTTACGTATAAATATATTAAATTAAATATATATAATATAGAGGCCTAGTTATCTATTAATATAACGCTAGGATAGGAGTTTCTCTTACTTATTTTTAATATTTTAAAGTCTTAATATCTACTTATATAGGTAATTAGGAGTTTAAGAGCGAAAAATTTAGAAGGGATATTAAATAGTAGATATTAATAGTAACCTATTATAAGAGTAATATTTAACTAATTTAAGAACTAAACCCCCTTATTACTATAAGAATACTATTATATCCTCCTTATAAGATCTTAAAAGTATAGATATTATAGTTAGTAGGTATTAAGGTTAATCCTTCTAAAGAAGTTTAGTATTTCTTTTTAGGAATAGAATAGTCTAAACTCCCTATTACTTAATAATATTAAATGTTCCTCGCCTATAAACGTAGATATAGGCGTAATACTATATAAATACTATAATAGATTTAAGAGGAGAGGGAGAGAAGATACTATATAGTATTATATTAGGTCTCTACTTATAACTCGCTAATATATTCTATATTATTACCCCTCTATAATAGTATTATAAGCGTAGGTAATATTAACGCTTCTATTAAGCGATTTTTCTTTCCTACTTTCTATAGGCCTTAACCTTATTATCTTCCTAAAATTAATAGGTAGTTATAAAGGCGTAGCTACGCCTACCTTTATAGCTTAATTTTATAAAGTAATATCTTTACTATCTAGCTTATAGTAGCGACTATAAATAATAAGATACTAGTTAGTAGGATTTAGATAGTAAGGCTATAGGTATTTCTAAGCCTTAATAAGTAGTAGCTCTTCCTATTCCTTTATATTAATAACCGGTATACCCCTAGAAAAAGTCTCCCCTATATTAATAATAGGTATTTTACCCTTAAAAGAAGCTTATTTAGTAATTTTATTAGGGGCCGTCGCCTTTAAAGCTATATTCCTAGTAGGATTTCTATAATAAGTAGGCGTCTTTCTACCTATCTTTAGAGCAGACTTTAGGGTAGGCCCTAGGGGGGGCGAGAGGTTCTTCTACGTTGGTAGGGTATTACTAGGGAGGGAATTTAATATTTAAGTACTAACTCTACGTATATATACTCCTAAGTTAGCTCTAGGCGTACTAATCTATAGCCTTATAATTACCTATTTAAGCTAGGTATAGGATAGGAATATAGTCTCTTAGAGTAATATAGGTTTTATATCTACTTAGGGCGGTTTTTTACTAGGGGAGTAGGTAACTTTTATATAAGTAGTTCTAATCCCGCGCGGAAGCTAACCTATTAAGGCTTAATACTTAGATTATCCTACTTTATAAAGGCTAGCTTATCTAATTAAACTAAATATACCTAATATAGTTTATAATCTAACTAAGTACTAGCGTTTAATAAATACTTTTAATATTTATTAAACCCTACTATATTTAACCTTTATTCCCTAAGCGGATAGTTATAGATAGTAAGCTTAAAATAGGATATCTATTTAGATCTCTCTACTAATATAATATATATTAGAGCTAAACCGTAATAAGTTTACTTAATAAACGGGGGTAATAGGACTATATATATATAATTATTATAGGGAAGGGTTTAAGAATAGTAGTAGATTTAATAGATATATCCCGTACTATAAGGTTTTAGTTCGCGACTACCTACGGAAAATTCTATAAAGCCTACCCTTACCCCCTCCCTCCTCCTAATAATAGCGACTATTATAATAAGCTATAGAGAGTTAAGAGGATATCGAGGATATAGATATTAATATTATAATAGAAATTAATAAAGACCTACTTACTCCTATTCTAGGAGATACTAACTTTAATACGGGGACTTTACTATAAAGCCCGCCTAATATTAATATTACTAGGAGCGGGGAGGAAGGGGAGTTAATATACCCGTTATCTAACCTTACGCGTTTAGGCTAGTAGTTAATATCCTTATATATTTAAGTCGAGATATTTATAAAAGCTATTAATTATTATATAAATATAGGCTATAAGCTTATAAAAGTAGACGAAGATCTTATAAGGCTTAGCGAAGATTTAGACTATATTAATAAAGATAGAGGAGAGTATTACCTATTCTTAAGTACGTATAACTATATATCTATATAATAGTTATATAAGGAGAAAGTAACTAAAGGTAGTCTTAATAGGTTTTTTTATAATACTTAACTTAAATATATATATAACCTCTTAAGTTATAAAAATATTAATACTATAATAGAGCTATAAGACAAGATTATACTAGCTATTAATAGGGATAAATAGAATAAATAAACCTTTAAGGTTATATCTAATATTAATAGTATAGAATTAAGAGAATATAATATTATCTATTAAGATATTATTAAGACCCTTAGATTCCTATTAGGCTATCGCCTATTTAAGGAGGATATAGTATTTAAACCTATACGCTAGTTTAATAGTAATAAAAGGCGTATATATACTAAGATATATACTAGTAACTAGTAGTAAGAAATATAAGAGAAGCTTCCTATTAGAGCTACTATAGTACCGCTATTAATTTCCTTAGATAAAACGGTACTTATATAGTATAAGGGCGATCTAGCCGTATAGCTAGTCTACCTTACTATAGGAAATCTAAAGGTATAAGTATACTAAGCTTAAAAGTAACTAGGTTTAGTACTCCTAGTATTTCTACCTATTATACCTAATAACGGCGACTATATTAAATCTAATATATAGTATAAGTCTATATTAATTATCTTAGAATATAAGTATATAAGTAGTATATCTAGTATAAGCCTATAATATTAATACCTTCTTAGTAATTTAAGACGCCGCGGTTATAGGTCTTAAGATTTTATATATAGATTAGATAATATAATACTACTATCCGGTTATTATAGGCTTTATAATAGACTATAAAGAATAAGTATTAATTACTAGTATTAAGAAAGGCTAATAGTATATAATCTATATAGTACTACTAAATTAATAATAGAACCTTAGCGCTAAGTAGCCTCCCTAACCCTACTCCTCTACCTATTCCTAAATCTAGCGCTAGAAGGCTAAGGATATACTAGAAAATAATAATATATAGGTATATCTAATATAAAACTTCGCCTAGTTACACGTAATAGTAGATATATATATAGGAATACTTATTAATATATTATATTAACTCCTAAAGGGCGCGGTTAACTATTTACTTAAATAGGTTAGTCTCGCTATTAAGGGTAGCGTACCTAGTACTAGGAAAATAAAGGGGTCTAAAGGGATATTAAAGGAGGTACTAGGGAAGGTATAATTAGATAAAAGATTCTATAATATTCCTCCCTTCCGCGACCTAAAGATTTTTAAGTATTATAGCGCCGTTATATAGTAGATAGGTAAGGACTAACGAGCTATTATATAATAACTTATACTAGTAATTACTCCGCTATTTATAAATTTATATAGTTTAGAAATTAAATATACCTAGGTACTAGTAGACTTTATCCTAATTACTTAATACTAGTTATATAATAATAAATACTAGGATATCTTAAAGACGCGCTATACTAATTTAATAAATTTAAGACCTATTTTAGCTAGTATAAGCTAGTTAATAAGGCGAACCTAGGTAGCTATTTTAATATATTAAAGCTCCACGTAATAATATATTACGCGGAGTAGATTCGGCGATTTAGTATTATAAATAACTATAATAGTAAGTATAAAGAGGCG
>JAABUX010004118.1_pt1 | contig 18712 bp, 17 predicted proteins | sample 5561851 | NCBI WGS metagenome assembly JAABUX01 (sample SAMN10711883, study PRJNA513361) | rock metagenome | isolation source: Antarctica rocks | place: Antarctica: Victoria Land, Richard Nunatak red sandstone | collected 2016-01-03 | reverse complement strand
GTTGCCGCGCCGGGCGGCGCTTTGGCTCGCGGTGATTTCCGTCATCCTGGCGCTCTTGCTCCTGGCCGGCATGTGGGTCTTCATCGGCAGCGGCCGGTCCACCGCCAGGCCCACCATGGCGCCAACGGCGTCCACGCCTGTCGGCCGGCCAACGCAATCGAGCCGGGTCATCATCAGCCGCGCCTCAGCAGCGCCCGACGTCACGGCGACTCCCACCATCCGAGCGGCGCCAACATCGCCGGCCGCCCCGGTTGCGCCGCGCATCGAGCGTTTCATGGTGACGCACCGACGACGCGACGCGCCCTACGCGGTAGCCTGGCAAACGAGCGGCGCGACGACGGTGACGATGAATGGCAAGACGGCCGCGCCATCCGGCCAGCTCGCGCTGGCAACGCCGATCAAGGGCACCACTTATCGTCTTGTCGCCATTGCGGGGATACGACAGGTGGCGCGGCAGCTTCATATCACCGTCGATTCATCTGGAGCCGACAGGCACGCCGGATCGTCGATCCTTCTCTCGCTGCCGCGCATCAAGGCCTTCGCCCTGCAATCCAGGGGCGGCATGCTCTACGCGGCGTGGCAGGTTAGCGACGCAACACGCGTGCGCCTGCAAGGGCAACCGGTCTACGAGTTTGGCCTGAGGATCGTGCCGCCCGGCGTCACGGTCGTGACGCTCAGCGTCGGCAACGCGGTCGGAGACGTACAACGCACGCTGCCGGCGCCCGTCGCCGCCCCGTTGTCGCCACCGGTTCCAGACCCCGCCAGGACATCCGCCCCCTTGTTCGCATCGACGCCACGACCGGCCGCAACACCCTGAGTGGGCGTAGGCAGAGGTAGCCGTTCCGCCTACGATGCGGTACACTATACAATAGAAAGCGCAAGGGCGCCAACTCGATCAGCGTTGTATAGTATGGCGTCAGAGAGTGTGGGGAGCCGTCAGGGCAAGGATGGGCGCCGTACCCATCACCTAACCATCAGCCGCTACCTGGACAAGCACGAAGGAGGGGCAATGCCGGAGACGTTTCCGCAGTTGCTGCAGCGCGTCAAGAAGGACATCAACGAGGTCAGCGTCAACGAGACTGAGGAGACGCTACAGGGCGCGCAGCCGCCGACACTGGTCGACGTGCGCGAGCGCGACGAGTATGAGGAAGGGGCGCTGACAGGCGCCATCCACATCCCGCGCGGCTTCCTCGAGCTGCGGATCGAGAACGAGGTCCCCGACCGCGACGGGCCGCTGGTGGTCTACTGCGCGGGCGGCACGCGCTCGGCCCTGGCCGCGCAGGCGCTCGGGGCCATGGGCTACACCAACGTCTCATCCATGGCGGGCGGCTTCGGCGCCTGGAAGAACGCCGGGCTGCCCTACGCCGTGCCACAAAAGCTGACCGAGGACCAGCGCGGCCGCTACAGCCGCCACCTGCTGATCCCCGAGGTGGGCGAGGTGGGACAACTCAAGCTGCTCGACGCCAAGGTACTGCTGCTGGGCGCCGGCGGACTCGGTTCGCCCGCGGCTCTCTACCTGGCCGCGGCCGGCGTGGGCACGCTGGGCATCGTCGACGCGGACACGGTCGACGCCTCCAACCTGCAGCGCCAGATCCTGCACAACACCGACCGCCTTGGACAGTATAAGACCGAGTCGGCCCGCGAGACGATCAACGCGCTCAACCCCGACGTCAAGGTGGTCGAGCACCGCACGCGCCTGTCGGCCGAGAACGTGCTCGACCTGATCCGCGACTACGACGTAGTCGTGGACGGGGCGGACAACTTCCCCACTCGCTACGCGCTCAACGACGCCAGCGTGATCCTGAACAAGCCGGTCGTGCACGGCAGCATCTTCCGCTTCGAGGGTCAGACGACGGTCTTCAAGCCCTACGACGGCCCCTGCTACCGCTGCCTGTTCCCCGAGCCGCCCCCAGCCGAGTTGGCGCCCTCGTGCGCCGAGGCCGGCGTGTTGGGCGTGCTGCCCGGCATCATCGGTTCGCTGCAGGCCATTGAGGCTATCAAGCTGATCCTGGGCATTGGCGACCCCTTGATCGGCCGCCTGCTGCTCTATGACGCCCTGGAAACGAGCTTCCGTGAGCTCAAACTGCGTCGCGACCCCGATTGCCCCGTCTGCGGCACAAATGCAACCATCAAAACGGTCGAGGACATCATCTTCGCCTGCCCCGTCCCAGCATAAAGTGGCTAGTGGCTAGTGACTAGAAATTTCTAGTCACTAGCCACTAACCACTAGCCACTCGGAGAAGGAGATCGCTATGGCTACCGTTCAGATTCCGCCGGTGTTGCGGGCCACGGTCGGCGGGCAGAAGAGTGTGGACGCGGAGGGGGAGACGCTCGGCGGCCTGCTCGACAACCTGTATGAGCGCTATCCCGCGCTGCGCGAACAGTTCAAGCCGGGTGAGGACCGCCTCAGCCGCAACGTCAACGTCTATGTTGACGACGAGGACGCGCGCACCCTGCAGGGCGCCGACACGCGCGTCGCATCTACCTCGACGGTGATTATGCTGCCAGCCATGGCCGGCGGCGTGACCTGCTGACCCACGTCGCGTGGCGACGCTGGCCCGCGGTTGACGTCTCATACGCAACGACTTGAGCACGGACGAGCGATGTTATATACAAACGTGATCAACGCCATTGGGCATACGCCGCTGGTGGAGATGCCCCATCTCAGTCCCAGCCGCGCGGTTCGGCTGTTCGCCAAGCTGGAGGGTCACAATCCTACTGGTTCGGTGAAGGATCGCATCGCGCGGAGCATGGTCGAGCAGGCCGAGCGCGACGGCTCATTGCGGCCCGGCATGACCATCCTGGAGTCGACCAGCGGCAACACCGGCATCGCGCTGGCCATGGTCGGCCGCGTCAAGGGCTACCCCGTCCGCGTGGTGATGCCCGATAACCTGACCCCCGAGCGCTCGGAGTTGCTGCGGCTCTTTGGCGCCAAGATCATCTATTCTCCCGGCGCGGAGGGCTCCAACGGCGCCATCCGCGTGGCCCAGGAACTGGCCGCCTCGGGCGGCCTCTTCTATCCCTACCAGTACGGCAACGCGGCCAATCCGCGGGCGCACTACGAGACGACCGCGCCGGAGATCATCGCCGACCTGCCCGAGGTCGACGTGTTCGTGGCCGGGCTCGGCACCGGCGGTACTCTGATGGGGGTGGGCCGCCGGCTCAGGGAGCACAATCCCCACGTCCAGATCGTCGCCGCCGAGCCGCTGCCGGGCGAGGCGGTGCAGGGACTGCGCTCGCTGGACGACGGCTTCACCCCGCCGATCTTCGATCAGCGCCTGCTCGACCGCAAGATCCTGGTCTCCAACCGCGACTCGGTGGCGGGCGTGCGCCTGCTGGCCGAGCGCGAGGGCATCTTCGCCGGCGTCTCCAGCGGCGCCAACCTGCACGTGGCCCTGCGCGTCGCGCGCGGCATGGAGCAGGGCAATATCGTGGTCTTGCTGTGCGACGGCGGCTGGAAGTACGTCAGCGCAGGCCTATGGACGCGCGACCTGCCGGAGTTGGCCGAGGAGATGGAGCAGGCGGTGTGGTGGTGACGGACACGTTGACGCTGCCGCGCGCCTACGTGGAGGCGATGATCCGCCACGCCCGCGCCTTTGCGCCGCAGGAGTGCTGCGGCCTGATCGCCGACGAGGGCGGGCGCGCCGTCCGGCGCTACGCGCTGCGCAACGACAACCCCAGCGTGCTGCGCTACACCGCCAACCCACGGGACCAGCTCGCCGCGATGCGCGACATGTGGGACCACGACTGGGACCTGCTAGTCATCTACCACTCGCACACCCACACCCCGGCCTACCCCTCGGCCACCGACATCCGCCTGGCCTTCTACCCGGACTCCTACTACGTGATCGTCTCGCTTCAGGAAGCTGATCGGCCGCACGCGCGGGCCTACCGCATCGTCGACGGCGCCGTGACGGAGTGCGAACTGCGCGTTATCGACTAGCGGCGGGGCGGTCCCTGGTCGTGGCCTTATCTATCAGAGATACCCTATACTTGACTTGTGTGGGAGATTGAAGGCGCCGACCAGTTCTGGGCTTGGTACAACACACTAACAGAACCAGAGTTTAGTGCCGTGAACAGGGCTATTGATACTTTGGCCTCGGTGGGGCCGGGCATACGCCGGCCATTGACGGGCCACATCAAGAGTTCACGGCATAAGAATATGCGCGAATTGGTTGTTCCCTACGGCAACCTACGCGCGCTGTTCGCCTTCGATCCGCGCCGCACGGCAATCTTGTTGCTGGGAGCGCCAAGACGGATCGTTGGGACGAGTGGTACGACGAGAACGTGCCGCGAGCCGATGACCTGTACGATGCGTACCTGACGGAACTACGGAAAGAAGGGCTGCTATGAGTGGATACCGTAAGTGGAGCGAGATGCGGCGTCAAGGCAATCCGGCACTGGAGCAAGGCTTCGGCGCCGCAGTGAACGCCAGTATGTGGCTGCCCGAGTTGCGTCGTCAAGCTGGCCTGACACAGGAGCAACTGGCGGAGCGCCTCGGCGTGGCGGAGAGTTGGGTGTCACAGGTCGAGAGCGAGACGGATACGCGCTTCTCGACGATCAACGCTTACGTTGCGGCCCTCGGCGGCGAGTTGCGGCTGTGCGCTACGCTGGCGGACGGTCGCGACGTCGATCTGATGCGCCTACCATGGCAGGAAAAGGTTAGCGTAGAGGCGCGCTAGTCTCCCCACTTGCTGTCCGCGCCGCCGGACGAGCCCGCGCCGACCGCGTCGGGCGCCTGCGAGGACTGCGGGTGGCGCGCGCCGATGTCGTGTTGGTGCTCGTCGCCGGCCACGTTGCTCACGTAGGTCTGGATCTGCGAGATGTCGCGCCCGAACACAAGGTCCGCGGTCCAGTCGACCATCACGCGCAACTGCTTCTCCAGCCGCGGCAGCCGGTAGAGATAGTAGGTGCGCCAGATGGCCCAGGCGACGAAGCCCGAGACGGGGATGGGGCCGATGAGGCCCACGCCGTTGAAGCGGCCCAGCGTGGCCATCTGGCCCAGCGAGCGGTAGCGGAACTCCGTGGGCGCGCCCCCGCGCAGGTAGGTCGCGATGTTGCGCGCCAGATGGTGGCCTTCGCGGATAGCCTGCTGCGCCGCCGAGGTCTGGAACTTGCCGGGTTTGAGCACGTCGGGGACGCGCGCGCAGTCGCCTAGCGCCCACACGCCGGGCAGGCCAGGCACGCGCAGGTGCGCGTCGACGGTGACCCAGCCCTTCTCATCCTTGGGCAATGGACTGTCCTGCACGAACGGATTGGGCGCCACGCCCGTGGCCCAGACCAGCGTGCGCGTGGGGATGGGCTCCTGGCCTTTTATCCTGACCTCGCGTTCGCTGGCGCCATTGACGAACGATGTCAGCATTACCTCGACGCCCGAGGCGCGCAGGCGCTGCAAGGTGAAGCGGCTCAGGTTCTCGTCCAGGGCCGGGACCAGGCGGTTCGCCGCCTCGATCAGGATGACGCGGATGTCGCGCTGAGAGACCGTGGGGTAGGACTGCGCGGCCTGACGCACCAGGTCGTTGAGCTCGCCGCAGACCTCGACGCCAGTGAGGTTGCCCCCGGCCACGACAAAGGTCAGCAGTTCGGCGCGTCTGCCCGCGTCGCGCTCCACGTCAGCCGTCTCCAGCATCTGAATGGCCCAGTTGCGCAGGTGGATGGCGTCGCCAAGCGTCTTGACGGTGAGGGCGTGCTCCTGCACGTCCTTCATGCCGAAGTAGCCCTGCCGGGCGCCCAGCGCCACGACCAACTGGTCGTAAGGATAGTCATACTCGGTGTCGCCGGGATGGCGCACGGTGACGGTGCGCTTATCCGGGTCCAGGCCCACGACCTCGCCCTCCACGAAGCGGGTGCGCTTGAACATGCGGCGGATAGGATTGATGGCGTGGCTGGTGTCGATCGAACTCGACGCCACCTCGGCAAGCAGGGGCGTGAACAGGAAGAAGTTCTCGGCGTTGACCAGCGTGACCTCGGTGCGGTCCTCCGGCTTGAGCTGCTTCTCCAGGCCCAGGGCCGTGTAGACGCCGCCAAAGCCTCCACCCAGGATTAGCACGCGCCGATCGGGCTTCCCGCCGAAGCCGTCACGCTCACCCATAAAAAATCGTCCATCCTTTCCTGTACGCAAAGCTATCCACGTCAGCATACCAGGATGCATGTCCCCGCCTATGGGCGGCCCTCGCGCACGGTCAGGGTCTGTGAATTCTACACCTGCGACTGCGGTCGCATGGCAGCAAACGGACACTGCGGTGTCGGAACGGGGCCAGGAACATCGTCGCGACGGACTACACCCGACCGCAGTCGTCGCGCGCTGCTGTGCGACCGCAGTCGCAGGCCTTCTGTCCCTAGAATTCACAGACCCTGCGTGCACAGTTCGGCGGACAAAAGAGGTCATTGGCGCATGCGCTCGATCACAGAGCATGGGATACTATTGTACAAGAACTGGTCACATGGACGTAGACGAAAGATATGGGAGTATGGGAGGGGTGCGCCGCGCGATTGTGATCGTGCGTGCGGACCGCCTGACCTTGAAAGGTCAGGCCACCTCACAATCTCGGGGCGCGCCCGTATGGGAGGATGCAGACCACCGGAGAGGGGCAGAGTATGACGGCGGAGCAAGGACGGGGGCACGAGGCGGATAGCACGACGTTCACCATTGGGGTCGAGGAGGAGTACCAGATCGTCGACCCGGAGACGCGGGCGCTGCGGGGCCGGGCTCAGCGCGTGCTGCCGGATGCGCGGCAGGCGCTCGGCGAGGAGGTGCAGCACGAGTTGCTCCTCTCGCAGCTCGAGACGGCCACGCCGATCTGCCACGACCTGGCCGCGGTGCGTCGCGAGGTGACGCGCCTGAGGCGCGAGGTCATCGCGGCGGCAGCGCGGCACGGCAGTAAGATTGCCGCCGCCGGGACCCATCCCTTCTCGCGCTGGCAAGCGCAGCAGATCACCCCCAAGGATCGCTACCTCGGCCTGGAGCGCGACTACGCGCGGCTGGCCCGCGAGCTCGTCATCTGCGGCTGCCACGTGCATGTCGGCTTCGACGACCCGGAGGGCGCGGTGCGGGTGCTGAACCGCGTCCGTCCCTGGCTGGCGCCCCTGCTGGCCCTGAGCGCCAACTCGCCCTACTTCGAGGGGGCCGACACCGGCTACGCCAGCTTCCGCACCGAGCTGTGGAACCGCTGGCCCACGGCCGGTCCGCCCCACCACTTCGCCTCGCGCCGGGAGTACGATGACCTCGTGGCCGCCCTGGTGGCGACGGGCAGCATCAAGGACCCCACGAACCTGTACTGGGACGTGCGCCTGCCCGCGACGCACCCGACGATCGAGTTCCGCGTCGCCGACGTGTGCGCCACCGTGGAAGAGGCGGTCATGCTGGCCGGCCTGGCGCGCGCCCTGACGCGCACCTGCGCCGAAGGGGCGCGCCGCGACGATCCCTACGCCGCGGCGCGCCCCGAGCTGCTGCGGGCGGCCCACTGGCGCGCCGCCCGCCACGGACTGGACGCCGATTTGATCGACCCCGACGGCCGACGCTCCATTCCCGCGCCCGAGGCGGTGGAGCGCCTGCTGGCGTTTGTGCGGCCGGCTCTGGAGGTAGAGGACGACTGGGACGAGGTCTCCGCGCTTGTCCGCGCCACCCTGCAACACGGCAACGGCGCGGCCCGCCAGCGCGCGGTCTACCGGCGCACCGGTCGGCTGGAGGACGTGGTCGACTCTATCATCAAGGAGACGGAGAAGGGGATCGAAGGGAGCGAGGAGAGGATCGCGCCTACGTTACCCCACTGAGCTGCTGGAAGACCAGGCTGAGCGAGGCAATGAGGACCCAGCCCAGGCCGCCCAGCAGGACGGGGCGCAGTCCGGCGCGCGCCATTGCACGCAGGTCGGCGGAGAGTCCCACCCCCGCCAGCGCCACCACGATCAGGAACTGGCCCAGCGCCGGCAGGGTCTGCGCGCCTAACGGACGAAAGAGGCCCAGCGTGTTCAGCGCGCTTGCAACCAGGAACCACACGATGAACAGGGGCAGACCGCTCAGCAAGCTCCGCTTCCGCGCGGGACGTTGGCCCTCATCCCTATCCCTATCCTCCGCGCGGCGGCGCTCACGGGCCGCGACCAGCGCGAAGATGAGCACCACTGGAACGATCATCACCGTGCGCGTCAGCTTGACCACCACGGCGTAGGCCCCGGCGGCCGGCCCGTAGGTGTACGCCGCCGCGACGACGGAGGAGGTATCGTTGATGGCCGTACCGGCCCACAGGCCGAAGGCGTGGGACGAGAGGTGCATCAGGTGGCCCAGCGGCGGGAAGAGCAGCACTCCGCCGACGTTGTAGAGGAACACGGTGGAGATGGCGTAGGCCACGGCGGCTCCGTCGGCCTCGATGGCGGGGGCCAGCGCGCCGATAGCCGAGGCGCCGCAGATGCCGGTGCCGACGCTGATGAGGCGGGCGATGGTTCGCTCGATCCCTAGCGCGCGGCCAAGCGCGAGCATGGCGCCGACGCCGAGGACCAGCGTGCCGAGCATGACCAGCAGCGAGGCGCGGCCCGTCGTCCAGACCTGGGCCAGGCTCAGGCCCGTCCCCAGCAGCACGATGGATGTTTGCAGCACCCGCTTTGATGCGAAGCGCACGCCTGGGGCCACGGCGTCCGGGAGGCGCGCGACCTGGCGCACCGCGATGCCGATGAGGATGGCGATGACCGAGGCGCCGATCAGGGGCAGGACGCGCGCCAGCGCCGACGCGACGCCAGCAATGGCCAGGGCTAGGAGCAGCCCCGGCCCGACCGCTCGCACGACCTGTAGCGGCCCGCTATCCGTTGTCGCGCCGCTAGCCGCGGGCGGTTGCGCCGGGCCCTCGCGCGGAGGAGGTAGGCCTCTGCCCCCATCTTTGTCGTCGCTCGTTTGCCGTATCGTCTCCGCAGACCGTGCCATCGCCCGCTGATCCTCCCGCTATCCCTTATCGTCTATCGTCGAGAGTGCGCTATGATGGGCGCCTCTGCCGCCGCCGCCCGTGGCAGCAAGGCACTACCCCTCCCTCTCCCTCTACGATACGCGACCCGGACGCCGAAGTCCAAGTATATTTTCTAAGGGTGATACAAACACAGAGTTTGGATAGGGAGAGGGGGGGCGCGCGCTATGGGCGTGACACTGGCGCAACTGGAGACGTTCGTGCGTGTGGCGCAGCGGGGCAACTACACGCGCGTGGCCGAGGAGTTCCATCTGACGCAGCCAGGCGTGACGCAGCAGGTACGCGCCCTGGAGCGGCAGTTCGGCGTGCGGCTGGTCGACATGGTGGGACGTCGCCTGATCCTCACCGACGCGGGGCGTTTCCTGGCGGCACGCGCGCCAGCCATCCTGGCCGGGGTGGCCGGGCTGGAGCGCGAGATGGGTGAGTTTGCGACCGCGCGGGCGGGCGAACTGACCGTCGGCGCGACGCTGACCATCGGGACCTACGTCCTGCCGGACTTGCTGGCGCGCTTCACGGCGGCGCATCCGGGCGTGAGGGTGCGGGTAGAGGTGGCCAACACGGCGGCGATCGCGACGCGCCTGCGTAGCGGGGCGCTGGGTCTGGCCCTGGTCGAGGGGCCGCTCGACGGCGAGGACCTGGCGATCACGTCGTTCCAGGAGGATCGACTGGTGCTCGTCGCGCCGCCGGGCCACCCGTTGGCGCGGGGCGCGCCCGTCGATGCGCGGGCGCTCCGCGACGTGCCCTTCATCTGGCGCGAACAGGGCTCGGGCACGAGGGCTTTGGCCGAGCAGGCTCTGGCGGCAGCAGGCGCAACGCCGCGCCCCGTCCTGGAACTGCCGAGCGGGGAGGGCGTGGCGCGGGCGGTAGAGGCGGGGCTGGGCCTGGCGATCCTCTCGGAGTTGGTGGTGGACCGGGCGGTACGGGAGGGACGGCTCGCGGCACTCGATATCGCCGGCGCCGACCTGCGGCGCACCTTTCGGCTGGTCCACCTGCGCGGCCGCACCCTCTCGCCAGCAGCAAGCGCGTTTGCCGCGCTCAGCCGCCGACTAGAGGGCGCCACATCGGATTGATACCCGCCGGCCGGCTACTTGTCGCCCGAGCCCGGCTCGGCGAGGCCGCGGTGCGCCGCAGCCTTGGCGGTCTCGGGCAGGATCTCGTTCGCGGCGCCCTGCAGCTTGGTCTTAAGTGAGCCGGCGACAACCTGGTCCTTGCCCGCCATCAGCGCCTCGAAGCCCTGCTGGGCCACATCGCTCGGGTCGTCCTTCTTGCTGGCGCCCACCTTGGTGTCGTCCATGTCGGCGCGGTGGAAGAAATTCGTGTCCGTGGGCCCCGGCATCAGCGCGGTGACGGTCACGCCCGTGTCCTTGAGCTCGTTGCGCAGCGCCTCCGCGAAGGAGTGCAGGAAGGCCTTGGACGCCCCGTAGACGGCCTCGAACGGCGCGGGCATCGTGGCCGCGATGGACGAGGTGAACAGGACGCGTCCCTGGCCGCGCGCGACCATGTCCTTGAGCACCCGCTTGGCCAGATGCACGGGCGACGTGACGTTGAGGGCAATGAGGTTGAGTTCATCTTGCAGGTCGGTCCCGCGCGTGAAGTCGCCGCCAACGCCGACGCCCGCGTTGAGGGCAATGGCGTCCACCGGGCGGCCGCCTGCCGAGATGCGGCCGTATAACTGCTCGACGCCGTCGTAGGTCGCGAGGTCGACCTGCAGGCTCTCGACCCCAGCGCCCAGGCCCTCGAAGGCCCGCGCGGCCTCGGCGATGCCCGCGTCCTCTGCCGCTATCAGGAGATCGAAGCCATGCTGGGCGAACTGCTTGGCAAGCTCGTATCCGATGCCGCTGGAGGCGCCGGTCACAACGGCGAAGGGCTTGGTTGATGCACTGTCCATATGGTCCTGCTCCAATTCGCTCTATGCTACTCTACATCTCAACACCCGGCCGACGGCGGCCCCTTGCTGTCATGAGCAAACGCCAGCCTGGATGGGCAACACCGCAGATATCGTGCCCTCCTCGTTGGATGAGGGCCCCGGTCATCGGCGTTGCGCCCATCTCGGCGTCATCGTCGTCGTTCCCATCGTCCCGTCCTCCCCTACTCCGGTGCGGCCCAGTCCATCCGCGCGTCTCGCTTCCCTCACCTACACTAATAGAGATATTGTTTGCGTTAATCTGTCAAGGGGATGGGAGCCTTTTTCGGACGCTTTTTGCGTGGCGTCCGATCCATTCCCCGTCCCCGCCGGCGCGCGCGCGGCCTCCACGTCCGCGCGCGTGATGAGCCAGTCGTAGCCCGGCTTGATGGCCGGGAGCCGGCCCGCCGCGACCAGTTGACGCACGCGCGAGGCGTCAACGCCGAGGATGGCCGCCGCCTGGGTCGTGGTCAGCAAATCGGCGGGACTATCCATCGCCGGCCTCCAGGCGCGCGAGCCACTCACGGGCGAGGTAGCGCCGGCCATTGGTGCCGGCCAGGATGTCGCCGGATGCCGGGTCACGTTCCACCGTTACCTCGCCCGTGAGTTCGTCGTAGGACGCGATCAAGCGCCACGACGAGCTGGTCAGGTTGAGCCACGCGGCGGGAACGGGCTGCGGCGTCCAGTCCATCGTATCGCCGTTCAGTATGGCCACGGCCGCGCCCTCGAACTCTCCCTCCTCGCTGTCGGATGCCTCGTAGGCTCGTCCACCGGGACCGGGATGCACCAGGAGCAGCGCGCCGGCGTTGTCCTCGTAGAGATCAACGCGGTATGCGCCATCATCGCCCCGTTTCACGTCCGCTGGCGGAGACAGGACCCGCCGACGGGCGCGGGTCTCCTCCGTGATGCGCGCCATGGCAACGGTGTCGTCGGCGCGCACGGCGTCGACGAACTCCGTGGCCAGGCGCGCCAACTCGGGGCCCTCGGCCTGAAGGAGCGCCAAGGTGTCCGGGTCGAGGTCTGTTATGTGTGTGGTGTCCATCACCCGTCCTCTATCCTCAAACACGGCATCACTCATGTGAAACCTCAGTGTCTCTAAATTATCGTCGATGCTGTGGGCCGACTGGGCACCGCACCATCACAGGCCCTGCGCTCGCCCACCTCCATGGACAAGGCCCAACTCATACGCCGCGACCCTACCTCACTCGTCACTAACCACTAGCCACTAACCCCCGTCACTCCTCGTCGGTCTTGCCGCTGGCGGCGCGGATGGTGTCGATGACGGAGGCGTCGGCCAGGGTGGTGGTGTCGCCCATCTCCTGGCCGTTGGCGATGTTGCGCAGCAGGCGCCGCATGATCTTGCCCGAGCGCGTCTTGGGCAGGTCGGGCGTGAGCATGACCTGCTTGGGCCGCGCGATCGCCCCGATCTTGCGGCTGACGTGCTGGCGCAACTCCTCGCTGACCTGTGCGCTCGGCTCGATGCCCGACTTCAGAATGACGAAGGCGAAGATGGCCTCGCCGGTGAGAGCGTCCTGCTGGCCCACCACCGCCGCCTCGGCCACGCGCTGGTCGTCCACCAACGCGCTCTCTATCTCAATGGTGCTGATGCGGTGCCCCGAGACGTTCATCACGTCGTCCACGCGCCCCAGCAGCCACAGGTCGCCGTCGGCGTCGCGCCGCACGCCGTCGCCGGCGAAATACTTGTGGGGGAAGCGGCTCCAGTAGGTCTGCACGTAGCGCTCGGGGTCGCCGTAGATGCCGCGCAGCATACTGGGCCACGGACGCGTCAGCGCCAGGTAGCCGTGCTCGGGACCCTCGATCTCCTGGCCGGCGTCGTCGAGCACGGCCGCCGCGATGCCGGGCAGCGGCCGGGTGGCCGAGCCGGGCTTGGTCGTGGTGATACCGGGCAGCGGGCTGATCATGATCGCGCCGGTCTCGGTCTGCCACCAGGTATCCACGATGGGGCAGCGGCCCCCGCCGATGTACTCGTGGTACCATAGCCAGGCCTCGGGATTGATGGGCTCGCCCACCGAGCCGAGCAGGCGCAGCGGCGAGAGGTCGTGCTTCTCCGCGTGCTCCGTGCCCCAGCGCATGTGCGCCCGGATGGCCGTGGGCGCGGTGTAGAGGATGGTGACTTTATAGCGCTCGACGATGTCCCACCAGCGGTTGGGAGCCGGGTAGTCGGGGACGCCCTCGTAGAGGATGCTGGTGGCCCCGTTGGCGAGCGGCCCGTAGACAATGTAGGAGTGGCCCGTCACCCAGCCGATGTCGGCCGCGCACCAGTAGACGTCCGTGTCGGGCTTGAGGTCGAAGACGTTGGCGTGCGTCCACGCCACCTGCGTGAGGTAGCCGCCCGTGGTATGCACGATGCCCTTGGGCTTGCCCGTGGTACCGCTGGTGTAGAGCAGGTAGAGCATGTCTTCGCTGTCCATGTGCTCGGGCGGGCACTCCGCGCTCTGCGCGTGTACCACGTCGTGCCACCACACGTCGCGGCCCTCCTGCATAGGCGTATCCTCGTCGACGCGGCGCACCACCAGCACCTTCTCGATGCTCGGCGTGCGCTCCACGGCGGCGTCGGCGTTGGCCTTGAGCGGGACGACTTTGGCCTTGCGGTAGCCGCCGTTGGCCGTCATCAGCACTTTGGCCTCGGCGTCGTCGATGCGGTCGGCCAGGGCGTCGGCGGAGAAGCCGCCGAAGACGACGGTGTGCGCGGCCCCGATGCGGGCGCAGGCCAGCAGGGACACGGCCAGTTCGGGGATCATGCCCATGTAGATGGCCACGCGGTCGCCGCGTTTGACGCCCAGGCTCTTGAGCGCGTTGGCGCAGCGGCACACCTCGTCGAGCAGGTCCCGATAGGTGATGGTGCGCCTATCGCCCCGTTCGCTCTCGAAATAGTAGGCCACGCGGTCGCCGCGCCCGGCCGCGACGTGGCGGTCGAGGCAGTTGTAGGCGACGTTGAGCGTGCCGCCGACAAACCACTTGGCGAACGGCTCCTGCCACTCCAGCACGGTGCGCCAGGGGGTGAACCAATCGAGACGCCCAGCCTGCTCGGCCCAGTAGGCCTCATAGTCGGCGTCGGCGCGCGCGTAGATCGCGGGGTCGCTGATGGTCGCCCGCGCGGCGAACTCCGGCGGGGGCGGGAACGCGCGTCCTTCTTCTATTATCACCGCCTCGAGGGCGCCATCCGCGGTCGAGGCGGTCCTATCGGTCGTATCAGCCATGCGTCACTATCTCCTCTGCGATCAATGCGGGGATCCGACGTGTTTGCATCGTAGCCCATCGCGCCGCCTCCGTCAACCCGCGACCCTTCAGATTCCAGAAAACTTTTTGAGTCGCGATTTATAGCGTAACCAAGGCCGATCATGCTCTTGCACACGGCGCCTGAGCCCTGACAGCCCTCCTAATTGGCGGACTATCGACAGCAACGTGCCCGACTCGTCGTGCCGGCCGCTGCCGCTCGTTGACCATAACGCACGCTCTGGCCCATCCACGCAGGTGTTCAGATGGCTGTGTACCCGCCTCTACCCCCCCTCGTTGAGTTTTCTGGAATCTGGAGGCGACCTGGTAGCCTGGTAGCGGGGTGCGCCCCCTTTTGTGCGGATAGACGACATAACCAGCAGGCGGCCGTCAGCATCTTCACTGAAGCTGACGGCCGCCTGCTCATCGCCAAGACGGGTGATAGTTTGTTAGCGTGTCATGCTGCTAATGAGCGCCGCTCCGTAGGGGGCGCGGGCATAGTGACGGCGACGCCGGTGAGCGCCAGGGCCGTGTACAGCCTTGACTCTTGTCTTAGTGCATCATTCCGCTGTCGAGCACCGCGGACCCCATCGACGGGGTGTGCTTCATCGCCGACCCCTCGGCCGTGACGAAGACCCGCGCGACCTGGCGCAACATGACCACGCGCGTGCCCGTATAGGTACCGGCGCTGGCGGCGTGCAACGGAATGGGGGCGGCCATGCCCATATCCACCATGCGGTTGCCGTCGCTGGCCCAGGCGACGTAGACGCGCATCATGGCTCCCCCTTTGACGTGGATCATCGCGGGAGCAGGGAGGTTCGACGTGGTGATCGTGATTTTGTAGTCGGCGGCTGAGGTCTGCGTGATCACGGCGGCGGCCGTGGAATGGGTGGCCATCATGGTGCCGTGGAGCTTGAGCGTGTGGGTGCTTGCAGCGGATGCCGAGGCGGCGACGCCGGTGAGCGCCAGGGCCAGACCGCTGGCGAGGGCGAGTGAGCGCGGAGCGATAGCCATGCGAAAGATCTCCTATCGTCGATGTAGTCCTGTTGAGAGCTAAGGGGCCGCCAGGCAATAAAGGTATCAATTATCCGCCCGTTTCAAGTGTGGATTCGGCGAAGAATTGGGACGTTTATCCTTTGACGGACCCTAACGATATCCCGACACTTTCATCATCGGTCATGGGTCTTACGCCAGGCTAACCTAACCATTACGGAAAGATTACGGAACGTGTCCACTCCGTCTCTCTCTAATATGTGGGAGAAGGTCTGCTATCTCGGTCTCGGTCTCGTCGCACAGGATGGGCAACCAGTGTAGAGGCTGGTCGGGCCATCCCGCGCACCCTCGACCGGTCCTCTACCCTCCCTGCTAAATGTCCTATCGGGCATCAGTTCGGGTACTTGTGCCACCCGGCGGCCGCGGCATACGATACGACAGTGCTGGAGGCGGAGGCGCTCTCTACGGCCCCTCTCCCACAACCTCGATACACCGATAGGTCGAGCGACAACGGCAAACCCGGCGCGAGTCGGGGGCGCAAAGCCAGGGGACTCTCCGAGTCAGCCCAGCTACCGAACCGACGAACTGCCCGTGCCAATAATCCGTCCGGCCCTCTCTCGGGGAAACGGAGCGGTTGTGAGGCCGCCAGTTCGTGAAAGATGAGGGAGACGCAAGACACATGGACCGCACGTGCCCCGGCGCACCACACAGCCGGACACCCCACGGATCGTCCCCCCAGGCGCCACACGCAACACCGCCGGTGGACGACGCACCGTTTGCGCCCACCCCTATCCGCTTATATGAAGAGAGGAACCTACCCTTGAAGATCAATCGCACCCCACGTATCGCACGCCTGGCGCTCGGCCTCGGCGTCGCCGCCGTCCTCGGCCTCGGCTCGACCCTGTCCGCCTTCGCCGCCGCCGATACGGGCGCCGTGATCACCGGCGGCACCCTCGCTGGCGGCGGCCTCGGCTTCGCCTCCTTCGGCGCCATCACCCTGAATGGCGCTCAGCAGACCTCGACGGCCGCTTTTACCCTGGCCAACGTCACCGACGCGCGGGGGACTGGCGCGGGCTGGAACGTCAGCCTCAACTTGACCCCCCTGGCGGAATACAACACGGGGACGAGTGCCTACGTCCCCAGTGGCAAGACGCTCGCGGCCTCGTCGATCAAGGTGACGACCGCTCCGATCGTATCGCTGGTCGATAGCACGAGCAGTCCGGCAACCACGGTCACCCCGGTGGCGACCACCACGGCCCTCGATAGCGGCAGCGCCGTCAAGCTGCTCAGTGCAGCGGTGAACGGGGGGATGGGGTCCTACTCCTTCTCGAACCTGACCGCCACGCTGACCGTCCCGGCCAATGCCTATGCGAAGACGTACAAGTCGGACGCGACGGTCTCCCTCAACGTCGCCCCGTAAACATCACGGGATCGGCGTCGCCGCCGACACGTCGGCGCATCGTCGCGTCAGGGCGGCCCGCCATACATGCGTATGCGGGCCGTCCCGGTGCGTCGTGCCCCCCGCTGACCGATCATGCATATCGCGAGAAGGAACACACGCCATGCGCGCACGTCCACAGCCCATACGGATCGCCTGTCTCTTGCCGGCACTGCTGGCACTGCTGGCACTGCTGGAGCCGACCGCCGCCGTCCGCACCGTCGCCCAGGCTGCCGGCACGCCGGTGGCGCCCCAACCCCAAACAGCCTATCTCGTGCAACCAGAAGCCGACCAGGTCGCGAAGATGGTCAGGCATGGTTATTTCTGGCTAGCGACGTCTCCAGGGCGGACGCGGACGGTGTGCGTGGTGATCCAGAACGTCGGCGCCGCGCCGTTGCGCCTGCGGAGCTATGCGGTCGATAGCATCCAGGAGCCCACCGGGGGCGTCGACTATGGCACGTGGCGCGCGCCGCGCGCTCACGTCGGGACCTGGATACGCCTCTCCCCAGCCGAGATGACCCTGGCTCCCGGCCAGACGCGCCGTGTCACCGCCACGATTCACGTTCCCCTTCGCATCCAGGGCAGACGGATAGGCGCGGGGGAGTATGTCGGCGGCCTGGCCTTCGAGAACGAGCAGATCCAGCGGCGGGGGCGGGGCTCCCACGTCCTGATTGACGTCCACTATCGCCGCGTGATCGCCGTGGTGCTGGTGGCGCCGGGCGCGCAGCGAACGGCGGTCCACTTGAGGGGCGTGACGCTGACGACCGCGACTCCTGGCAGCCAGGCGATCGTTGCCCTGCGCAACAGTGGGAACGTCCTGCTCACGGGGACGGGCACGCTGGCTGTTAGAGGCCGGGGAGCGTGGACGGCGGCCATGCCGTTCAGGCTCGACACGGTTCTCCCAGCGGCGACGGACCGTGTGACGGTGTGGTTGCCGACCCTCGGACTGTGGCCAGGCGCCTACATGGTGCGCCTGCGCGTGCGGTCGAGCGCGGGGGCCGCACTGGTCGCGTGGCAAGGTCGCGTGGTCGTGGCCCGCCCCATCGTCCCCGCGGCGCCGTCGACCGTCATTGTGTCGCCGGCCCAGGCGCTGGCTCCGTCGCCGGTCCAGGCGCTGACCCAGTCCGCACAGAGTAACCCTGTCGTCTGGATGATCGCGGGCGCGGCGCTCCTGCTGCTAGTCCTGGGCCTGGCCGTGGGCGTGGGCCTGACCGTGGGCCGCTGGGCGGGCGGGCGGCGCTCGGCCTAGTTACGACCCCAACATAAGGTCTATACCTCACTCATCACTAACCACTCGTCACTCCGTTCGTTAGCCGCGGCCGAAAAGCCTGAACAGGCCCGTACCTCCGCCCTTGTCTAATAACGACTGCGTGACGGCGGCCGGGTGGTGTTCGGCGAGGATGCGGCGGGCCAGATCGGTGATGGTCACCGCCACCGGCGTCCCCCACCCCGAGAGCACCAGTGGCTCGCCTTCGTTGATCGCTCGCTGGAGGGTGGCGCGGTCGTCGGGGATACACGCGCTGAGCGGCCGTCCCAGGGCCGCCTCGACGTCGGAGATCGTGAGGCCGGCAGGGGCGGTCGTCCGCGTTGCGACGGGTATAATTTTGTCGCGGGGGAACTCGAGAAGGTCGGCAACCTCGAGGAACACTCGGGCGCTCTTAAGCGCGGCCATGTCCAGCGACAGCACCAGCACCACCTTGTCCGCCTCCTCCAGCACCGTCAGCACCGTCAGCACCCGCTCCTCTAGCACCGTCCACGTGTCCACCACCACGTAGTCCGCCCGCTCCCGCAACGCGCCGATCGCCCGCCGCAGCAGGTCCCCCGTCACCATGTCCGCCAATTCTGGCCGTGCCGGCGCCAGGAGCACCCGCACCCCGCTCCGCTCGTGCGTGATCAGCGCCGTTTCCACGAGGTCCGCGTCCAGTCCCTCCGCCGGCGCCTGCAGGTCGACGATCGAATGCACGGGCGCCAGGTCCAGGAACACACCCACATCCGCAAACGGCAATGACCCGTCCACCAGCGTCACGCGCAGCCCCGCCTCCTGCCGGATCGCCACCGCCAGGTTCGTGGCTACCGTGGTCGTCCCCACACCCCCTTTCGGGCTGAACACCGCGATCGTCTGGCCGACGCGCGTGGACTCGACCACCCGGGCCGGTTTTGGCGCGCGAGTCCCACCCTCGGCAGCGCGCCTCA
>JAABUX010004117.1_pt1 | contig 18717 bp, 16 predicted proteins | sample 5561851 | NCBI WGS metagenome assembly JAABUX01 (sample SAMN10711883, study PRJNA513361) | rock metagenome | isolation source: Antarctica rocks | place: Antarctica: Victoria Land, Richard Nunatak red sandstone | collected 2016-01-03 | reverse complement strand
CCGTCTGGACACGAAGCTCCGGGCGCACCAGTACGTTCCACTTTTCCGCGTTCAATGAAAACCATAGCTGGATCGCCAGCTGCCATTTGGAATGATCGTTTTCGCCCAAATTCCGTTTCTCGATGCTGCCGTCGACGTAATCGACATCCGGCTCATATTGGCCCTGCAGGTACAGCTCGACGGGTATGCGTATTGTGGTCGCCATGGGCTTCTCCGCTGATTCGACTATAGCTGGTTCGCTCCAGCAACCCTGGAGTGTATGCGTTCCGTCCCGCCTCACCAACGCGCAAGGGTTTTAGCCCTGCCGGTGCGTCGCGTGGAGCTCGCTCAACCGCAGCACCAGGCACTTGGCCGCGCCGCCTGCTTTTAAAAACTCGCTCAACCGCACCTGAATCACATGCAAGCCGCGCAACTGGAGTGCATCGCGGAGCCTGGGACTGATCTCGTTCAAAATCAAGGTACGTCCGATGTTCACTGCATTGCAGGCGAACTGGAGCGCGTCCCCCTGCTCCACAATCACCCGCCTGTCCTCGGGGTAGAAAGCCTCGATTTGCGCGCGCGAAACGTCATCAAACGCCGGTGGATAGTACAGCACGTCGCCATTCGCAAGCGGGCAAAAGCAGGTGTCCAGATGGTAAAAGCATGGATCGACGAGGCGCAGCGAAACCACCTCGCAGGACCAGAGCTCATGCAAATGCGCATGACTCGCGATGTCCGTGCGCCAGCCGTGGCCGACCCACAGGCGTGCGCCATCTGGCGTGAAGAGCGCGTCGCCTTCGCCTTCAAAAGAAGCGCCGGGCGGTACTTCGCGCACGCGAAATCCTTCCACCTCAAACCATGAGCGGAAATGCTTTTCCTCGCCCTGCCGTTCCCGATGGACGAAACGGCTCAGGGCAACAACGCCATCCCTGACGAGACCCGCGTTCGCGGTAAAAACCATGTCCGGCAGACCGGGCCGCGGTTCCATGAGCAACACATCCGCGAGTTCACCCACGGCGGCATGCAGACAGTTCCACTGCTCGAGCGCAAGCGCGTAGGAAGGGCCGTGCAGATTGCCCTCCATCCACGGATTAATGACATACTGCACATCGAAGAAGCGCGGTGGGCACATCAGGAATGTGGGACGGGTAAACAGAGGTGGCTTCAGAGAACGTTCCATACGTGCGCCCGTCGACATGAGAACTCCTGAGAACAGAACTCCCGGCAGCGGATTTTACCCCTTCTGCGCGGCGAGGCTCTGCCCTTGCTCGGCAGCCGATTTCCTCAGCTGCTCGCCCGTGAGTGTCGCCCGCCACCCGGCGAGCCGTCAAGCGAAGAACGACGCTCGCTACAATAAACGCGTATGTCTGACGACACCCGCCGCGCGCTGCTCGCGTGGTTCAACCAGCACAAGCGCGACCTGCCCTGGCGTCGCACACACGACCCATACGCAATCTGGGTCTCGGAGATCATGCTGCAGCAAACCCGGGTCACCGCGGTGTTGGAGCACTATGCGCGCTGGATGGAGCGCTTTCCAAACATCCCGGCGCTTGCCCGCGCCGGCGAGGCGGAGGTGCTCGCCGCCTGGAGCGGGCTGGGCTATTACCGGCGTGCGCGCATGCTGCATCACGCGGCGCAGGCGGTCGTGTCAGAACATAAAGGTGCGCTGCCGCGTACGGCTTCTGCACTATGCAAACTGCCCGGCATTGGCGAGTACACTTCGGCTGCGATCGCCAGCATTGCTTTTGGCGAGCCGATTGCCGTTGTGGATGGCAATGTCGAACGTGTCATGACGCGGCTCGGCGGCCTTGCTCCTGCCCCGGGGCAAGCAGCGGGCCCGGCAAACGAAGCGTCCAGCGCGGAAGATCTCACCGCGAATCCAGCTCCGCCCGGAACCACCGCTGCGCTCGAACCTTCTCCCCCTGGCCAAACAAGTGCGACTTCGACAGCACGAGCGATCCGTGCGCTCGCGCAACAACTGGTCTCGTCCGAACGACCCGGCGACAGCAACCAGGCCATGATGGAACTGGGTGCGACGGTATGCCTGCCGAAGGCCCCGCTATGCCTGCACTGCCCGGTGCAGCCCTGGTGTCGCACACGCGGAGAGCACGTATCCATGCCGCGCAAGCCGCTGATCGCGCGTGCCATTACGTATGCGCTGGTGCGGCGTGCGGCGGATGGGCATATACTCCTGCGGCAGCGCGCCGCCGACGCTTCGCTGATGGCCGCCATGTGGGAGCTGCCGGAGTTAGCGGAGGTGACCGCCGACGCAGAGGTGATCCTGCGTCTGCGGCACGCCATCACAGTGACCAATTACCTGGTCAGCATCGTGCGGCTCGGTGAGGAGCAAGCCGGTCACCTGGCAGGCACCTGGCGCTGGGTGCCTGTCTCGGAGTTGCCGGAACTGCCGCTTACGGGGCTTGCCCGCAAAGTACTGCGCCGGCTGGAGCTCTGGCCTCGGACCTGAGCTGAAGCAGAGTTACTGTCATCTATCAGAAGGGTGTCATCCTGAGCGCAGCGGGGCGATTGCGCCAAAGCAACTGCTTTTGGCCCACCTCACGCTCTCGCCACCACCGCTCTAAAAATGGAAACCAAGCTCCGCCGTGAGGGCGCGCGGGGTGACATAGTGCGTGCCGCTGAAGGTGGAGAGGAAGTTATACAGCGCATACTTGTTGCCCATATTGATACCGGTCAGTCGAAGGCTCCAGCGGTACTGCTCGCCGTTGAAGAGGTTGTCCTTACCGACCGAGGCGTCAAACAGGTTGCGCGGCGCGATACGCGACGGGTTCTTGTCATCGTTCTCGGTGTTGGGCGCCCGTACCTGGACAAGCTTCGAAGTAAGTTGTGAAGCCAGGCAACTGGCGAAGCCTGCGCCCGGCGTCGCGCGCACCCCGTTGCAGGTCAGCCCCGCTTCCGACTGCTGGTCGGCGGTCAACCCGGTGAGGTCGATAGTCTGCTGCCCGTTGGCGTCCAGTGCGGTGCTGCCGCAGATCGTGTTCGCGCCCGGTATGTCGTTGTAGCAGGGCGTGGATGCCGCGACCAGACCGCTGTCATACCGCCAGTTGAAGCTGACCCAGGGAGCCCACGACCCCGGAATCTGATACTGCACGTGCGTTGTCTGGTTGAAGCGTTCGTCATGGTCGATACGGAACGGCAGATTGCTGTTTCCAGAACCGACCGTAGCTCCCGCACCCGCGATTTGCGGGTTGAAGAAGCGCGCCGAAACCGACGACATGACCACAAACGCCGTCAGGTTGTGATAATCCAGCAGGTCCGCGCTCAGCACGAAACCTGGAATTTTCGAGTTATGCCAGTCGATCGGAAAAAAGATCGGTGTGTTGCCGAGCACGGCGAAATCAAACGCGTTCCGCGTGTACTTCCAGATATAGTCGGCGTTCACGACCAGGTGCCGGCCGATCCCCTGCTGAAACCCGGCATGGAACTCATTGCGGAAGCCGGGGTTTTCCACCGTCTGCGTTATCCCCGGCGCGCAGTTCAGCAGCGGGTTCAGCACCGCATCGCCGCAGCCGGTGCTGGACAGCACAAGGTTTTCATTGAAGGGAGTTTCAAGGGTGCGCGCATAGGAGAGCCGCAGGACCGTGTTGGATTGGTCGATACGGTAGGAGACGCCCAGGCGCGGCTCCGGCTGCCTGGTTACGGTGAGGCCGTTATACAGGTCGCCGCGAATGCCGAGATTGAACAGCCAGTGCCCGGCCTTGATCTCGTCCTGCACGTACAGCGCAAGCTCCTTCACATCGGTGTGGCCGAAAAAGGCGTAGCTGCCGCCCAATCGGGTGAGATCGTAAGGAGCCAGGACCGGGTTGTAGGCCGGGTTTGCCGTCGAGCCGCCAGGGCCGCACTGAGAAGGATCGCTGTAGCCGGGTAACGTGTTCCCGTTCGCATCCACGCAAGGCGAATTGAATGTGGAGTCGACAATGCCGAGGTTGTCGTGCTCACGCAGAAAAGTGTGCTCATACACCGCTCCGGCGAGTGCGGTGTTGACTCCCTTCGCGTAGGACAACTCCGCATGCGCTCCGGCGTTGAGCAGTGTGCGCCGCTGTGAGATCGACTCTCGCTGCAGATTGGTGGGCCCCAGATCGGTAAGCGGATTACCGCTCGGGTAATAGTTGTAAGCGTCCTTCCGCACATACGGTCCGAAATTGAAGACAGCATCGTTGTTGATGACGTGCGTGTAACTTGGCGCGATATTGAAGGTCTCGATCTTGGAATGCTGATCCGTATTGCCGACACTGGCGAAGACAGGATTGGCGGTCGCGCCGCCGCTAACCACATTCTGTACATTCAAATTGTCATAGTTGTTCGGGGTCTGGAACCAGGACCGGCTATAGTTCAGATCGATGTGCACCGCATCCTTGGTCGTGAGCTGCCGATCGATCCGATCAAACACATTCTGCTCGTTGCCATAAGCGTGAAAAACAGTGAACTCGGGCGGATCGAGAAATCGCCCTGTGTTCAGGCCGTCGATCTCGAAGAAGTTGCCGCCGTTCGGGCCGCCTGTGCCGATATCGAAGAACCCGCTGGCGGACCCAAACGTGCCGTAGGAAGCGCCGATATCCCCGGTAGGTTTTTTGAGGCCCTGTCCGGAGCGCGTCGTAACCTGGATCACCAGGCTCGTCTTGTCCCCGAACTGTGCCGGAGGGGCACCCGAAATCGCCTGGATCGACTGGATTGCGTCGGCAGGAATCTGGTTGGAAAAGACCTTGCTCTGCTGGTCGGTGATCGGCTGCCCGTCCACATAGAATGAGTTCGAGGCATGATCGCCCAGGCCGTGAAAGAGCCCGTTCGAGTCGGCAGCAACCCCGGGCGTCGTCAGCGTCACGAGCGAGGAGAGCGAGGAAGACTGGCTCTCAAGCGGCACCTTGTCAAACATGCCGCGGTCCAGATCTGTATGAAAGGTCGTGCCGGACTCGACGAGATCGCTGCCCGTCACGGTAACGCTTTCCGCCGACTGGCCCACGTTCAATGCCTGGTTCAATGCGAGCGGCACGGAGGAGCGAACGTCGGCATCCTGAGTAAAGGAGCCGAAGCCGGCGGCCACGACCACCAGGTGGTAGCTGTTGAACGGCAGATTGCTGAACTGGTAGTGGCCTGCGCTATCAGTGACCGCCTTGGCCCTGTAACCGCTCACCGGATTCTGCAAGGTGACGATCGCCCCCGGAACAACCGCGCCGGTCGAGTCGAGAACCGAACCGATGATCGTGCCGGAGTTGCCGGCCGTTTGCGCGAAACCAAGTGCATGTGCCGAAAGAATGAGAGATGAGAGTGCGCAGAGGCGCGCCGCCCGTGCTGCTTGTGACATGAACCGTCTCCAAAAAAGCCAGAGTGAGAGAAAGTGGAGCGAGGCCGCCTGAGTACGAGGGGCGCTACGCTATGAACTCTTCAGCTTAGAGGGAAACGGGTGGCGGGCGAATGAAGTAAACATGCGCCACGGCAGGCGAGCCACGCTGCGGAACCCCGCACAGAAACAACGCGAGCATGCCCTGCGCCACAAACAAAGCCGCCACGACAACCGGCATCGCAAGGGCGTGCGTCAGCAGGCAGATTTGGCAGTGGCTGGCATTGTCCCCATCGGCGCCCGGCTGGTGACCGTGCGCCACCTGGATGCACATGAAGATCGCCACCAGAAGGCAAAGTCCAGCTACGAGGAAGCGGCCGAGTTGTGTCTGGCGTTTCACGGGCAATCCACTCATGTTAGCAAGCGCGCAATATCACTATTGCATAGAGCCGGCCGGTTTGCAGCCGAAAACGTGAGAGTCCCGGCGAATCCGCGTGTCAGAATATCCTCTGAAGGGAATCTTTTCCGTGGCAACACAGGTTCGCGATACGAAACAGAAACAAGCCATCCGAGCCGCCTTTACCGCAGCCGACCGCCCGCTCTCGCCCAACGAAGCGCTGGAGTTCGCGGAGAAGGAGGTTTCCGGAATCAGCATCGCGACGGTCTATCGAAACATCGTCACCCTGGTCGGCGAAAACTGGCTTGTGCCCGTGGATCTGCCCGGCGAGTCGACCCGGTATGAAGTAGCAGGCAAGCAGCACCACCATCATTTCCAGTGCACTACCTGCGGCAAGGTGTACGAGTTTCACGGCTGCGCGATCGCCCCGAAACCGAAACTGCCCCGAGGTTTCCGCATGACCAGCCACGAGTTTTTTCTTTACGGCACCTGCGCGACGTGCCGCTAGACAAGAAGACGCAAAGGCGGCAACTTACCGGTGCCGGGCCATGGCAAGGTTCGCCAGATAAATAACTAGCGCTCCGGCGAAAACGCAGGCCAGGAGATAGCGCCGCGGGCCGTTCGAGCGGCGAACTTCCGGCAGGAAATCGCCGGTCGCCATCTGAAAAAAAAGCCCGGCCGCCAGCACCAGCAATCCGACCGAGCCTCGCGGAGAGAACACCCACCAGGCAGTAAGCAGGCCGCCAAAAAACGGGGCAAGCGCGTCGGCGAGCAGAAAAGCGTAATCGGTGCGCGTCGGCTTTTTACCGCCCGTAGGCAGGATGATCGTGTTCATCCCGTCCCCCACATCATGCGCGGCAATCCCGAAGGCCACGGCATACCCGGCAGGGTGCGAGGCCGCATAGGCGGCGCCGATCGCGAGGCCATCGCGAAAGCTATGAAAGATCAGCATCAGCGCACCGGCGCGCCCGACCGCGCGCTGTTGCACCTCGGGCTCCCGGCCGTGCCCTCCCCAGCGGTCGAGACTGTTTTCAATCAGGTGAAAGAGCAGGAACGACAGCAATGTGAGCCCAAGCACATCCGCGCTGGCAAGCCCCGCCTCCCTGCCGAGATCGATTGCCTCCGGCAGCAGATCCAGAAATGCCGCGCCCAGCAGCAAGCCTGCCCCCCCGGCGATCAGGAAATATAGATAGCGCCGAAATCTCACCGCCAGAAGTCCGCCGATCAGGGTGGAAAGAATCGGCACGGTGAAGAGCAGGAGCGGCATCACGTTGATGGTAATACGTTTGCACTAGCAATCCGGGCAGTGACACACAACATCCCGCTTGAACCGCGGACTCGCTCCAGTTTCCAACCGCCGAGGCCTCGACAACCACCGCATTTCCGCCCCTTTGAGCGGATGCGGCCCACAGTCCTGCAGTAGAGACCTGGAATCCGGACCGCCCCGGCGATACTATGGGAAAGTGTTGCGATCCCTCGAACCTGCCCGAACTTCCTTCCGACATACCCCTGCGCGAAACCGCCTTCGACCGTCCCTCACAGCACTGCTGCTGCTCGCCGTATGCGCCACGCCTCGGCTGCTGCGGGCGGAGTCGCTGTGTTTCGCCGGGCCTGCGTCGAGCGACGAGCTTGCCGATGCCTCCTTCACCCGCGGCTCAACCTACGTACCGGTCGATAGCTGGGTCTACCCCGCGCTCGATCGACTCTCTGCCCTGAATCATCTGGATAACGCCTACTTCGGCCTGCGCCCCTGGACGCGCCTCACCATCGCGCGCATGGTACAGGCGTCGTCCGAGAAAATGGCCGAGGAAGAGCGCGACTGGATGCTGCTGGTCCAAGAGAAAGGCGCGGAGCCGGGCGGAGCCGCCGGACGCGAAGCTAGCTCCCTGCTGACCGCGCTCAATCAGGAGTTCGCGCCCGACCTCAACACCTGCGGCACCCACGGCGAGCTCGACACGCTCTACTCCGCTTCCCGCGGCATCACCGATACGCCCTTGCGCGACAGCTTCCACCTGGGCCAGACATTCGTGAACGACTACGGCCGTCCTTACCAGGCCGGTTTCAACGAGTACGCGGGCGGCAGCGCGCGCCTCGAGCACGGCCGTTTTTCCCTCTATTTCCGAGGCGAGTACCAGCACGCCCCCTCCGCGCTCGGCTACTCGCCGGCCCTGGCGCAAACCCTCAGCGAAGGCGTCGATCTCATCCCCATCGTGTCCAACCCGGTGCAAAGCACCATCCCGCTCGGGCCTATCGCCACAGCAAATCTGTTCCGCGTGCTGGAGGCGAACGCCTCCTTCCGGATCATCGGCCACGAGATCTCCTTCGGCAAAAGCGACCACTGGATGGGCACGGCCGCGGGCGGCGCATTTGCCTGGAGCAACAACGCCGAGAACATCTACGCCTTCCAGATCGACCGCGCCGACCCGCTGCACGTTCCACTGCTCTCAAACCTGATCGGCCCCATCCGCTACGACTTCTTCGTCGGCAGCCTCAAGGGCCACACCGCGCCTAACGACCCCTGGGTGCACGTTGAAAAGCTTTCCTTCAAACCCACCCGCAACGTGGAAGTCGGCTTTGAGCGCACCGCGATCTGGGGCGGCCGCGGCCACGTGCCCATCACGGTCAATAGCTTTCTGCGCTCGTTCTTCAGCGTCCAGAACACCTCGGTTGCGCAGAAGAACTCCCGCACCGACCCCGGCGCGCGCTTCGGCACCTTCGATTTCTCCTGGCGCCTGCCGTACCTGCGCGACTGGGTCACGCTCTACACGGATTCCTTCGTGCACGACGACGTGAGCCCCATCAGCGCCCCCCGCCACGCCGCCATCCGCCCAGGACTGTACATATCGCACTTTCCAGGCGCACCCAAGCTCGACTTGCGCGTCGAGGGCGCAACCAGCGACCCGCCCATCACGGACTCGCATGGCGGTCTGTTTCTCGCCTGGGAAAATATCCAGAAACAAGGCCCCACCAATAAAGGCTTTCTCTTCGGCGATGCCATGGAGCGCGAAAGCAAAGGCGGCAACGCCTGGCTTACCTGGCACTTCTCGCCCCAGGAGCAGCTACAGTTTTCCTGGCGCGGGGTGAAAGCCGCCAAGGACTTTATCCCCGACGGCACCACGCAAAACCAATTTCGAGTAGATGGGGTAAAACGCTTCGGTGCCGAAAAAAACCTCGAAGCCCATGCCTGGCTACAATACGAAGCCTGGAAAGCCCCGATCTACCGCCCAGGCGCGCAGTCCGACACAACCGTTGCCGGGGAGCTCACCTGGTACCCGCATAAGTCGCTGCGCTGACAGGAGCGCTCTCGCGGGGGCTCGGCTGCTGGCGCAAAACTTCCGTCCGGCTGTTCAAGGTACGCCGCTCGGGGTCGGCAAACCAGCCCCACTTGCTGAAGTACCGCACCGCGGAGGCGACGTGATACTTCAGCAGCTTGCGGTTTTTATACGAACCCTTGGCATAGTTATGAGTCACGCTCACGGCCGGGTAGAACACTGTACTTGACACAGCGCCCACCCTCCGGCACAGATCCACATCTTCCATGTACATAAAGAAGCGTGGGTCGAAAAGACCGGTCTGCCGCAGGACCGACGTCCGCAGGAACATGAAGCAGCCGGACAAGCTCGGCACCTCACGCGTAACGCGAAAATCCAGATGCTTCAACTCGTATTGATCCGAGCTGCGGCGCAAAAAATATTCACCCAGCTTGCCCAGAAAACGCCGCACCAGCAGGTCCACCGGTGTCGGTAGACGCTTGCACAGGCGCTGCTCCTGTCCGTCCGGGTAGACGATGCGCGGCATCACCAGCCCTACTTCAGGAGAGGCGTCCATGAATGCCTCAAGCGCGCCCAGCACCTCCGGGCCGCAATGGATATCCGGGTTGCACACCAGGTGGTACGTGCTGCTCTCGAGCATCTGCCGCATGGCTAGGTTATGGCCGCAGCCAAAGCCAAGATTTTGCCCCGCCGGCAGGTAGCGTACACCCGCGTCCTCGACAATGGGTCGCAACGCCTCCGTGGGTGAGTTGTCCACCACCACCACATCCACCCGTCGCCGGCTTTTCGCCAGACTCCCAAGCAACGTTCGCAGCTCATCCACGGATGTTTCATACGTGACAACAGAGACCGAGATCGCCGAAAGCTCAGGCGCACCGCGAAAAGTGCGACCCTGGGGCATGCGACGGATTGCGGAACTTCGGGGATGATGGCGCGTTTGCTCGGGTATCATGACCAACCTTAAGAGTATAGGCTTTCGCCACGCCCGCTGTGTTTCCAGCCGGAAAACTCCCGTGCGAAGCGCCTTGTTTATCACTGCCTCCCGCCGAAATGCATGTGGAACAAGTCCACACTAGCGCCCATGCCAACCATTTCTGTTCAGACAGGGTGCCCGCATCGCGCCAGCAAAATGGAGGACGCATCGAGCACCTGGTCCGCCGTGATCCGATTCATGACATCCGGCATGCGATGGTGGAACTCAAATCCAAAATGCAGGTATCCCCCGCTTCCGTCCGCCGGAGCGACGCCCACGCAGCAACGCCCGCGCGGCCCCCATCGGCGCTCCGCCGTCGGGCCGTTGAGCGACACAGTCGGCGCTCCGGCGACCGCGGCCAAATGCATCACCCCCGTGTTCACCGAGACGACCAGCCTCGCTTTCCGCAACAGCGTTACCAGCTGCCTCAGGCCGTCTCCGCCCGTGAACACGGCGGCACGCACGTTCGCCGCGGAGGCCAGACGTTCGGCAAACGCTTCCGAGCGAGCGCGTTCCGCCGGTGAGCCGGTAATCGCAAATACTGTGCCGGGACGCGCCAACTTCGTTGCGATGGCCCACCAGTGCTCCTCCGGCCACTCCCGCAACGATTGTGGACCGCCCGCCGGCCAGGGATGGAAGGCGACGATGTCGCGCTCCTCCTGCCAGGCCTCTCTCAGGGCGACATCGGACACTGTGATTTGAGGCTCCGCCGCGGTGCGTATGCCTGCGCCGCGCAGCAGATCACGAAAGTTGTCCAGCTCGTGCTGGTCCGCCCGATGCGTCACCGTCACATCGTAACCGCGTCCGCGATGCTGCCCCGCGGACCGGAACCCCACGGTATACCGGCTTTGACTGGTCAGCGCCAGCGCGGCAGTCACTCTTTGCCAGCTGCTAAAGTCAAACAGCACATCCAGGCGTTCGGCTCGAAGCTGCCGCATCGCCAAGCGCGGCCTGGTGAGGTCGATCACGATGTGCCAGTTGGCCCCCCGCAACAGCTCCGCCGCGAGAAGATTCTTGCTGCCGCAAACATGCACGATTTCGACGGCGGTCCCAAAATGCGCGCGCAGGTCGAGCAAAACCGCCGAGAACAAAACGGTGTCTCCCATCGTCGGAGAGCACAGCACACCGACCCGCTCGATGCCGGAAGGAAAAGCTCGCCGCCTGTGCATCAGCGCCAATGCACCGACCAGCGGCACACCCACGCAGTAGTCCAAAACGCGGGTCAATGGCTTACCAAACCAACGGATTGTCAGATGGTTCAACCATTGCCGCAAGCCTGAGCCGGATTGTTTATTCCCGGATTGTTTATGCATAGACATCAAGCTCGCACACTACCGACATAAGTCAGTTACCGTAACTTTGACCTGGATACGCAGGCAGCTTATGCTCCTTACCTTCTGGCAGTTACTTCTGCAAGCCCGTAACCCGGCATTCGCAACCCAGGTCGAGGCGAGTCTGGGGAGGCAGGGCCGGCACTGTACGCAGGCACGGACTCCCTCTTTCTCGCAAGTTCCAGGCAGAGCAGGACATATACCGGATACTGATAACGCGGCTGGACAAACGGAGTAAGAGCGGTTACCACCAGATACAATCCGGAAAAGAAGATCAGCGGCTCTTGCAGGCGAAGCCTGCCTTTAGCCCACGCCGCAAACCAAAGACCTACCATTGCGACCGTGTGCAACTGTACAGCGAATTGATTTTGAAGATCACTGAAAGGGCGAGTCAGATACGTAGTCCAGAAAAAACTCGGGGTAATAAGTTGTCCAGCCAGATTCATCACGATTTTGGGGAGAACCACAAGCGGATATAAAAAATGCGCTTGCATGTGATTCATCACCGTCATCGTACCGCCTGTTTCCCCTTGCGCCGTAAAACCTGACAAATCATACTCGGACGACATAAACGGATAAGCCACCGCGAGCAGCAGAACAATCAGCGTCAAAGCCAGCTTCGGCCTTTTCTCAAAAAACGAGCCTTGCCGCCTCAAAAGAAAGTACAAAAGCACGATCCCGAGTTGTTGCCATCGAGCAAACAATGCGCTGACCAGTATCACAAGCAGCAGCAGCTTGGAACGCTGCTCGGAATAAATATACTTGGCAAACAAAGTGGCTGAAAACAGCGCCAAAATCTCCTTGTTCACAGTAACGAGACTCACCAGTGTCTCCGCATTCAACATAACCAGTACGGCGAATAGCCAGCGATCGATACCCCTTGTAACCCCAGCGGCATAGATCGCAATGCAAAACAGAAGCATATTGAACAGCGTGATCATAATTCCTGTCTTGCACAGCAGCGCAATAAGAACAGGGCCGAGCAAGTTGCCTCCCAGGCTTACGAGCGCAACACCCGCGCCGCCATCGCGCACAAAATCCGCGACCGCCAGATACGTGCCTGCATCGGCATCCAGGTGGACCTCGGATTGGTGATTAAAAGACGGCTGAACCAGAGTATAGAAAGTCACAATGCAGGTCGCCATGTAAGCGCAAAACGCAAGAATGGCGGCCCAATGCCCAAGCGACTTTCGCACGGTTCGTGGCACGCGAAAGCGGACGCTCGTTGGTATCTTCAAATTTGCGCACCTGACAGCCCAAGCCGTCGTTTGCCTTCGGTTCTCCACCGTGACACCCGCTGCTTGCGCGGCACCCGCAACCGGTACAGGAACTGCTCCCAGGCAATGCGCGAGAATTCCGGGTTCTTGTACTTCCTTCTTTGCTTGATAGCTCGAGCAAATACCCGCGCACTTTGTACTATGTTTTCCAGCCTTCCCTTATACAGATCGTAAAAGGCCGTTTCGGCATACGAAAAATTTCGATATCTCCATGGCGACATGAGCCGGTCATAGTCCATGATCGACAACTCATGCTCCAGCTCTGTATCCGCGGCTAGCCATACCTTCTTTCCCCGCAGGAAAAACTGGTGAAACACATACATGTCGGAGTAGTCGAGCCAGAAATCCGTATTGAAACCGCCGATTGCCGCAAGCGCTGAAACACGCATCAAGCAGCCGCTGTTGGCCGCCGTGGCCTCGCCCGGCGCTACACCGCTCAGACCAGCCGGATACGGACGGTTGCGATTGAAAAGCTGCTTTAGAGGAGAAATCACAACGCCTCGCGTGCGCACCGTCGGCGCCACCGCGGCAATATCCTCTCTGGACTCAAGCTTCCGGCCGTAGTGCAGCATGCTCCGCAGAAACTCCGCTGTGATCGTCGTATCCTGATCCAGCAACAGCATCCATGGATTGCCCCCCTGTAGCGCATACTGCATGGCATGGTTATATGCGCCGGAAACACCCAGATTTCGTTCCGCGTGGCGAGCAGTATAGGGAATCGGCAGCTCCGGATTGGGCAGCGGCTCAGGACTGTTGTCCCAGATCAGCAGGTGATACCCTTCGGCCAGGTCGGGGTGCGCCGCAAGCGCCGCGCTCAATCCCTGCAGCGTTTCGGAATCCTCGACTGCCGTGTTGTAACGCACCACTACCGCCAGAACCCGCACTGCCTTACCCTCAATCAGTCTTCCGAAGATATTCAGTATATGCGAATGCGGCGATGATGACGCGCGGCTGAAAACCGCGGCCGCGCCTCGTCCATCGATTTCCTGCCGTCTTCAAGTATTCTAAATTGGCCGCTGCCGCTGCCGCCTCCGCCTCAGATGGGTGCGGCCTCGGGGCTCACCCTAGCGCGAGCATTCAAGAAAGACATGAAGCATGAACATTTCCGTGGCGATGTGCACCTACAACGGCAGCCGCTTTCTCCAGGCGCAGCTCAAAACCATAGGCAACCAGACCCGCCTGCCCTTTGAACTGATCGTCTGCGACGACGGCTCAACCGATGCCACGCCGGAGATCGTGCAGGCGTTCGCGCAGTCTGTCACCTTCCCGGTGCACTTCATCCGCAATGCGGTCAATCTCCGCTCGACGAAAAACTTCGAAAAAGCAATTCGCCTATGCCAAGGTGAAATCATCGCGTTATGCGATCAGGATGATCTCTGGGCGCCCGAAAAGCTCCGGACAATGGCGGACATCCTGGAACGCGAGCCGGAAGTTGCCGGCGTCTTCTCCGATGCCGCGCTCATCGACGACAACGGCGCCCGGATGGGCGGAACATTGTGGGGCTCTGTCCGTTTCGCGGCCCGTGAGCAGCGAGCATTCCATGCGGACCAGGCATTCTTCCTGATTCACAGACCGGCTGTTACCGGAGCTGCTTTTCTTTTCCGGTCGCGCTTTGTCAATGACATACTCCCGATTGCACCGGAGTGGGTCCACGACGCCTGGATCGCGCTGATTCTGGCTTCCCTTTCGAAGCTCAAGCCGGTTCCCGCACTCCTCATCAGCTACCGCCTGCATGCTTCGCAGCAGCTCGGGGTAAAAACAATCTCGAAGCGCGCCGCCCTGCGGAAAGGCAAGCAGGACAGAATCGCATTTCACCGCTCAAACGCCCTCCAACTGTCCCTCATGGCGGATAAGCTGGCGACTCTGCCCGTCCATCAAAAAACCGCAAAGTATGCTCGAGCCAAGGCCAGGTATATGAACAAACGTGCAACTTTACTAGAAGGGGGTCGTCTGCCTCGCATCTTTCAAGGAATGGCTGTTCTTCGGGGGCACTTTCGGTTTGGCTGGGGCTTGGTCAGCTACTTTCGTGATTTACTGCATGCCTGACGGAGGCGTTCCTGTTCCGAAGGCTCCCGAGGTGCTTTCATCTATCCCGCGGCAGCCGAATGATTTGGTAAACCTCCCAGGAATTTCATGATCGTGTTGCAGCAATGGCGTCGCCGCCTCAAGCAAGACCCAAGATTTGCCCGAATCTTGCACGGCAGCCTTTCCGGCATCGCGGGCCGCGGCTTCGGGCTGCTGGTCAGTCTCGTTACATTGCCGCTTACCGTTCGCTACCTGGGCAAGCTGGAGTACGGCGTCTGGGTCACCATCAGCACCTCCGTCGTCATGATGTCCGTGCTCGACCTGGGTATTGCGAACACGCTCACCAACTTTATCTCCGAAGCCTATGCCGAGGATGATCGCAACAAGGCGCAGGAGGGCTTCGCCACGGCGTTCTGGCTCACGGTCGCCCTGACGCTTACCCTGGCGCCAGCCTGCTTTTTTGCCTGGCGCCTCGCCAACTGGGGATCCATCTTTCATCTGCAAGACCCTGTGCTGCTAGCGCAGGCAAAGGAGTGCGTAGCGATCTCGGCTGCCTTTTTCCTGTTTTCCCTGCCTTTGAATCTTGCCAATAGGGTTCTCGGGGGATACCAGCAGGTTCACCTGAGCAACTACTTCGCCATGTCGGGCAGCATCCTGGGGCTGATCGCCATCCTCAGCGTGGTTGCGCTCAAAGGAACACTGGTTCACCTTACGGCCGCGTACTGCGCGGTCAGCCTGCTGGGGAATCTGGGTCTCAATCTTTGGCTGTGCCTCTGGCAAAAGCCGTGGATCATGCCCCTGCCGTGGAAAATGCGACGGGAGATAGCGCGTGCACTCTTCGGTCAGGGATCTCTCTTCTTCATCCTCCAGCTGACCGGGTTGATTGTCTTCAACTCTGACAATCTTGTCATCACGCACTATCTCGGCGCAGCCGAGGTTACCCCCTACAGCGTAGCCTGGAGACTCACCGGGTACGCCTCTCTCCTGCAATCCCTCATCGTCCCTTCACTTTGGCCGGCTTTCACTGAGGCGTACCGGAAAAGGGATCTCGTATGGGTGCGATCCACCTACCATTCCATCAATCGAAAGAGCTTGACGGCAGTAGGCATCGCCGCGGTTGTTCTGGCCCTCGCCGGCCGTACCGTCATTCGCTTGTGGGCCGGGAACCTGGCGGTACCGTCTTCCGGTCTGCTATGGCTGATGGCCATCTTCGCTTTTGTCATCTCTGTCACCACCAACCAGTCGGTCGTGCTCACGGCAACGGGCCGTCTGCGGCTGGAAGCAGGTGTCGCTGTCCTGGCGGCCATCGCCAACCTGTACCTATCTATTCACCTGGTGCAGCGGATAGGCGCTGAAGGCGTCATTCTCTCCTCCATCCTTTCCTTTCTGGTGGTCATGTATATTCCGCAAGCCTGGGAGGTGCGCCGCGTGCTCTCAGGTCGCTACATGCCAGACGATCCTGCTTCCATCACCTAACCCCGCGGTGAAGCGAAGATCTCCCCTGCGCAACAAAGGCTCTCAGGTCGCCCCGTACATCTGCTCAAGCGCATCCTGGAGTCCACGTTGCCAGCTCGGTAGATGCACTCCGAATCGCTCCGCCAATTTCCCGTTTGAGAGTGCTGAGTTACGCGGCCGCCGTGCCGGCGTTGGGTAATCGACGCTGGCTATGCCCATTACGGTCGGCCATGTGCGCGCTTCCTGCTTTGCCGCTTGGGAAAAAATGGCCTGCGCGAACCCGCACCAGCTCGTTTGTCCGCCGCAGCTCGCGTGGTACACGCCCGCCCAGCTTTCCGCTGCGCCTGTCTGACCATCACAAATGCGTTCCACCACCGCGCGCGTTGCCTCCGCCAGCGCCGCGGCGGTTGTGGGCGCGCCCCACTGATCGTCCACCACGCGCAGCAGGTCGCGTTCGCGGCCCAGCCGCAGCATCGTTTGCAGAAAGTTGTGCCCACGTGGGGCATAAACCCAGCTTGTGCGCAGGATAGTGTGCCGGCTGCATGCCTCGGCAATCGCCCGTTCACCGGCCAGCTTGCTCGCGCCATACACGTTCAGCGGCGCGGGCTGGTCCGTTTCCACCCAGGGCTCGGCCTTGCTGCCGTCGAACACGTAGTCGGTCGAGTAATGCACCAGCAGCGCCCTGGCACGCTCTGCCTCCTCGGCCAGCACCCCCGGCGCGAGGTGGTTTACGCGGTCCGCGAGCTCCGGTTCCCCTTCCGCGCGGTCAACTGCCGTGTAGGCTGCCGCGTTCAGGATCACGCTTGGCCGCGCGCCGCGAACCACGGCGCGCAGCGAGTCCGGCCGGCTCAGGTCAGCCGCCTTGCGGTCCGGAACGGTGAGGTCGGCATCGCGAAACTGCCGGGCAAGCTCCGCCCCCACCTGCCCGGTCGCGCCCAGCAGCAGCACACGCGATCCTGCTTTCAAGCGAATACCTGGGCATCGGCAAAGCGCGTTCCCGCAGCGTCCTTGCTCGACACAATCGCGTCGCTCTCGCTCACGGGCCACTCGATCCCCAGCGCCGGATCGTTCCACAGGATCGTTCGCTCCCCGGCTGCCGAGTAATAGTCCGTGACCTTGTATGCGAAGCTCAACTGCTCGGTAAGCGCGGCAAAGCCGTGCGCGAACCCCGGCGGAATCCACAGCATCGTGCCATCCTCGGCTCTTAGTTCCAGCGCCACGGATTTGCCAAACGTAGGCGAACCGCGCCGCAGGTCGACGGCAATATCGAGCGCGGCGCCCGAAAGCACCCGCACCAGCTTTCCCTGCGGCTGTGTGATCTGGTAATGCAGCCCGCGCACCACATTGCGCCGGGACTGCGAAAAATTATCCTGCGGCCAGTGCGTCGGCAAACCGAGATCTTCCATCACGCGATGGTTGTACGTCTCCATAAACATGCCGCGTGCGTCGCTCCACTGCCTGGGCGCCAGCAGCAAAACCCCTGGCAGGGCTGTTTCCGTTACTTTCATGCTTTAGATTTCAACCTGAAAAGACGTGTGTTCCTCAAGAATGTCGAGCAGGTATTGCCCATAGCCGCTTTTGCGGATCGGGTACGCGAGTGCCTGCAATTGCTCGCCCGAGATGTAACCGCTACGATAAGCAATCTCCTCCGGGCAGGCGATCTTGGTGCCCTGCCGCCGCTCGATCGTCTGGATGTACACGCCGGCCTCGCACAGGGAGTCATGCGTGCCGGTATCGAGCCAGGCCATGCCGCGCCCCATGACCTTCACTTCCAGCAGGTCCTGCTCCAGATAAGCTTTATTCACATCGGTGATTTCAAGCTCGCCGCGCGGCGACGGTTTCAGTGCGGCCGCGATGTCCACGACTGTGTTGTCATAAAAATACAGCCCCGTGACCGCGTAGGGTGATTTCGGCTTGGCCGGCTTTTCTTCCAGCGAAATCGCGCGACCGTTCGCGTCGAAGTCCACCACCCCGTACCGCTCCGGATCCTTGACACGATAGGCGAACACCGTCGCTCCACGCTCCTTCGCAGCCGCCTGCTTCAGCAACTTGGAAAGCGCCTCGCCATAGAAAATATTATCGCCCAGCACCAGCGCATTCGGGCTGTTGCCGATGAACTCCTTGCCGATCAGAAACGCCTGCGCAAGACCGTCCGGGCTCGCCTGCACCGCGTATTGGATGGAAATGCCCCAGCGCGAGCCGTCGCCCAGCAGCGCTTCAAACCGCGAACAGTCCTGCGGGGTCGAGATCACCAGGATGTCGCGAATACCGGCCAGCATCAGCGCGCTGAGCGGGTAGTAGATCATCGGCTTGTCGTAAACCGGCAGCAACTGCTTGGAAACAACGTGGGTTACCGGGTAGAGCCGCGTGCCGGACCCGCCGGCCAGGATGATGCCCTTCATCGCGCGACACGCTCCGCATAGTTCGTCTTTATCCAGTCCAGATACGCGCCGGTCCGCACATCCTCCACCCAGGGCAGGTTCCCGAGATACCAGGCGATCGTCTTTCGTATTCCCTGCTCGAACGGCACAGTCGGTATCCAGCCCAGCTCGCGCTCGATCTTCTGGGCGTTGATGGCATACCGGCGGTCATGTCCGGGGCGGTCCGTCACAAACGTCAGCAACTCTCGCCGAGGCTTCGGGCCGGGTTCGAACTCGTCCAGAACATCGCAAATCTTAGCCACAACCTGCAGGTTGGTGCGCTCGCTCGCGC
>JAABUX010004116.1_pt1 | contig 18726 bp, 11 predicted proteins | sample 5561851 | NCBI WGS metagenome assembly JAABUX01 (sample SAMN10711883, study PRJNA513361) | rock metagenome | isolation source: Antarctica rocks | place: Antarctica: Victoria Land, Richard Nunatak red sandstone | collected 2016-01-03 | reverse complement strand
GGCGCTGGCCCTGGGGCACATCAAGGAAGGCCTCGGGGTCGAGGAAGGTGGCGGAGGCGGGGACGAGGCGGGCGGCGAGGGCGGGCAGGAAGAGGGCGAGGATATCGGCGAAGAAGACGCGCAGCAGGGTCTTGAACAACTGGTCGTGCGACACGGTAGGGACCTCCTATGTCGTTCGGAGCATATGTGACGGAAACGCGCGGCGCCGTGACGCGCGGGTGGGACGGCACGTGGAATCGGTACTGCTTGACGGCTTGAGTCTCAGTTAGGCGCCACACTGTTAAGTCCGGTTGAACCATACCATTTTTTGCCCTCTATACTTCTGCGTCGAGATGTGCTATGCTCTCCCTAACGCCTGGGTGTGCCACTGAGAGAGTATCCGCCCGGCGCCTCCTCGGATACCTTTGAGATTCCGGCGACCTTGATGTCAGCGTAACCCGGTGTTCCCTACCCCCGCCACGGTTGTCCTCCCGGTCCTCCCGGTCCTCCCGGTCCTCCCGGTCCTCCCGGTCCTCCCGGTCCTCCTACCTCGACGGATACCCCTCGCGCTTGGTACTCGGCGCTCGGCATCCTCGACGACGCATTGACACATCGTTCGCCCGAACCGTGGGCTCTCTCTGCCCACGTGCCCGCGTGCGACCATGTGCCGCAATCGGTAAAGGAGACGCCCGTGATTCAGGTAGACCGCGCAGATGTCACTGACAATAAGGTTGAGCTTTCAGCTCTCCTCGCCATACCCGCGCCGCGTCGCGGCGCCCCGGTGCGCTCTTTCCCGCCGGTCGTCATCGTCCCGTTCCCCCGCGTGAGCGTGGTGATCCCCGTGCTCAACGAGGGGAGGAACATCCTTTCTGTCCTGGAAGCGATACCCGCCGACATCTTCGAGGTCATCGTCGTCGACGGGCAGTCCACGGACGACACGGTTGCCATTGCCCGCGCCTGGGCGACCAAACATGGCCTGCCGTTGCGCGTCGTGCAGCAGCCCCGTCGTGGTAAAGGCGATGCATTGATCCACGGCTTCGCACACTGCGGAGGCGATGTCATCGTCACGCTCGACGGCGACGGCTCGACCGACGCCGCCGAGATCCCCCGCTTCATCGCTGCCCTGCGCGCGGGCGCCGAACTGGCCAAGGGGTCGCGGTTCGCGCCGGGCGGGAGCAGCACCGACATCACGCCGCTGCGCCGTTGGGGCAACCGCGTCCTCACCGCACTGGTGAACAGGCTCTACCGCACCGACTACACCGACCTGTGCTACGGCTACAACGCCTTCTGGCGGGACTGCCTGGAGCCCCTCGACCTCGTCTGCGACGGTTTCGAGATCGAGACGCTGCTCAATGTGCGCGCCGCCAGGCGCGCCCTGGTCGTCGCCGAAGTGCCAAGCGTCGAAGCCCGGCGCGCCCATGGCGCCAGCAATCTGCATCCCCTACGCGATGGGTTGCGCGTCCTGCGCGTGATCATCGGGGAGCGGCTGAAGAAGTGACGAGTGACGAGTGACGGGTGACGGGTGACGGGTGACGGGTGACGGGTGACGGGTAGGGGCGTATTGCATACGCCCGAGTGAGGGCGAGGGATGGAAGGGTTGGAACAGGGACAGGGACAAGGAGAGGCGCGACCCGTGCGCGTGTGCGTCGTCGGCCCCGGCGTCCGGTTTATGAGCGGTATCAGCTACCACACGGTGGGCCTGTGCAACGCCCTCAGCGACGCGGGGACCTGCGTCGTGTCGGCCATCCTGCTGCGCCGCCTGCTGCCCCAACGGCTCTATCCGGGACGCGCCCGCGTCGGTCGCGTGGCGTCGCGGCTCGCGCTCAGGCCCACGATCCCCCGCGTCGACGGCGTGGATTGGCATTGGCTCAGCACGTTGCCAGGGGCAGTATGGTTCCTGGCGCGGCAACGCCCCGATGTACTGGTTCTGCAATGGTGGACGGGGACCGTCCTGCATACCTATCTCGCGCTGGCCCTTGTCGCGCGGCTATTGGGGACACGGGTCGTCGTGGAGTTTCACGAGACGCTCGACGGCGGCGAGGAGCGCCTGGGCTGGGCGTGCCGCTACGTCGGGCTAATGGGCCCGTGGCTGTGGCGGCTTGCCTCCTCTTATGTCGTTCACTCCGACTATGACCGGCGGCGCATCTCCAACCACTACCTGTTAGCGCCCGAAGACGTACGGGTGATCCCCCTGGCCCCGGCCAACCACTACAGCAGTGGCGGTGGCGTACGCCGGCGCGACGCGCCCGAAGGATGCTGCAACCTGCTTTATCTGGGCGTGATTCGGCCGTACAAGGGCCTGGAAGAGTTGATCGCGGCCTTCGACGACATCCCGCCCGACCGCATCGACCGCTATTGGCTGACCGTCCTGGGCGAGACCTGGCAGGGCTACCACGAACCGGCGGCGCTCATCGCGCGCAGTCCCTACCGCCATCGCGTGACGTTCGCGAACCATTATCTCGGCGACGACGAACTGGACGGCTTCGTCCAGGGCGCCGATCTGATGGTTTTGCCGTACCGCCGCTCCACGGCGAGTGGACCTCTATCAATCGCTATGCACGAAGGGTTGCCGGTCGTCGTCACGGCGGTCGGCGGCTTGCCCGAAGCCGTCGCGGGATACGGGGGCGCCGTCCTGGTGTCCGCGGCCAATCCCCGGACTTTGCGCCAGGCCATCGAAGAGGCGTCCGACTTGCGCGGGCAACGCTACCATAGCCCGCACACCTGGGATCTGGCCGCGTGCCTCTATAGCCAGTTGTTCGACCGGTTGCGCGTGCAACCATTGCGAAGGTAATCGGGACGGTTCAACCGGTGAGCGGCGCTGACACGGACAGGGCCGCGCCAACCGCTGGATGCGTTGGCGCTCCGGTATGAGGTGGGGAGAGAGGAACGGCTATGGCTCAGCTCGCGATATCTGCTCTCGGCGTTGCGGCTCGCGCGAAGGTGACGATGGCGATGACGACGGGTCTCGCGGTGTTGCGCAGTGGCGTCGGGTCAATCGCGGGCGCCCGGCGCCGACCGCTCCCTTTTCTTCCATGGGTCGGCCTGCTGGCCGCCGTGCCCCTCGTCGCCGCGGCCTATGACCTGGCAGCGATAGGTCCCGAGAACGACAGAATCCACTTCGATGTGTTCTGGTTGGGCCTGCTCCTTTTCGTCGTCCCGGCGACGCTGCGCCTGTGCGACGCCGCGACGGCGCCCGGTGAGCGCCTGGCCATCGTGGCGGCGACGGGTCTGTTCTTCTACCTGCCCAAGTTCCTGCGCAATCCAACCGCGCCCCTCTTCCAGGACGAGTTGGCGCACTGGCACCAGGCCGAGACGGTCTATCACACCGGGCAGCCCTTCGCCCCCAACCCCATCATCAGTATCATCGGCTCGTTTCCGGGGCTGCCCACGCTGACCGCCGCGCTGCACGACCTCAGCGGGCTCTCCACGGTCAGGGTCGGGCTCGTCATCCTGTTGGCGCTGCACGCGATCTCGCTGGTCGGTATCTTTGTGCTGGCCGAGCGTTGTACGGGCTCGCCGCAGATTGCCGGCCTCGCGGCGCTGATCTATAGCCTCAACCCCGGCTACATGTTCTTCGACACTATGTACGCGTACGAGTCGCCGGCCATCGTGCTCTACATCTGGGTGCTGGTCGCCGTGGCCGGCCTGCAAGACGAGGCGGGCGGGCTGTCGCGCCAGTTGGCCTGGGGCGGAGTCGGCCTCGTCCTGGCTGCGGCCTGCATCGTCACGCATCACCTGAGCGCATTGGTGATGGTGGCGACGTTGCTGCTGATCACGCTTGCCACGGCCATCGCCGCGCGCCGCGCGTCCCATAGCGCGCGCCTGGGCGCGTCGGAGTCGACTAAAAGCCGGCGCACGGCCCTGTTGACGGCCCTCTTCGCCGGCGTCGTCACCATGGGGGCCGCGTTCTGGCTGGGCGCCGTCGCCGTCCCGCTCGTCCGCTACCTGGCCCCCAGCGCCGCCGGATTTGGCGATGTCCTGCGCCTGGTGGGTCGGGAAGGGAGCGGGGCGCGGACGCTGTTTGCCGGAAGTACGACGCCCCTGTACGAGCGCGTCTGCGCGTATCTGGCGCCCGTGGTGGTCCTGGCCAGCGCCACGGCCGGGCTATGGCTCTTGTGGCGGCGCGGCTGGTGGAATCGCTACACGGTGGCGGGCCGGGCCATCGCGCTGTACGGGTTGCTGTACTTTCCCTCGTTGCCACTGCTCCTGACCCAGAGCGGGAATGAGGGCGCGCGCCGTAGCTGGAGTTTCACCTACGTCGGCCTGTCCGTGCTGGTCGCGCCGGTGATCCCGGCGCTGCTCGAGGGCGCCTCGCGCCGGTACCAGGGCGCACGGAGACGGGGCGCCCGTCTGTTGGTCCACGTGGCTCACGGCGCTATCCCGGCTCTGATCGCGGTCGTGCTGGTCGGCAACGTGACGGCGCACGTCAACGAGCTGTACCGCTTCCCCGGCCCGTTCGTCTATGGCTCGGACACGCGCTCGACCACGCCGGAGCTGCTGGCGCTGGCCCGCTGGCTCGACCGCACGCAGGGCAATGGGCGGCGCATCGTGGCCGACCGCTTCAGCGGTCTGCCGCTGGCCGCGTTCGGCGGCGCCTGGACCGCCACGGCCTCGCCCCAATTCCCGCTCTGGCAGTTCTATTTCCAGGACCGCCAGCCCAGCGCCGCGCTGCTGCGGGAGGTGCGGTCCGCCGGGTACGGCTATATCGTGGTCGACCGGCGCATGTCCCAGGCCCTGCCGCGCATCGGCATCTACTTCGACCCTCTCGAGCCCGCCGCCTACGCTCACGCCACGCCGCCTCCCGCCTCCGCGCTGATCCAATACGAGCAGAGGCCGTGGGCGACCACGATCTACCAGAGCGATAATCTGGCCGTCTACCGCCTCTCCGGTCACGGAAACGGACGCTGGCCATGACAGTCCCCCTTGACGCGATATCCGCGCCCGCACACGACCCGCGGCCGCTTGGGAACGATGCGCGGCCGGCACGGGCAACGGGAGTGGGTCGCGACGGCACACCGGCATTGACCCACTCACGCCTCGGGCTGGCGTCGGGGATGGACGCCGCCGAGGGCACGGGGGGGCCGGTCCACGTGCGCGTCCTGTTGGCGGCGACAGCGGTGATGAGCCTGGGGGTGGTCGTGCCCGTTCCGTCAGTGCGTGCGCTGCTGGTCGTGCCCGTGGCCCTGCTGGCGCCGGGGTACGCGCTGCTGATGGCCCTCTTCGGGGATGCGCGGCGAACGGGGCTCGACCTCGCGCCGCTCCTGGCCCTGTCTGTCCTCTTGAGCCTGGCCTGCTACCCGCTCCTGGCGCTCCTCTTGCACCTCGCCGCACTGCCCATTGCGACGGGTACCGTGGTGGGCGCCACCGATACCACGATTATGTTCCTCCTGGCAGGCACCTCGTGGCGCTCCGCTCAACATAGTCCGGCCACGCTGGCGCCGCGCGTCGGAGCGCCGCCGGATGTCGCGACCGGAAGCGCGTGGGAGGGATTACGTGGCGGCCTCCGCTTCGCGCTCGTCGTCGGCGCGGCCGGACTTATCCTCGCCACGACGCCGCGCCTGTTGCCCGCTCCCGCCGGCGCCCCGTACACCATGTTCTATCTGGCCGGGCGGGCGGCGTATCTCGCCGATCCGGTTGGGACCAGAGGGTATCGGTCTGTCGGTCTAGGGCCATGGGAACGCTGCGTGGCGCGCGCACAGGCCGCTCACCGTGCCGCGCGAACCGCCGCGACCGGCGCCGTCGGCACGGTCGATCTCTCCATCGGCGTCACCAATGGGAGCGCGTGGCGCCGCTTCTACCGCGTCATGCCTCTGCTCGACGGCGTCCCCTGCTGGCCCAACCAGACGCTGTCGCTGGGACCAGGCGTCTCGTGGAGCGGTCACGTGAGCGGCGTTGTCCCCGCCGACGGAGCCTTGCACCGGCTCACCCTCACGCTGCGCCAACCGGGTCAACCGGGTGGAGGTGGACAGGACGGGGCAGGCAGTGTGGGCCCGCTCGTCGTGTGGGTGAGGGGTGCCCGTCCACCACGCGTGACGCATCGCGGCACGCGCCAGTCCCCGGGTCCTCGCCAAACCGGTCATGGTCGACATGGGCCGCGCCCAGCGGGCGCCTGCATCCCACGCGGAAGCCCGTCGCCTTGCCAAACCGATCATCGCCGGCATCGTCCGCGACGTATACCGTACCATCCTGGGAGCACGAGCCGCCCGCCAATCCGGCATAGTTCCACAATTGGGAGCGCGTCTGTCCGTCGCGCGCGGCTCTACGCTATAGCGCGACCGCCCGCTCGGCAGGGCCACGTCATTGGGAGCGCGGGCGGCCCGCCCGCCCGCCTGGTATGGCCTTGTCACTGGGAGCGCGGGCGGCCCGCCCGCCTGGTATGGCCTTGTCACCGGGAGCGCGGGCGGCCCGCCCGCCCGGCAGGGCCTTCTCGACGCTTGGGGACACCGATCGGTGCGGTGGCGCCGCAAGTGGGCAGGCCGCCCGCGCTCCCGGTTGAGCATGTGCACGACATCGTGCGGCGCCGCCACGTTGCGTCGGAAGCGGCCAGGCGGCTTGTACTCCCAGCCGGACCACGCATCGACAACAATGCATCAGCCTCGGTTGCGCGGCCGACCGTCGCCGAGGCGATTGGAGGGATAGGAGAAGATGGTGTCCTGTTCGCGCGTCTCTGTTGCCCCCGCGGCCGAACCAGCCCATACGCGGGTCTCGGCGCGGAACCTGGCCGGCCTGCGCCGCTACCTGTGGCTGCGCCTGCGCTATCCCCGGCTGCGCGTGGGACTGTTCTTCGCCGATCGCGGCGCGGAGATCGTGGTGGGGCCGTGCGCGCGGCTGTGCGTGGGCCGCGGCGTGCGCCTGATGCGCGACTTCAGCGGCCATTTTGACGGGGTGGTGACGCTGGGCAACGGCGTCTTTTTCAACCGTGGCTGCACTGTGGTGGTGCGGCATAGTTTGGTCATCGGCGACCACAGCCTCTTCGGCGAAGGCGTCTCGATCCACGACGAGAACCACGTCGGCGGGCCCGGCGCCACGTCCCTGGCGGCGCGCGGGTTCGTGGCCGCGCCGATCGTCGTCGGGTCGAACGTGTGGGTCGGCGCGCGGGCGATCATCCTGGCGGGCGTGCGCATCGGCGACGGCGCGGTGATCGGGGCCGGCGCCGTGGTGACGCGTGACATCCCCGCTGGCGTGCTGGCGGCCGGCGTGCCGGCCCGCGTCGTCCGCCGCCTGCCCGGCTGTCGGCCCTAGCAGGCCTACCGTACGCCCATGCGTGTGTTGATGCTGTCCGACTTCTACCCGCCGACGGTTGGCGGCCTGGAACGGCATGTCCAGGGGCTGGCGCATGAGCTGGCGCGCCGCGGGCACGACGTCGCCGTGGCGATGCTCCAACAGGGCCGCGAGGACGCGCACGAGACGGGGACGGGAGCGGCGTCGTGCGAGGAGCATGGCCCCGGCTCCGTCGTGCGCCTCTATCGCATAGCGGGCTGGAGCCGTGCCCTTGCGCCCTTCTACGAGGACCGGGCGCGCTCCTTCCACCCCACCGTGCCCGACCCCGGCAGCATGGCGACGTTGCGGCGAGTCGTGGCGGCCGAGCGTCCCCACATCGTGCACGCGCACGGGTGGATGCTCTACTCCTTCTTGCCCCTCAAGCGGTGGAGCGGGGCGCACCTGGTGGTGACCCTGCACGACTACGGTCTGGTCTGCGCCAAGAAGACGCTGCTGCGCGAGGATCGTCCCTGTGCCGGTCCCTCCTATCCCACCTGCCTTGGCTGCGCCGCCGCGCACTACGGTCCGGTGAAGGGCGCGGCGCTGACCAGCGGCCTGCGGCTCAGTCGCGCCCTGCACGGGCGCGTCGACCGTTACCTCGCCGTCGGGCCGACCGTTAAAGCGGCCAGCATGGCGGCAACCGCCGGGCGTCCGGTCGATGTCATCCCCTCGTTCGTGCCCGACGGCATCTTGACAGCGGATGGGCCCGTCAACGCTGAACCTGGCGAGGGTAGTCTCCACGGGCACGGTGAGCATGGGGAGATCGCTACCGAGGTCAATGGCCGCGTTGCGATCCGTAAGGACGCCCGCCCGGAGGGACTGCCGGCGCGCGACGGCTACATCCTCTTTGTAGGGGCTCTGGGGACGCACAAGGGGCTGCGTGTCTTGCTGGAGGCGTACGAAGGGCTACCGGAGCACGCGCGTCCACCCCTGCTGCTGATCGGGACGCGGCAGGTCGACACACCGGAGCGCTTCCCGGAGGGCGTGTCGGTGATCTACGACGCGCCGCACGCGACGGTGCTGGCGGCGTACGACGGCGCCGCTGTCGGCGTGGTCCCCTCGTTGTGGGCAGAGCCGTTCGGTCAGGTCGCGGTTGAAGCGATGGCGCGCGGGCTGCCGGTCGTGGCGTCGGCCCGCGGGGCGCTGGCCGACATCGTGGACCACGGTGAGACCGGGCTGCTGGTCCCGCCGGGGGACGCCGCGGCCCTGCGACAGGCGTTGCGAGCGTTGCTGGCCGATCCCGCCCTCCGCGCGCGGATGGGACAGGCGGGCCAACGGCGCGCCCGGCGGTTTGCGCTGTCGTCCGTGGCCGCGCGCGTCGAAGCCGTGTACGCCGACCTGTTAGCGGCGGTCTCGCCGTAACCACGCTCTGGCTACACATGTTCAACTGTACCTACCACGACCTATCGTGTATGATGACAGTGTATCCCCAGCGGCATGACGGTATCATCAGGTGGGAGGTGGCGTAGGACTGAGTGAAGCGAGGATTGAACGGGCGCCGATGATGACGCTTCCTTGTTCCCCCCCAACGTTCCTTGCCCGTTCCCCGCAGTAGGCCACTGCCGCCATCCCGCTCGACGCCCATCGCGCGGCACGCTACCTCCCTCATCAGGACGCGCGGCATGAAGCGCCTTCGAGACCGACTCCGCGGACGTAGCGGACTATACATCGACGCATGCAGCCCACTCGTTGAACGGTACGTGAGGCATTTGTACGTCTTACGTAGCGTTCCCCACTGTTCGGAGGAATTCATGACTCATACCAGGCGTACCATCCCTTCGCTATTCGCGGCGAGCTTGCTCATCCTGACGCTGGTCCTCACGCCGCATGCCGGCGCGGCGACCGCGGCGACCCCGCCCTTGTCCGCTCTATCCTCCCAGGCCAACTCGCTCCACCAAGGCATCGGCGCGCCTACGGCACGGTTCCCGCGCCCGTCCGGTCCCCGTCCCTCGGGCGTCCGGCCGGCGGACAACACTGCTCCGACCATCACCACGACGCTACCGGCCTCGCTCGCGGTGGGCGCGCCGGCCACTCCGTTCAGCGCCACGCTGACCAATCCGGTGAGCGGGACGGCATACCCGAGCGTGCGGGTGGACTTCACTATTCGCGGCATTCGTGGTCTACAGGCAGCGCAGATCCAGCTGTACTACGACACCGGTAACGGCAACTACCAGCAGATCCAGTTGACGGGCTCTAACCCTAGTAGAGGATTCTTTGGGCCGCGGACAGGATTTCCGCTGTCAACTGGGTACAGCGCGACGACGCCTTTTACCGTCGCTATTTCCGGGGGCGCGCCGTCCGGCACGCTCACTGTCCTGACGACGCTTGACGAGGTTGACCCCAACACGGGCGCGATCAGCGACACGCTGACCACGACGAGCAGCGATATCGTGATCACCGCAGCGTCGCCGACGCTCAGGGTGAGCTTGCCGCCTACGCTGACTATGGGCGCGGCGGCGACGCCGTTCAGCGCCACGTTGACCAACCCGGCGAGCGGCACGGTGGAGAATAACGTGCGGCCCGACTTCGCTATCACGGGTATCGCCGGGCTGCGAGCGGACCAGATCCAGCTGTACTATCAGGTTGCGCCCAACAACTATCAGCCGGTGATGCTGACGACGGACATGTCGGGTACCATTGTCGGCTTCTTCGGGCCGCCCAATGGCTTCCAGCTGACCGCGCCGTACTCCGCGACGACACCGTTCACAGTGTCTATCTCCGCGGGTGCGCCGACCGGGACGCTCACGGTCACGACGACCCTGCACCTGGTCGACCCCAACACGGGCGCGATTAGCAGCACGCTGGCCTTCACAGTGGGGACTATCACGGTCATTGCTCCGATGTCGCCAACCATGACACCGTCGGCCACGATGTCGCCGACGATGACGGTTTCTGGCACGCAGACCGCAACGGCTACCCTCACCATGACCGGCACGCTGCCGACCGGCACCGCGACCGTCTCGGGTACGGCGACGGTCTCGACCACGGCGACCGGCACGCCCCCCACGGGCACGGCAACCATGACGGGCGCCACCATCGTGCCGACGCTGACGATCTCAGTGCCGACGCTAACAGTCACGCCACCGACCGGCACCGCAACGGTCTCGACCACGGCGACGGGCACGCCGCCGACCAGCACCGCGACCGTCTCGGGTACAGCGACGGTCTCGACCACGGCGACGGGCACGCCGCCGACGGGTACGGCCACGAGCACAAGCGTCTCGAGCCCGAGCGCATCGGCGACCGCGACGCCGACCAGTACGTCAACCGCGACGAGCACGTCAACCGCGACGCCGACGGCTACAGCATCGAACTCGCCGGTCTCCACGGGCACGACGGCAACCTCGACGGCGACGGGCACGACGGCAACCTCGACGGCGACGGGCACGACATCGACCAGCACGCCGACCAATACGAGCACGCCGACAAACACCGCGACCAATACGAGCACGCCGACAAACACCGCGACCAATACGCCGACGAGCACGAGCACGTCGACCTCGACGAACACGAACATGCCGACGAGCACGGGGACGGCTGCGGCGACGGCTACCCTCTTCCCGACGATTATCCCGGGGACGACGACGGCCACGGCCACGCCCGTCCCGCCGCCCATCGTGACGCGCTACTACTTTGCGGGCGGCGTCGAGGCGCCGGGGCAACGCTCGTTCTTCACCGTGGTCAACCCGGAGGCAGCGACCGCGCGCGTACGGCTGACCTTCTACTTCCCCGGCGCCGCGACCGCCACCGCCTCCTTCAACGTGGCGGAGCGGACTCATCGCACCATCGCGGTCAGCAGCCTGATCGGCCCCTCGGGCCGCCCAAGCCGCTTCGGTCTGGTGGTGGCCTCCGACCGCAACATCGCGCCGGGCCTGGTGCTCACGCGCGTCGGGCGCGACGACGACACCCTCGTCGGCAGCTCGACCCTGGCCCAGACGTGGTACCTGGCGGAGGGCTACACTGCCCTGACCTTCCACGAGACCGTGGCCATTCTCAACCCCGATGCGCGCCGTTCCGCGCGCGTCGCGCTGCTGCTGCTGCCCGCCAACGGCCGCGGCGGCCGCGAGACGGTCACGGTGACGGTGGGCGCGCACAGTGAGCGCGTGGTGGACATCAACGCGCTGGCTCCGGGCCGGCCGCTGAGCATCGTGACCACGTCCACCCGCGGCATCGTGGTCGAGCGCACGCTGACCTTCAGCAGCGACGCCGCCGGCACCGGCTACGGCCTGACCACGCGCCTCGGCCAGACGCGCGCGGCCCAGACCTGGCTGTTCGCCGAGGGCACAACGGTCAACCGCTTCGAGACGTACCTGACCGTGCTTAACCCGGGCACGGCCCGCGCCCACGTCACGGCTACCTTCTACGACAGCCGTGGTCACAGGCTGGCCATCGAGCCCTTTAGCGTGGCCGGCCTGCGCCGCGCGACGCTGCGACTGAACGACATCCCGCGCCTGCAAGGTGTGGAGGGTATCGCCAGCGTGGTGACGGCGGATCGCCCCATCGTGGTGGAGCGGCCCGAGTATTTCGGTTCGCCCAACGCGGGAGGCATCCCCGGCAACGTGGTGTTCGGCCGCATCGGGATCAGCCCGTTCTGGATCTTCCCTGGTGGGGACACGACGGGCAAGAGCGAGTTCCTACTGCTCTTCAATCCCAATCCGCGCATGACGACGCGCGCGCACATCACGGTGTACGAGAGCAATGGGAACACCGCCAGCGCCACTATCACGCTGCTGCCGCACGAGCGCGGCACGTTCGACGTGGGCAGCCGCCTCCCCGGCCTGACCAGCCAGCGCGGCGAGGTGGTGCAGACGCTGAACGGGCAGGGCATCGTGGTCGAGCAGACCGTGTTTGCCCCCGACCACAGCACCCTGCGCTCCACGCAAGGTCTGCCCAAGTAGGTTCAGTTCATCAAGGTTAGCCGTCTCCGGTAGGCTCACCGGAGACGGCTAGCCGCCCCGTAAAGCAGGGCCGCGACGAGATAGTCTTGTCGCGGCCCTGCTTTATGGTGTTGGGCAGTTAAGGTAGGTGGTAGTCAGGTAGGCCGCGAGCAGTGAGATCGGCGTATGCTGAGCATGGCAACTGGCAACTGGCAACTGGCAACTGCCTACTCGCCCCCAGCGGCGTTGCGGCGCGTCTGCAATTGCTTGGAGAGGCTGGACACGGCCATCTGGCCTTCGTGGCGCGTGGCGCGATTGAGGGGGCGCTTGAAGGCGCGCATGAAGTAGGCGTCGAGCCGCTGCACGGCCTCGGCGTCGGTGACGTCTTTGCCGTTGAGCTTGGCCAACGAGATCGCTAACTTCATCAACTTTGCCCGCATATCGTCGTCGATGCTATCGTCCACGCCCTCGTCGCGCGCCTCGTCCTCGTCATCCGGCTCTCCCTCGTCCTCATTCTCATCCTCGTCGTCCGTGTTAGACGGAACGGTTTGGAACGGGTCGGGGCGCGGCAGAGGAGAAGCGGCCGGCGCTATGGACGCCGCGGAGGCCGAGGGCGTGGTCGTGGTCGTGGCCGTGGTCGTGGCTGGTGGGGTATAGCGCGGCGCCGACGGCGCGCCCTCGTCGCTCTCAGTATCGGCGCCGTCGGCGCCCTCGTCGTCGGTAGAGCGGCGCGGGGCTGTGTGTGATTGCGCGGCGATACTCAGGCGTTGCAACTGGGCCTGTACCGCGGCAGGGGTGGACGCCGCGGATGCCAGGGATGCTGGACGTACAGGTGTGGGCGTGGGTGTAGGCGTTGCGTTGTCGTTGTACGAACCGACGCCTGGCGACGGCTGGCGGGTGGCCTGGTAGCCGGAGGGCGCATCGCGGGCGGCCGTGACAGGCCTAACCCTGGCCGGCCCGCGCTCGGCGTCACTCTCGTCGTCGTCGTCGTCCGCCGTGGGATAGGGCACGTCAAGCTCTTCTTGCACGGCAATGCCCTGGCCCGTCAGGTCGCGCAACGCGCGCGCCTTGGCCCGTAGCTCAGCGAGCGTGGTCAGGAAGGGATGCCAGACGGAGGGCGCCGAGGCGGGCGAGGCCTCGCCAACAGCGGAGAATGCGCCGTCGGACGTCCGTGCCACGGCGACGACCACGGCGGTGCGTCCGTTGGCCTCACCGGGCGCCTGCGTCACCTGCACATCGAGCCCGATCAGCCCGTCGTCGCGGGCAAGACCGAGCAATTCGCTGTAGGGAACCGCGTCGCCGTCCCTCTCCATCCTCATCCTCCTCGTGGTCCTATCCGTCGCCCCCGGTCGTTCGCCCGTGCATGCATGGATGCGCGCATACCCACACGCCTTCACACGTCATGGTACCACAGGGAATCAAGCCTCTTTCCGTCCCATCTTTCCTATAGGGCAGTGGGAAAGGGCGTGTTATGATGGTCGTAAAAGGGGTGCGAGGAAAGAACCGGGACATGCCGTTCGAAGGGAAGCGATTGCCGATGCCGACGATAGACAACAACTACTCGCGGTGGCTCTTCGCCCTGATCGTGCTGCTGACGGTTATCGCCGGGCTCTACCTCTCCGGCTGGATCTACGGCGCGCTGCAGACGATTGGGAGCATCCTGGCCCTCTACTTCACCGCCTGGCTGATCCAATTCTTCCTGACCCCCCTGGTCGACCTGCTGACGCGCCTCAAGGTCCCGCGCGTCGCCGCCGTCGCCGCCGTCTACCTTGCCCTCATCGCTATCATGATCCCGGTGCTCATCTGGATCGGCGCCACCATGTTCAATCAGGGCCAGCACCTGGTGTATACGCTGGCCCAGCCAGGGACCTATGACTTTATCACGCGCACGGCGACCGACTTCGAGACCTTCCTCAAGCAGCACGGTGTTAGCCAAAAGAACATCACGGACTTCACCGATAACTGGAGCTTCAGCCTCCACAACGGAGCCGTCAACGCCGGGCAGAAACTCGATGAACTGCTCAACCAGCACCTCAATGCCTCGACCTTGAGCAGCAGCGTGCCGGTCTTCCTGGGCTTCCTCAGCAAGACCAGCGCCCTGCTGCTGAATACAATCATCGTCCTGATCCTGTCGTTCTACATGACGCTGGATGGGCACAAGTTGGTGCATCGCGTGCTCGCCTACTTCCCGCCCGCTGTCGGCGAGGTCATGGAGAGCTTCCACGTGATCGTCAATCGCAAGTTCGGCGGCTACCTGCGCGGGCAGCTCATCCTGGCGGCGAGCTACGGCCTGCTGACCTATGTCATTGCCCTCAACTTCGGGTTGCAGAGCTACTCGGTCTTTATCGCCATCTTCGCCGGCGTGATGATGCTGATCCCGTTCATCGGCACGTTTGCCGCCGTCATCCCGCCTATCATCGGTTTTCTCCTGGTCCACGCCTCGAACTTTCAGACGGGCTACTTCATCCTGCTGATCGTGTTCCTGTTCGGCTCGCAGCAGGTTGTGCTTAACGTGCTGGCGCCGCGCGTGCTCAGCACGGCCGTGGGCCTACACCCGCTGCTGGTCGTGCTAGGCTTGCTCCTCGGGACCAAGCTCGCCGGCCCCTGGGGCGCCATCTTCGGCGTGCCCGTCTTCGGCGTCATCCTGGACACGGCGGACCTCATCTACCGCCGCGTGATGGACCGCCGCTACGGCTTCCATCCCCCCGAGCGGACTCTGGAAGACGAGCACGACGGTAAGGACACGGGCAAGGGTCGGAATACCGCGCACGCGACACCGGGCATGAGTACGGGACCGGAGCCCGGACCCGGCGCGTCAGGGAAGGATGACCGCTCTAAGGGACGGCCCGGACGCCGCACAGCCATCGGCGCCGGTCCGCTTAGCCGGGCCGGCGCGGTGCTCCACTCGCCCACCAGGGCGCGCCCCGGCGAATCTCGCGATAGGCCGGCGTAGGCGTCAGTCCTCGCCCTCCGTACCGGGCACGGTCATCTGATCGACGACCTCGACGACGCCGGGCACGCGTCCCGCCACCTCTTCGGCGCTATCGCTGTCCTCCATGCTCTCGACATGACCACGCAGGAAGACCGTCCCGTCAACCGTGTGCACGTGCAGTTGCAGATCCATGGTCGCCGCGTCCGTGCGCAGCAGACGCACCACGCGGCGGGTGATGTCCTCGTCGCTGACCGGGCCGGGGCGGTCGACCTCGCCCTCGTTGGTCGAGGCGAAACCCTGCGCCACCTCGATGCCGTCGGGGCCGCGGGGGATGACTGGGGGATCGGTTGGCGCCATGTAGGTTTCGGCGTCGTCGACGGACAGCATCGGGTCGTTGGTTGAGGCGGCGCCTTCATCGGGGTCTTCCAGGCCGAGCGCCGCCAGGTCTTCTTCATCAATGCCTCGCCGTTGCGGCGCCAGCGGGTCGCGCGAGGTGTCGTAGTCCATCAGTGTCTCCGAGCCGTTAGTCGTTAGTCATTAGTCGCGCTAGAGGCGGGTGGTGATAGCGTATCAGACACATGAGGGGACGATGTAGCATGTCGCGTTCCATCGTCTGTGCGATCCATCCTATGGCGCTACTACGATTATTGGCTAATTATCGCTAACTGCCCGTCGTCAGTATTATGATTCACTCACGGCCGACGACTAACAACTAACGACTACTTCGGCAGCCTGGCCAGGGCGGCCTGCGCCTGTTGCAAGCCGGTTTGGTTGCCGGCCTTCTGATAAAGGGCTGCCGCTTGCCGCAGGTCGGCGCGGGCGTCTTTGTTGTCCTTGACCATGGTATAGGCAAGGCCGCGGCGCAAGTAGCCATCGCCGTCGGTGGGGACGCGCTTGATGTAGGTCGAGAAGTCGGCGATGGCGCCACGGCCGTCCTTCAGGCCCACGCGCGCCAGCCCCCGGTTGTAGTAGGCCAGCGTGTCGCCCGAGTTGAGCGCGATGGCCCGGTTATAGTCGGCCAGGGCGGCGGGGAAGTTGCCCTGCACTTCGTCGATGTAGCCGCGGTTGAAGTAGGCAACCTCGTCGCGCGGGGCCAGGACGATGGCCCGGTTATAGTCGGCCAGCGCGCCCTTGACGTCGCCGGCGCGCTGGCGGGCCGACCCGCGGTCGACGTAGGCGACCTCGTCGCCGGGCTTGAGCGCGATGGCACTGGTGTAGTCGGCGATAGCGTCCGTCTGGTTGCCCGTTTTCTCGAGTGCCAGGCCGCGATTGACGTAGGCCACCTCGTCGGTGGGCGCCAGGGCGATGGTCCGGTTGTAGTCCGCTATAGCGGCGGGGTAGTCGCGCAGCCGGTAGTGAGCCTTGGCGCGCCAGAAGTAGGCCTGGGCGCTGCGCGGCGCCAGCCCGATGTCGAGCGAGAGGCTGTTGACGGTGTTGGAGTACTGTCCCTTGGCGTAGTAGCACAGCGCCAGCCAGAAATAGGCCGGCTCCAGACGCGGGTTCTGGCGGATGGCCAGGCTGAAGGAGGCGATCGCGCCATCGTAATTGCCCTGCTCGTAGCGGCTCAAGCCTGCCTGGTAGGACGCATTGCCGTTTTGTGCGGCCGGAGTGGCATGAGCGCGCGCCGGAGCCGGTGTCGGCGTGGCATGAGCGCGCACAGGAGCCGGCGTCGGCGTGGCATGAGCGCGCGCAGGAGCCGGCGTCGGCGTCGCGCGGGATTGTCCGGGAGCTGGTCGCGTCGGCGTGGCGGTCGGCGCTGCGGCCCCCGCGCTTGTCGGCGTGCTACCATACCCTATTGCTCTCATCACGGCCGGGGCCACACCATGTGCCACGGCCATACCGTGTGCCGTGGCGGCCCGCCCTGACCCCGCGTAGATCGCACCGGCCAGCGCCAGCGCGACGAGTGCATACCGTCCTGATGTCCTGCTCATGCCCCTGCCGCCCTTCCCTCAAGATCTGACCATCGTCCGTTGATACCTGATACCGTGTGTCTGGCCCATCATACCATGCGACGACGTGTGGTATGCCCATGAGAGGGACGCGCATCAACTCGTGAGATACACATCATGCAGGGAACAGGCGACTCCTCTATCATGTCTTTAACCCACCCCCTGTGCCGTCCGTCGTCCGCTATCTATCATCAGGGGCATCCGGGCAACGGTTAGAAGATTGGAATAATAAGACCATGCGCATCAATTGGCGATCTCCAGTGGCGATGAGGATGCTGCTGTGCGTCCCGCGCGCGCTCATGGCGGCGAGCCTGCTCACGCTGCTGCTGCCGGGCCTCGCGCCTGCGCTGACCACCGCAGCCCGCGGCGCGGGTGACGCAGCAGTGGGCATGGGCCGGCGGTCCGGCGGCGCGCTTGGAGGGGAGCTGCCAGCGCCCGTCGACGGTCTGGCCCATGTTGTCGCCGTGGCCGGGGCCTACGGCGCCGGCCTTATCCTGACGCGCGACGGCGCGGTGTGGGCGCGGGGCGACAACCGCTTTGGCCAGTTGGGCGATGGCACGACGACCGACCGTCGCGGCCCGGTGCGGCTGCCCGCCCTGACGTCCGCCGTCGCCATCGCCGCCGGCGCGCGCTTCGGCCTTGCCGTGCGGCGCGACGGGACCGTGTGGGCGTGGGGACGCAACCAGGCCGGACAGTTGGGGCTGGGCGCCGACGACCGTCATGTCCACGCCACGCCGCGCCCTGTGACTGGCCTGGGAGGTATCACAGCCGTGGCCGCGGGCGACACCCATAGCCTGGCGCTGCGGCAGGACGGCACAGTCTGGGCCTGGGGCGCCAACGACGACGGCCAGTTGGGCTCTCAACCCTCCGACCGGCCGCGGGCGTCGCCCGCGGCCATCCCAACCCTCCGCCATGTCGCGGCCGTCGCGGCGGGCGCGGGCTTCAGCGTGGCGCTCAAAGACGATGGGACGGTGTGGACGTGGGGACTCGACGACCGCGGCCAATTGGGTCTGGGCGCCCATGCCGCCGCGCGCATTGTCTCCGCGCCCACGAGGGTCCCCGGCCTGAGCGATATCATCGCCATCGCCGCAGGGCGCGACCACTGCCTGGCGCTCGGGCGGGACGGCGCCGTGTACGCCTGGGGCGATGACCGCCTCGGCGAGCTTGGCAACGGGGTCCGGTCCGACGCGCGGGGCGGCGCTCCGACGCGGGTGAGTGGCCTCGCCGACGTCGTGGCCATCGGCGCGGGGTGGCGTCGCGGCCTCGCGCTGGACGGCGACGGGGCGGTCCGCGCGTGGGGCGACGTCGACGGGCGTCACGATGTCCTCAGGCCCGCGCCAGTGCGCGGCCTGTCCGACCTGCTGGCCATCCCCGGCGCCTATAGCTTTGCCCGACCAGGGACGGTATCATTGGCGGCCGCTTCGCTTAGCGGCTCGATCGCGCCGGCGCTGGGCTCGTTGCTCGACGATCTGGCGCAAGGATATCACGGCCTGCAACCGGCGGTCGACGTGGCGTCCGATCCCACGGGCGACGCGCAGGTCGTCGCGCAATGGACAGGTGGGACCGATCGCTTTGCCCTCAGCGACACGCTGCTCTCGGCGGCGCAACAGAACGCGGCCGTCGCCCGTTGCCGCTCCGATGTCGTGACGCTGCCCGTGGCCGTCGTGCCCATGGCGCTGGTCTATAATCTGCCCGGCGTCGGGACGGGCTTGCGGCTGACGCCCGACCT
>JAABUX010004114.1_pt1 | contig 18729 bp, 9 predicted proteins | sample 5561851 | NCBI WGS metagenome assembly JAABUX01 (sample SAMN10711883, study PRJNA513361) | rock metagenome | isolation source: Antarctica rocks | place: Antarctica: Victoria Land, Richard Nunatak red sandstone | collected 2016-01-03 | reverse complement strand
GCATCAAGGCATACAATCGGGATAGGCATGGCGGTCCTCCTGGCTGCAAGGGCGTGTGAGCACCCTCTTGGTACCAGATGGAGCGCCATGCCTCAATTCTCCTAAAAAACTGCAAAGATAGAGCCTGCACAGGGCTCGTGCATTATCGAGACCCAACTCCGCGCGTCCGCGCGTTGTGCGTTTGCTCCTGGATGGCGCGATGTGCTATATCTAATGCACACGCGGGAGGAGCAACCGCGCGTGGAGGAGGTGCGTTAAGGACAGGGGCGCCCGGCCCCGCGCAACGTAGCGCGGACCAAGAAAAAGACAATGATCATGGTCTATTCACTCTTAGATGTAGTAGCGCCGCGCTGACGCGGCGCCCTGACCGGCGATGGTCGCCGCGCGAGCGCGCACCATGGCGGTCAGCTGGCGAAAGGACAGGTTCGGTCATGCGAGGTTCGATCAAGCGGACGGCACTGGCGCTGGGTCTGAGCGGCCTCATAGTGCTGCCACAGGCATACGGCGGCCACGCGGCCGCGAAGAGCGCGGCCGCCGACGTCACCCTGAACGTCTGGTATCACGCCTACGGCGAAGCGGGCACGCACCAGGCGGTGCAAAATTACGCCCATCAGTATGAGCAGGCCCACCCCGGCGTGCATATCAACCTCACGTGGGTGGTCGGCCAGGGCGCCTATCCGCAGAAGCTCAATCCCGCCTTGTTGAGCAACAACGGCCCCGATGTCTACGAGAATGGCGGCGTATCGCTGACGGCCATCAAGACCAAGCAGGTCTACCCGCTGGACAGCCTCTACACACCGGCGGTGCGCAAAGACTTCAACCAGAAGGCGACCGGCCAGTGTACCTACGGCGGGCACGTCTACTGCGTCAGCATGGTCATCGACACCGGCGGCGTCTACTACCGCAAGAGCCTCTTCAAGAAGGCCGGCATCATGGGCGAGCCCAAGACGTTCAATGAGTTGCTGGCCGACGCCAAAAAGCTCAATACCAGCGGCGTCAAGGGCCTGTTCGTCGGCAACGACGGCGGCAGCAGCGCGCTAGGTGTCGGCGTCCTGCAAAACTCGGCCGGCATCGAGCTCATGAACGGCTCCAAGATCTCCTACGACAACGCGCGTGGTGTCAAGGCGCTGCAGGCGTTGCGCGAGTTGAAGCAATCCAACGTGTTGCTGCTCGGCGCGCCCGTCGATTGGTGGGACCCGTCGGCCTTCACGCAGGGCCTCGCCGCCATGCAGTACACCGGCCTCTGGGCCATGCCGCTCATCCGCAAGGCCGTGGGCGACGACTTCGGCTACATGGCGTGGCCGGCGCTCGACGCGCAGGGCAAGCCGGCCACCTTCTTCGGCGGCTGGAACCAGTACGTAAACGGCAGGAGCCAGCACCTCACGCAGGCCCTCGACTATGTGAAGTGGGTATGGGTCCAAAACACCAAGGACCAGATCGACTTCAACACGAGCTACGGCTTCCACATCCCGCCGCGCAACTCGGCCGTGTCCGACGCCCCCAAACTGAAAAGCGGTCAAGCGGCGACGGCGGTGCAGGCGCTCAATAAGTACGCGCACTTCTACACCGTCCTCTACAACGACCCGGCGGTCCAGCAGCCCCTGGCGGACGCCGCGAACAGCGTCTTGAAGTCGAACACCGACGTGGCCACTCTCGCGCACCAGGCCGCGCAAAAGGCCCAGGCCGCGGTCAACTCCGAGCTGAAATAGACCCGCGTGGTCTGAGCGTATTCGCGGGATGGAGAGAGATGCTCTCTCCATCCCGCAATACCGGCAGAGAGTCGCGCGGGCGCGGAGTACCGCGGATGACGGTGGAGGCAGGCCCGCGCCCAAAGAGCGGCACCTGTTCAGTCGCCGGGCGCTTTGACCTAGACCGGCGCAGAACCTCGACTAAGGATTGAGGGGGCAGTAGCATGAGCACGCATAGCGGGGTGGCGAGGGCCGTACCCGCGTCCAGGAGGGCCGCGCGGCGGCGTCGCGAGTTGACCACAACCTTGACCTTTTTCGCTTTCATGGCGCCGCTGCTCATCGGGCTGCTGGCCTTCACAGTCGTGCCGATCATCTGGGGCTTCCTGGTCAGCCTGAGCGACGCGCACGGCACCGTGAACGTGGGGCACTGGGTGGGGTTGAATAATTACCGCGCCGTCCTGTCCGACGGCGATTTCATCCAGTCGCTCAAAGTCGGGTTGATTTTCGCCGTGTTCATCGTGCCTCTGACGTTCGCGGCCTCCCTTGGGCTGGCGCTCCTGGTGAATAGCGTCGCCCACGGCAGGGCGTTTTTCCGCTCCGTCTTTTTTCTGCCCACCGCGTGCTCGTACGTGATCGCCTCGCTCATCTGGAAGCTGAGCATCTTCAACGGCGTGCGTTTCGGCATCGCCAACATGGTGCTGATCCATTTGCCGAACCTGGGGCCGATCCACCCGTCCGACCCGATCCCCTTCACTTTCGGGGCGCCGTGGGTCTGGTTGGTGCTCGTCACGGTGCGACTCTGGCTGCAAATTGGGTTCTACATGATCATCTTCCTGGCGGGATTGCAGGAGATCCCGCGCCATCTCTACGAGGCGGTGTACGTCGACGGCGCCAGGCCAGGGTGGACGACCTTCCGCCACATCACGTTCCCGCTGCTGCGCAACACCTCCGTCTTCGTCGGCGTGCTGCTGGTGCTCAACGCCTTCCAGGCTTTCGACGAGTTCTTCAACATCAACAATACGGACCCCAGCATCCGCCCTCCCTTGCTCTATCTATTCAACGCGGCGATCACCTCGCAGAATTATGGCATCGGCGCCGCGGGCGCCTTTATTGTCGCTTTCCTCATTATCGCGTTCACCTTCGTACAACTCCGCCTGTTCGGCCTGGGCCGGTCGGAGTAGCCCGTGTCGTATCGATCGGAAACCAGAGCAGAGGAGGCCCGACCATGGCGGTGACCGCCGCTCCCATGCGCGCCCGACGACGGCGCGCGCGCCCGCGCATCACGGTGCGCAGCGTTTTTCTCTACGCCCTGCTCATCGCGCTCTCCCTCGTTTTCCTGCTACCCTTCTACGTCATGGTGCGCAACGCCTTCATGACGGATCTGGAGATCACCTCGCCCAACTTCGAGGTCCTGCCGAGCGTCTGGCAGTTCGGCAACATCTCCGAGTTGTTGAATAATCCCGACGTGCCTATCTTGACCGGCATGCGTGTGTCGGCGATCATGGCGGTGTCGCAAGTGGTCTGCCAGATGATCTTCGCCTCGATGGCCGGCTACGCCCTGGCGCGCATCCCGTTCCGCTACTCCAATGTCGTGTTCCTGTTCGTGCTCGGCACCCTCCTGATCCCCAGTTCCGTCACGTTCATCCCCACGTATCTGGTGGTGTCCAGCTTGGGCTGGGTCAATACGCTGCAGGGGCTGATCGTGCCGGGGCTCTTCAGCGCCTTCGCCGCCTTCATGTTCCGGCAGTTCTACCTCGACTTCCCCGCCGAAGTCGAGGAGGCCGGGCGCGTGGACGGGCTGGGCTACTTCGGTATCTACCGCCGCATCGCCATCCCCAACTCAATCGGCATGATCATGGCGCTGGGCGTGATCGCGTTCATCACAAGCTGGAACAGCTTCACCTGGCCCCTGGTCATTGGCCAGAGCAACAGTATGTGGGCCGTGCAGGTCGACGTGTCCGCTTTCATCGCCTCGCAGACGATCATCCTGCACGAATCCTTCATGGGCGCGCTCCTGGCAATCCTGCCCATCGTGGTCGTCTTCCTGGTCCTCCAGCGATTCATCGTCGAGGGTGTCAAGCTCTCGGGCGTCAAGGGGTAGAGGGAACGCGATGACGATGAACGCGGGAGCGCGCCTGGGGCTGGATCTCTTCCGCCTGGATGGACGCGTAGCCCTGATCACGGGCGGCAGCAAAGGGCTGGGCGAGGCCATGGGCGCGGCGCTGGCGAACGCGGGGGCCGACGTGATGCTGGTCAGCCGCCACGAGGACGAGGCGCGGGTGACCGCGTCCGCGCTGGCCTCGGCGTCCGGGCGACGCGTCGAGGGCATGGCCGCCGACGTGACGGAGGAGGCGCAGGTGGGCGGGATAGTCGCGCGGACGCTGGACATCTTCGGGCGCATCGACATCCTGATCAACAACGCGGGCATCAACATCCGCAAACCGGCGCTCGAAATGGGCGAGGACGAGTGGGGCCGGGTGCTCGACGTGAACCTGACCGCGCCGTTCCTGTGCAGCAAGGCCGTGGCCCCGCACATGATCGAGCGGGGGTCGGGCCGCATCATCAACGTCAGCTCGATGCTCGGCACGGTCGGCCTGGCCGGGCGCGCGCCCTACACCTCCTCCAAGGGCGGCCTCATCCTGCTGACCAAGACGCTGGCCCTGGAGTGGGCGGCCCACGGCGTCACGGTGAACGCTATCTGCCCCGGCCCCTTCCGCACCCCGCTCAACGAGTCGCTGACCAACGACCCCGCGGCATACGCGGCGTTCATCTCCAACATCCCGCTGGGCCGCTGGGGCGAGCCGGCCGAACTCGGCGGCATCGTGCTGCTGCTTGCTTCGGACGCGGGGTCGTTCATCACCGGCAGCGCCTTGACCATCGACGGCGGCTGGACGGCGCGTTAGTGTAACTGGAGGTACACCAGGTACACCAGGTACAGGCTTGGCCTCCTACAACTATTGTGCGGAATCGTGTAGAGATGGATGAGAGAGGGCTGATGACGACGGCGATGGAAACGACGGCGGAAATGGTGGCGGCGCTGGGCGAGGAGATGGTGGCGACGCGACGGCAGTTGCACCGCACCCCGGAGTTGGGCTTCCAGGAGCGCGAGACCGCAGCGCTCATCGTGGAGCGCCTGCGCGCCATCGAGGGCGTCGAGGAGATTCGTGAGCGCGTGGGCGGGACCGGCGTGACGGCCGTGATCCGGGGGGCGCGCCCCGGCCCGGTCCTGCTCTGCCGCGCCGACATGGACGCGCTGCCCATCCACGAGGCCACCGGCGCCTCGTACGCCTCGACGCGCGACGGCGTGATGCACGCCTGCGGGCACGACGGGCACACCAGCATCCTGCTGGCGGTGGCCCATGTGCTGGCGGGGCGGCGCGACTCTTTCGCCGGGACGGCCTTCCTGGTATTCCAGCCCGCCGAGGAGATCCTGACCGGGGCGCGGGCCATGCTCGACGACGGGTTGATGGACCTCACCGGCGCCCCCGTCACCGCCACGCTTGGCCTGCACCTCGCCAACTGGCTGCCCCTGGGCATGGTCGGAGTGCGCGTAGGACCCTCTTTCGCCGCCGTGGATCGCTTCACGGCCGGGATCATCGGGCGCGGCGGGCACGGGGCGGCGCCGCATCAGGCGGTCGACCCGGTGGTCACGGCGGCCGAGGCGGTGCTGGCGCTGCAGCGCATCGTGGCCCGCGAGCTCGACCCGCTCGACCGCGCCGTTCTCTCGGTCTGCCGCATCGACGGCGGCTCGGCCTTCAACATCATCCCCGAGCGCGTGGAACTGGAGGGCACGGTGCGCACCTTCGACCCGGGGGTGCGCGCGGCCATCGCCGCCAAGATGGAGCGCGTGCTGGCCGGTGTAGCCCTGGCTGGCGAGGCCCGGCACGAACTCGCGATCGAGACGGGGCCGCCCGCGGTGGTCAACAGCCCCGCCCTGTGCGCCCTCGTGCGCGCGGCGGCGGCGCCGGTCGTGGGGCCGGGAAACGTGACCGAGCCGGACCCCACCATGGGCGGGGACGACGTGGCTCTGTTCCTGGAAAAGGCGCCGGGCTGCTACTTCCTGGTCGGGTCGAGCGACCCCGCGCGCGGCCTCGACGCCGCGCATCACCACCCGCGCTTCAACTTCGCCGAGGAGGCGCTCGCCACCGCCACCGCCGTCTTCGCCGACGCCGCCCTGGCCTATCTCCGCCAGTAACGGCGTCGGCGAAGACGGCGGTGGCAGTGTCAATCCTGTTTTATCCGCCGACCGCCGGCGCGGTCGTGGCGTCCGCGTCGAGCGTCACACCGGTCTCACCCTCCAGCAGGGGCAACCATACGCTGAAGGTCGTCCCCTCCCCTTCGGTCGACGCGACCGTGATCCGCCCCTCGTGCGCCGCGACCAGCTCCCGGCAGACAAACAGGCCGAGGCCCAGGCCCCCCCGCGACGAACGGTCGGTGTGCGCCACCTGGTAGAACCGCGTGAAGAGGTGGGGCAACTGATCGGCCGCGATACCGCGACCGTAATCCTGTACCTCCAATTCGACTCCATCGCCGGCGCGGCGCAGCCGTACGTCGATGCCCTGCGCGCTGGGCGCATGCGTGGCGGCGTTGGTGAGCAGGTTGAAAAGAATCTGCTCCAGCCGCCCCGCGTCGCCGCTCACCCATACAGGCGCCGCGCCGGCGGCGAGGCGGATTGCTTGTCCGGGGGACAACGCCTGCGCCGTGTCCACCACCTGCTCCACCAGCGGGACCAGGTCCACCGGGCCGACATCGAGCGTCAACTTCCCGCTCTGCAAGCGCGCCGCGTCCGTCAGGTCGCGCACCAACGTCACGAGCCGCCGCGTCTGGTGCAGCGCCCGCGTCGCATAGAGGCGCGAGCGATCATCGCCGCCCGCGTCGAGCAACGACGCCAGCAAGTCGAGGTAGCTGTTGATGGAGGTCAACGGTGTGCGCAGCTCGTGGCCGGCCAGCACCAGAAATTCTTCTTGTAGACGACGATGCCGGTCGGCCAGGGTAACGTCACGGATGACGACGACGCCGTGCGTCGCGCCACCCTCATGGAGCGGCTGCCCGGTCGCCATGAACCAGCGCCGGGTGTCCTCCCCCGCGATGCTGCGGACCCCCGTGGCCACGCTGAACGAGAGGCTGAACGTCTCGCCGCGTGCGGCGCGGACCCGTGGCGTCTGCGCGGGCGCCAACGGCTGCCCCCGCGCATCATCCATGGTCACGGCGCTGTCCATGTCACCGAACAGCCGCGCGTAGGCCGCGTTCGCGCGCACGGTTGTTCCCGCCCGGTCCACTACCAAGACGGCCTCCTCGACGCCGGCCAGGATGACCGCGAACTGCGCCCGCTCCGCCTCCAGGACGGCGCCCAGTTCCTGCAACGCCACGCGATGCGCCATCAGTTCCGCGTTGGTCCGCTCCACCTCCTCGACGGTCGCCTCCAGATCGGCGTTGCGCGTTCCCATCGCGTCGTTAGTGGCGTGCAACTCGTCATTACGCGCTTCCATAGTCTCGTTCGTGGTCCGCAACACCTCGTTGGCTGTCTCCATGGTGTCGTTCGCGGCGTGCAACGCCTCGTTGCGAGTAAGGGCGCCCCGCGTCGTGGCCCGCGCCTCGGCCGTGTCACGGCGCAGTGTCGTGTTGGTATTGGTCAGCATGTCGTTGGCCGCGCCGAGCGCGCGATTGGCGGCGACCATCTCCCGCACCTGCGCCGCCAGACGCGCCGTTTCCGTTTCGACGTCCTCCCGGTGGCCCACGGTCGCCCGCTCCCATGCATCACGGTCCTGCTCCATCGCGCCGCCCTCACTTTCCATGGTCGACACCCGTGCCAACCCCGGCCGAGAGGCCCCCACGGCTCGCGGGCGCCGTGGCCGTGTCCAGCCAACGCTCGAACTCATCCGGCGGCAAGGGCTGGCTCAGGTAGTGGCCCTGCGCCAGATCGCAGCCCAGTTCCGCTAGCCGCTCCCACGTGTTCTGATCCTCGACGCCCTCGGCCACCACCGCCAGCCCCAGCGCGTGGCCCAGCCCGATCGTCGAGGCCACGATCGCCGCGTCGGCCTCATCCGTGGCCAGGTCGCGCATAAACGTCCGGTCGATCTTGAGTTGGTGGACAGGCAGCCGCTTGAGATACGCCAGCGACGAGTAGCCTGTCCCGAAGTCGTCGACCGCGACGCGTACCCCCTGATCGGCTAGCCACGTGAGCACGGCCAGCGTGCGCGCGGCGTCGGCCATTAGAACGCTCTCGCTCAGCTCGATGCAGAGCCCCTCCGGCGGCGTCTCATACTGGGCCAGTAGCTCCAGGATCATCTCGGGGAGCTGTGGGTCGTGCAGGTTGAACATGGAGAGGTTGACCTGCACGGTCAGAACGCGCCCCACTCGCCGCCACGCCTGCCCCTGCCGCAGCGCCTCCGCCAGTACCCAGCGCGTCAGCGCCCCTATCTGACCCGTCTGCTCGGCCAGCGGGATGAACTCGTCGGGCGGCACGAAGCCGAACTTGGGATGGCGCCAACGCGCCAGCGCCTCCACGTCGCGCGCCCGGCCGGTCGCCAGCGCGACCATCGGCTGGTAGTGCAACACCAACTCCCCCTGGACGATGGCTGGGCGCAGCGCCGCGGCCAGCGTGAGGCGGTCGGGGCTGTGCGCGTCCTGCGCGGGCGCGTAGACGGCGTAGCCCCCCCGCGCCCGCTTGGCCACGTAGAGGGCCACATCGGCGCGGCGCAGCAGCGTCTGGGCGTCGGCGCCGTGGACAGGACACAGCGCGATGCCCACGCTGGCCCCGATCTGGAGCGGCTGCCCCTCCACCTCGATCGGCGCCTCCAGAGTATCCAGGAGCTTGCGCGCAACGAGCAGCGCGCCAGTCTCGTCAGCGGTGGTCAGCAGCACGGCGAACTCATCGCCGCCCAGGCGGGCCACCGTATCGACACCGCGCATAGCCTGTTGCAGGCGCTCGGCCACCCGCTGCAACAGCAGGTCGCCTGCGTGGTGGCCGAGCGTGTCGTTGACCTCCTTGAAGCGGTCGAGGTCCAGCAACAGCAGGGCCAGCGGACGCCCCGTGCGCGCGGTGGACAGAAAGGCCTGCGCCAGGCGGTCGTGCAGCAGGGTGCGGTTGGGCAGATCCGTCAGCGCGTCGTACAGCACCTGGTGGCGCAACGCCGCCTCCATCGCATGACGCTCGGTCACATCGAGCGCGGCGCCGACCAGACGCCGCGGGGCGCCCGTTTCGTCACGCTCCAGGCGCGCCTCGGTCTGCACCATGCGCAGCGCGCCGTCCGGCCCGGCCACGCGATAGACGAAGCTCGACGGCGTGCCCCTGGTCGCCGTCTCATGGAGTGCGGCAATCACGTCGTCCCGGTCCTCCGGATGGACCGCGTCGCGGTAGCGATCGAGGGTCGGGACGACCTTCCCCGGCGCGTAGCCCAGCAGGCGATACGCCTCGTCCGACCAACGCATCTCGCCGCTCACAAGGTCCTGCTCCCAGTTTCCAAGGTGGACAAGTTGCTGGGCAGCCGCCAGGCTCTCCTCGGAGGCGGCCAGATCGCGCAACGCCGTGGCCAACTCGGCGGCGCGCTCCGTCGCCGCCACCTGCGTCCGCGTGTTCTCGGCGCGTGCCCGCGCGTTTTCGATGATGGTGGCGGCATAGCCGGCCAGGGTTTCGGATAGGCGCAACTGGGCGGCCGTCGGCGTCACGGCGGTGCGCCAGCCTAGCACCAACACGCCCATGACCACGTCGTGACTGAGCAACGGCGTTGCCAGACCGGTTCGCCCGCCCTCGCTCTGATGAAGTGGGAACAGGTCCAGGGGCGCCTCGAGCGCCTCGCCCAACCGCTCCAGCACGACCGTTTGCCGGGCCTCGAACAGGCGCCGCGCCACCGCGGTGTCCGTCGGGAACGGCGCCAGCGCGCCGGCGTCCGACTGCGCGCCCCAGAGGCCGTGCCAGGCGTCCACGCCGTCCTCGTCACGCAACGCGACCCCCGCGTAGTCGGAGCCAAGCAGGCGGCTGGCGTACTCCGCGACGAGGGCGACCACGCGATCCGGGTCCGGCTCGGCGGCGCCGCGCTGCATCAGGTGGGTCAGCGCCTCGGCCTCGGCCCGCTGGCGTTCGGACTCGGCGTACAGGCGCATCGTCTCCAGCGCGGGCGCGAACTGCGCCGCCAGGACGGTAAGCAGGCGGACCTCCGCGGGCGTGACCGATCGCGGGGTGTAGCTCACGGCGACCAGCGCGCCACGCGCCTCGTCGCGCACCAGCAGCGGGACGGCCACGGCGCTGCGCACCCCGAGGGCGACCGACCCCGCCGCGCCCGGCCCCCACGTCTGGTAGTCCTCGACCACGACGGGGCGGCGCTGGGCGAAGGCTTGGCCCCCGGCGCCCTGCTCGGTATGGAGGAGTTGGATCGGCTGGGCGGTCGAGGGGCTAGTGGAGGCCAGGGGCGCGAGGACCGAGGCGGCGGCATCCCACCAGTACAGGTCCACGCCGTCGCAGGCCAGGAGCTCGCGGGCGTGCTCGACGGTCACGTGCGCCAGCGCGGCGGGGTCGAGCAGAGCGCTGGCGGCGCTGACCATCGCGTCCAGCGCCGGAGCAGCCGACAGGGAGTCCATCACACGCCTTCGTGTCCTTTCCCGTCCTGTATGCCCCTACTACCCGCCGGCGCCGTGACAGCGCGTACACGCCTTTAGCGCGAGGGTACGCGGTAGCCAGTGACCAGCGTGAGCCTCACGCGCCCGCGAGGGCCAGCGGCTGGTGGGACAACGCGGCAGTCTGACCACCATCGCACTATTGTCATAGTATACCTTGTGGGACCGCAAGCGGTCCTACAAAGTACGTCGCCCACCAGGGCTCGTGAATTGTCGGGGCAGGCGTGCCTGCGTGTGCCCGTCCGCCGGCACGCCTCGTCGTTGGCGGGGGTCTGGGGGGAGCCATCTCCCGGGGTTCCCCCGGAAGGGGCTTGGGCGACTTTTCACGGACCCTGCGTCGTCCACGCACACCGTGCGGTCCTTTTCAGCCCCTCCCCCAACGCTTGTCAGACTTGACCGTGGGCGGGCTTGGCAGGGGCGTGGGCGGGCTTGGCGTGGGCGGGCGCGGGCGCGACGACGACATGAGCGTCGCGCCTGGGCCTGCCACATGGCGTGTGCGCCGTGACCGTGAGGGTCGCGGATGTCGACCGGCGTGGGTTGTAGGCGATGTGTATCCGCGCGGTCACCGCGCCGTCAGCGCCGGTCCGCGCGGTCACGGTCGCGCTATAGAGGACGATCGTCTTCGTCACCTTCCGCACGCGCGGGCCTTGATGGCTTACGCCGTGCGAGCGTGCGCTGGCGTGCGCTAGACCATGACGCGGGGCGGGCACGGCGCGGTCGCGGATGACGATGACGCTGGAGCGCGTGAGTTGCAGCGTGACGGATATAGTCGTGCGCGGCTCCGTGACCACGCGCACATCCACGTTTCCGTTGCCGATCACGATGCCGTGCGGCACACTCACGCTAATCGACGGCTTGCGCTTACATTTAATCGGTGGCGGGGCCGTGCGGGTCGCCGTCGCCGTCGCTTTCGCGGTCGCGCTAGCCGTGGCCGTGCCGGTCGCCGTGCCGGTCGCCGTGCCAGTCGCCGTGCCGGTCGCCGTGCCGGTCGCCGTACTAGTTGCGCTAGCGGTGGCTGTATTAGTGGCCGTGCCTGTCTGTGTCGGCGCAGTTGTGGCCGTGCCCGTGCCGGTCGCGCTAGCCGTGGCCGTATTAGTAGGCGTGCCCGTCTGTGTTGGCGCGCTCGTCCCCGTGTTTGTCGCCGTCGCCATGGCCGTAACAGTAGCCGTGGCCGTGGGCGCCTTCGTCGGGGCGCTCGTCGCCGTGGCGGACGGGATGCTCGTCACGGGTCGCGTCGTCGCCGTCCCGGTGGCGCTCGGAGGAGTGGCGGTACTGGTGGCCGGTAGCGCCGTCTTTGTCGCCGTCGCGGGCGGCGTCGTCGCCGTCCCGGTAGCCGCGACTGCGGTCCGCGTCGCCGTCCCCGCCGGCCCCGGCGTGCCGGTGACGCTCGTGGCAGGGAGCGCATAGGCGCTCAGGGTGTTGCTATTATCGGTGATGTAGAGCACGCCGTTGGCTACGATCGGGCTCTCCCAGTGGATGCCGCCGATGCCCATGTCGTGCCAGAGCTGGCTCCCGCTGGTCGGGTCGAGCGCCCGCAGATTGCTGCTCCCGGCGTAGTAGAGCACGCCGTTGGCCACGAGCGGCGAGAAGCCGCCCCCGGACTGCTGCCACTGCGTGACGAGGCTGGGCGTCCCGCCGGCGCCGATGGTCAGCTTCAGGCCCGAGATGCCGTTGCCGTTGACCACGAAGATCCACATGTTGCCCTGCGGGTCGACCCAGACGGCCGGCGCGCTCAGCACCTCGCCGCCCTGCGGCACGTTGATGATCGGGCCGACCTCGCCGCCGAGGTGGCGCGGCCCGCCCTGCCCGCTGAGGTTGTCGAGATTGAGCAGGCGTAGCTTGCTGTCCTTGCCCGACTGCACGGCGAGGCGCCGTACCGCGCTCGTCGTGGGGACCGGCAGGATCGCGGGGGCCGTGCTGCCGATGTCGGTGTCCCCGTTCTGCAGGTCCTGGTAGTTGCTCGGAGTGTAACTGTCGAGTGGATTGCCGTTCACGCCGCTCCCCGTGCCGTCGGGGTGCAGCGCAAAGACGGTGTCGCCCCAGTCGTTGCCCGGCGAGTTGTTGGCCGCGTCGAACGCGCCGTTGCCCGTCGCCATGTAGATCTTGTCAGTGTCCCGGTCGTAGACGACGCCGGCGCGCGCCCAGATGGCCGTCTGCCTCTGGGAGCAGTCATTCTGGCTGGAGCCGCTGGTGGCGCCACCTTCGACGAAGTGTATCGTCAGGTTGCTGCAGTTGGCGTTGAAGACCTTTTGCGAGCCGTCGGCGAGGTTGATGCTGGTGACGTGGCCCTGGTAGTCGCCGTTGTCGCCGGGGTAGCCGCCGTGCGTGACGTAGAGATAACTCACGCCGCTCTGGGCCATGGCGACGGTGAGCGCCGACGAGCCCTTCTCGTCGATGCCCTTGAGCGTCGTCACCTCGGGCCAGCCGCCGGTCTTGATCTCCGCGCCGTCGCCAACCGCGTACTTATGCGCGTAGCCGTCGAGCCCGTAGCTGTAGACGTACTGCCGGTTCGGGTCGATAGCGGGCGACGATGTCGTGTAGCACGGCGTGCCGCTGGCGCTGCTCGTCGTGTTGATGTGGCATGTACCCGGACCGTTCTGGTGGGACCAAACCGTGGCGCCGGTATGCGCGTCCAGGGCCACGATGTAGCCGTCCCTTGTCGTGACGTAGACAAGGTCTTTGGTCCCGCCGGGTATCGCGACCGCGTTGAGGTAGGCCGGCGCGCCGTCGGCCGTGGCGGGCAAGGTGGCGTGGAAGAGGCGCGTCAGGCCGGACACGTTACTCGCGGTCAGCGTCGACTCCGCCGTGTTGTTGCCGCTGTGCGCGGCGTCGCCGTTGAATTGCGGCCAGTCGTAGGGAGCCGCCGCCGAGACCGCGCCCCCCCTTGCGCCGGGCAGCGCGAGCAGGAGCAGTCCGGTCGCGAGCGCCCCGCCGAGGAGGCGACGACCCGACGGGTGAGAGGTTGAACGTGTTGGCGCGTCTGACATGTGTTGCTCCTTATCGTGGCGCTCGCGGGGAAGGCGTATTGACCATCGAGCAAATCAACAGCTATCGCATTATTAATACCACAACGCACTCTTACTTGCAAGTGCGCGAAGGATGCCTGCTAAGATGCTTGGCCGTATAAAGCAGAAGGGGCGTCAGCCATGGCTATAGCCGGCGCCCCCTCCTCTTCTCCCTACCCGATGGCATGCGCCGCTAGGCTAGCGGGCGAGGCCCTGGGTGCTTTGCAACGTGCTGTGGTCCGTGGCGAACATCGTCTGCTCGGCCACGAAGCCCGCCCCTCCTATCGCCCGCAACGCGATGCCGTGCGCGCTCGTCGCGTGCGGGAACAGCCCCCGCACGTCCAGCGTCGCTCGCCCCCGCGCCGCCACGAACACCTGCCGCGTCACCGCCCGCCCTTCGCTCGGGTACAGCGTCGCGTCTACCGCGATGCGCCCCGCCGACGGGTTGAACAGCAAGAGGAACTCGTTTTGCCCTCGCCCCGTGTTCCCCGACGCGAACGTCCATTGCGGCGCCGCCCCGTTGCGCCCGAATACGTCGGAGCCCGCGATTTGCGCCGCGTTGGGGCTGCCGAAGTACTCCGGCCGCTCCACCACCACCGGCCGGTCGGCCAGCACCACGCTCGCGATCCCGCTCGCCCGCAGCGTCTTGTTGAGCAGCACCGTCCCCCGGCTGCGCCCCGCCATGCTCATCGACCGCTTGGCGAGCAGGCGCCCGTCGCCGCCGAAGAACAGCGCCGTCACGCCCACGCGCCGGTCGCCGGGGTTGAGCACCGTTAGGAAGGTCTGGAACTTGTTGGTCGTCGTGCCCTCGGCGAAGATCCACGAGGCCGCCGCCACGGTGATGCCCGCTCGCGCCGTCAGCCCGTAGCCGCCCTTGCCGAAGGAGAGGGTGCGCGCAACCACGACCGGCTGGCTGGAGCGCGCCACCACGCTGAGCGAGCGTCCCGGCAGCAGCCGGCGCACGTCCACCACGGCGTGGCTGTGCGCTCCCACCGCGACCGTGACCGTCTTGCTCCGGCCCCCGAAGGCCAGCAACTCCAGGGAGACCCGCGCCGCGCGGGGGCCGGGGTTGAGGATCGAGACCGCCTCGCCGAAGGTGAGGCCCGTGTAGCCCTCGGCCAGGTACCACGTCGTGCCCAGGCCGGTCGTGCCCAGGATGCTGTCGCCGTCCTTGCCGGGCCGCGTCAAGTCGAGCTGGGCCGCGAGGTCCTGGTCGGCCCGCACGGCCAGGCCGAAGCCGCCCGGGCGCCCGGCCAGGCGCTCGACGGGGAAGCGGCGCGCGGTCGCGGCGGGGACCGTGACGGTGCGGGTGACGCTCTTGCCGTTGCCGAAGTAGAAGGCGAGGCGCACCGTCGCCGCCCGGCCGCCCTTGTTGAGCAGGTCGACGGTGGCGTGCGCGCCGACCTTCTCCACGCCGCCCGCGAAGTAGTACTGCGCGGCGACCCCGCGGACGCCGGTGAGGCCGGTGAGGCCGGCCACCGCCGAGCGCGCGCTGCGGGCGCCCGTCGCCCCCACCGTGTTCGCGCCGTCGAGCAGGGCGCCGCCGGCCACGAAGGAGGCCACGAAGCTGCCGTCGCGCGCCGTCGTGACCGTACCGGGGCGCGTAACGAGGGCCGACCCGTCGAGGGCGAGCGTGACCTGCTCGCCATTAGCGAAGTGGTAGCCGCGGACGGTGACGGTCTGGCCGGGGCGGACCCGGCCGGGGCTCACCACGATGTAGGGTCTGCTCTGGGGGTGCGTGGGCGCGCCGTGTCCGGCCGCGCCGTGTCCGGCCGCACCAGCGCCCGGCGTCGCGCCAGGTCCGGTCGCACCGGAGCCACCGGAGCCGCCGGAGCCGCTGCCGCCGGAGCCGCTGCCGCCGGAGCCGCTGCCGCCGGAGCCGCTGCCGCCGGAGCCGCTGCCGCCGGAGCCGCTGCCGCCGGAGCCGCTGCCGCCGGAGCCCGGCGTCGCGCTGGGTGCGGCTGCGCCGGGGCCGGAGCCGGTCGAGCCGGAACTGGGGGTCGCGCTGGGCGCGGCTGCGCCGACGCTAGGGCCGGAGCCCGTGGCGCCCGGCGTGCTCGTCGCCGCGGGGGGCGCGCCAGAGCTGGAGCCCGTGGTGGCCGCCGGCGCCGGCGTGCTCGCCGGGGGCGGCGGTGGGGGCGGCGGGGGCGCGCTCGTGCTCGTCATCGCGGACGGCGGGGGCGTAGTGGCGCTCGTACTCACAGGCGGCAGGGGCGGCGGCGTACTCGTGCTCGTCGCCGGCGCATTCGTCGGCGGCACGCGGGTCGCCGTGCTTGTCGCCGCCGACGGCATCGCCGTGTTCGTCGCCGGCGCCGGGGTATTCTGCCCATTGCCACTGCCCGAGTTGCCGGAGCAGGATGAGTTGCCCACGACGTTATAGTTGCCTATCGGCGTGAAGTCGACGGTCGAGGCCTGGAGGAGCGCGGCCGTCGAGGAAAGGCTGGCGTACGACCGCCCTTGCGCCCCGAGGCTCGACCCCGGCTGCGGGTCCCCGACATCCTTCGTCGCGACGACCACGGTGATCGTATTATCTGCGAGTGAGTAGGAGCCGCTGATGGGCGTCTGCGGGAGGCCCGGCGAGTTGCTGGCGACTCCAACGGTGCTGAGAGACCCGAACACGAACTGGGCCGTAGTCGGGCTGGTCGCGTTCATGCCGGCGTAGAAACCGTTCGTCCCGCTCGGGTAGAACAGGAAGCGCCAGCTGTGGTTGGGCGTGAGCACGGGCGCGCCCGTGGCGCCCGTCCCGTTGCTCAGGTCGGCCAGCTTCATCGTGAAGACCAGGAAGTTGGTGACGGGACTGGTCGCCGTCAGGTTCGGCAGCGAGGACGGCTCGGCCACCGAGACCGACAGGATATTCAGGTCCGGGTTCAGTGGGGCGCCGGTCTGATGCCCTGGCGCGTTCGTCGCCACGGCGGCGCCGGGCAGCACGCACGGGTTGGGAGTTTGCACCAGCGTCGGGCTTACCTCGTTCGACAGCGGGCCATCGCCCACGGCGTTCGTCGCCACGATCTGGTAGTAGTACGTGGTGTTTGGGGTGGCTGTCGTATCGGTGTAGCCAGGGGTCGTGCTCGCGCCGATGGGGGTCGCGCCCTCGCCGCCCGGCGTGGTCGAGCGATAGATCTTGTACCCGGTGATCGGCGAACCGCCGTTGTCCGGAGCCTGCCAGGTCAGATTGACGACGTTCGGCGTGGCGCTGAAGCGCGTCGCGTTGAGCAGCGGCCGCCCGGGGAGCGTTTGCCCGGTCAAGCCTGCGTCGTTCGCCGAAAACAGGGGCCTACCGCCCGACTGACGAGCGATCACGGCGAGATCGCTGTACGAGTTCGGCTGCGTGCCGGCGTCGCCGCCTTGGTCGCAGCCGGCGATGCAGCCGTCGTCGTAGCCAACAAGGAGGCGACCCTGCGCGTCAACCGTGGCGTCGATGAAGTCAAGCAGGTTGCGCGTGTTGCTACCGCCGACTGTACAGGTCGTGCCCTGGCTGCAGATGGGGCCGCGCTGGACGGGATCGTTGGGCGTGAGGTCAGCCGTCGTCCAGGTCGCACCACCGTCGAAGGTGCGGGCGACGTAGAGGTGCCAGAAGCCGCCGAAAGCGCTGGGCGTGTTGGAGTCGCCCGCGCCGGGCGTGGCGCTGCCTAGGAAGGCGAAGGCTGCGCGGTTGTCGTCGCCGGCCACCACGGCAGGGAAGGCGATATTCTGGATGCCGAACGGGGCGCCGACGTCGATGCTCTTAGTCCAGGACTGTCCCTGGTCGTGCGACACGGCGATCTTGGCGTGGTGGTTGCTATCGTCATAGCCAAAGTAGACCGTATTGCTCTTCTGTCCAGTGGGGAGGCCAGTAATATTGAGACCGACGCCGACCGAGGGGTCCCAATCGCCGGCGCTGCTATCGGGGACGGTGCGCACCGTCCAGGTAATGCCGTCGGTCGTGGAGACTGCCATGCCCTGGCGCTGCACGCCGTCGGAGGCGACACAGGCCTTGTTCGGCACGTAAGCCGTGCCGTCCGGACCCACCTTAATATGGCCGTGCAAGCCGCCACACGTGCCGGGCTGGTTGCTCAAATCCGTCGCATACATCTTGAACGACCCGGCGAAGGAATTTCCGCCGTCAAGGCTCACCTGGCAGCCAGCCTCAACGATACCCTGAGTGCAGTAGTAGTAGACCCGCGTGGATGGCGCCAGGCCCTGGGTGAGCGTCGTCACCTGTGTCGCCATGGGGCCGCCGCCGATCGTTTCGTGGTCGACGTCGTTGGTCCCGCCAATGACGGTGGGCGTATAGGTAGCGCCGTCGTCTTCGGTGCGCGCGACAGCGGCCGACGCGGTGAGGAGCTGCCCCTCGAAGGTGCGGCCGACCGAACTGTCCTCGAAGAGGATGGGGTCAAGGCTCTCTTTATTGGTGGTCGCGAAGCTCACATCCTTCCACGTCGCCCGCGCTGGCGAGGTGGTATCGTCGAAACTGACCTGCAGCGTCTGCAAGTCCGACTGATAGACGACCTTGCCGGTCTTCCAGTTGACGCCGATGGAGGGCTCGCCGGCGGTCGTGCCGAGACCGTTCGGCGCGACGTAGTTCTGGTAGCGCGGGTCGGTCGGCCCGGCCGCCGTTACGGCGCCCGAGCCCGAGCCCGGTCGGGGAGTTGGGGACGCATTGTCGAGCAAGGCAACGGAGGCATTGTACGTCTCGCCGGGCGCGACGATCATCGACGGCACGACGGTGATCGTATACGTACTCGTACCCGCGACGGCGGGGAACGACACCGACTTGGGGCTGTTCGTCGTGCTGTTCTCCTGGGCGATCTGGACCCCCGTCGAGTCGAACACGTAGATGTCAAGCTCTTCGGCGCTCGTCGGCTTCGGGTAAGTGATCGTCGTCGACACGACGTGCGTCATGTCCGATACACCGCTAACGTTTAGCCGGAAGCTGTCGCACTCCGTACCGAGGGTCGAGCCGCAAACGGGCGTCCCGTTCACACCCGTCGCATTCGAGGCTGTAAAAGGACCGCCCTTGTATTGCAGTGGTTGTTGGTTCGGCGAGAGCGCGCCCGATGTCGGGGAGGCAGCGAGGGTTTGACGCACGGCCGCCGGGCCAATCGCCAGTAGTAGCATGGTGATGATCGCGATAATCGCTTTGAGCCTATGTTGTCGCATCAATATCTCCGATGTCTAGAGCGAAAGCGTCGACGGTAGCGACAACGCTACCGATCGGGCGAGGATCGGCGTGGTAAGGCGGGGTCTATGGCAAGGGCACGGCCTGAAAAATCGGGCATGTGAGCTTTTACAGACTCTGATGGCAGGGGCAGGAGTTCGGTTCATGGGCTCTTTTGATGATGCCGTTGTCAGGTCGATATGCGGTAGCAACGACGAGAATTTATGCGCCTGGTGGGTGGCTGATGTCGTAGCGACAGGGCACATGAACAACAGAAATGGAAGCG
>JAABUX010004113.1_pt1 | contig 18731 bp, 16 predicted proteins | sample 5561851 | NCBI WGS metagenome assembly JAABUX01 (sample SAMN10711883, study PRJNA513361) | rock metagenome | isolation source: Antarctica rocks | place: Antarctica: Victoria Land, Richard Nunatak red sandstone | collected 2016-01-03 | reverse complement strand
GACAGACGGGATCCTGAGCAGGGCTTTGAGCTCCTCGAGAAAAGCAGCCTGGTTTTCCCGGGCAAACGCAATTGCGGCAGACATCAACCATCACCTCAGCTTGTTCAGCCAAATCATCGTTATAGTTTCAGTACCGCGGCATGGCAGGGTCGATCTCAGCCGCCCACGCTTCCAGCCCGCCGGCCAGCGACTGGACGTGCTCAAAATCCTGATTGCGCAGCCAGGTAGCCACCTGCAGCGAGCGGACGCCATGATGGCACACTGCGATCATGCGCGCATCGGGGTCGAGTTCCGCATGCGCGCGTGAAGGTATATCGCCCATCGGCATACTCACGCTACCATCGATGTGGGCAATTTCGAATTCCCATGGTTCGCGCACATCCAACAGGACAAACGACGTATTTTCTGTATTCTTAAGAAAAGACTGTAGTGCTCTCGGTGCAATTTCGTAAGGCAGCATACGAGCAGGATACAACTGCCCTTCCCCGGGGCTTGAGTCCGCGCTGGATCGACTTGCGGTTTTCGTCCCAGTGTGGGACAGGTAGCGCCCTTTTTTCAGAGCATGCTACAAAGGACACAAGAGCCCCTGCGAACGACCTCTTGACGACGTTTAGAGCAATAACCGCAGCCTAAGCGCTGCAGAGAAGGACATGCACCGACCATGGGGAACGCAGAACGCGTGATGATCGTAGAAGATGAAGTCCATGCCCTCCACGGCCTTGCCGAGCTGGTGTCCTCGTGGGGCTACGAGACAGAAATGGCCGGTGACGGCCAGGAAGCGCTCGACAAAGTCACGGGATGGAAGCCGGGCATTATCGTCACGGACCTGAAAATGCCGCGCATGAACGGCCTGGAGTTGTTGCAGCAGCTCTCCGCGAACAAGAATGACAGCACGGTTGTGGTACTAACAGCGCAGGGGTCGATCGAACTTGCTGTTGAGGCCATGAAAATCGGCGCCTATGATTTTATTCAAAAGCCGGTCGAGCCGACGCGGCTGAAGATTACCCTGAGCAATGCGACGCACATGCGGGAAACCGAGCGCCAGCTCGAGGTCACGCGCCGCAAGCTGCGCGATACCGGCATCCTGGGCCCGCTGGTGGGGTCGTCGCGCAAGATGCGGGACATCTACTCGTTGATCGAGCAGGTCGCGCCGTCAAATGTTTCGGTCCTGATTACAGGGGAAAGCGGCACCGGCAAGGAGCTGGTGGCGCGCGCCCTGCACGAGCTGAGCCCGCGCAAGCCCAAGCCGTTTGTGGCGGTGAACTGCGCGGCGATCCCGGAAACGCTGATCGAGAGTGAAATCTTCGGGCACGAGAAGGGCGCATTCACTGGAGCGCTGGAGCGCCGCGCCGGTTGCTTCGAGCTGGCTGAGGAAGGCACTCTGCTGCTGGACGAGATCGGCGAGATGCCAGTCGGGACGCAGGCTAAGCTGCTGCGCGTACTGGAAGAGAGAAAACTGCGCCGTCTTGGCTCCAAGGTGGAGTCGCCGACCGATGTGCGGGTGCTCGCGGCCACGAACAAGAATCCCGATACGGCCGTCGATGCAGGCCAGCTGCGCGCTGACCTGTTCTATCGCTTAAACGTCTTCAACATCCACATGCCGCCGCTGCGGGAGCACAAGGAAGACATCCCGGCGATTGTGGAAGCGCTGATCCAGGACATGAACGAGAAGCACGGGCGGCATGTTCCGGGCGTGGACCCCGGCATGCTGCAGCGGCTGATGCAATATGACTGGCCCGGTAATGTGCGCGAACTGCGCAATACCATCGAGCGCGCGGTGATTCTGTGCGGCGGCAATCCGGTCGGGGTGCAGCACTTGCCGCAGGGTTTTGGCAGCCGCGGGGTGGAGTCCGCCGCGGAAATGGCCGTGGCCAACACGGTAAAGGTCGAGGTCGGCACCACGGTCGATGAGGCCGAGCGCTTGCTGATCGTCAAAACCCTGGCCTCGACCAACAACAACAAAACGCGCGCGGCTGAAATCCTCGGCATCAGCCTGAAAACGCTCCATAACAAGCTGAAGGAGTACAGCCAGAGCCGCCTGCGGCGCACGGAGCGGGAGCAGCCTCGCGGTCTGATCGAAAAGCAGCAAGGGGCTTAGGGCCATTTGTTCGCGGGCGGTTCGTGTTTCACCGGCAATCTCCACGGCTTTGCAGGTGACCATCGTTACTGGCACCTCCGCCTGAAAACACGTAGGCTACAGGGCCAGAGATGCGTTTAAGAACCAAACTCGTGGTTGCGGTGACTTTGCTTGTGTTTCTGCTCGTTTCCGCGACCTCCTGGCTTTATCTGTCTCGTTCCCTGCTGCAATATGTCGACCAGAGCTATGCCTCGACCGACATCATTGCGCACCAGGTCCTGTTTGCAACGCGGCAGGCGATCGAGGGGGGTGTGATTCGGGGCATGATTCAGCCGGCGTTACCCGCCGCCCCCTTTCGAGCACAGGTCGCGAGCGCACTGCGCCGGGATGCCGCCCTCAATGCATTGATGGATTCGGTCATCAGTTATTCCCCGACTGTTTTTGACGTGACCATCGCGGACAGCGCCAACCGCGCGCTGCTCAGCACGAACCCTCTGCTCAGCGATCACCCGTTGCCGTACAGGCCTCCTTACGGCAAACTGCGCTACCGTTCGCTGATCAAAATTATCCAGATCGTGTTCGGCAAGCCTCGCGTTTACGATCTTCCGCTATCGCTGGTGCGCAACGGCCAACCGCTCGCGACAGTACATATCGGCATGCGCACCAGCTTTCTGCTGCAGGCGTTTCGGCCAACCTTGCTCGAAGCCTCGTCGTATGCCGCGGGTGCGCTGCTGATCTCGCTGCTGACCGCCGCGGTTGTGGCTTCGCTGGCGCTGGCGCCGCTGGAGCAGATCAGCCGGCGGCTCGATGTTCTGAATGCGGAGGCAGAGGCGTCGCACCTGTCGGACGCCGATGCCGGGTCCAAAGACGCACTGCTCCGGGTCTCCAGCAAGATCGAGCGCATCGGCGAGCGCATGCGCAATACGGAGGAGGTCTTTTCCGCGCTCAAGGAGAACCTTGACCAGATCCTCTCCAATCTGCAAGACGGCATGATGCTGTTTACCCGCGACGCGCGCGCGGTGCTGGTTTCAAGCTCCGTCGAGCGCTTCCTTGGCACAGGGCGTGACGGGATGCTGGGCGCGGATGTGACACAGATTTTCGACCGGTCTACCAAGCTGGGCCGCATGGTGCGCGATGCTTTCCAGCATCGGACCTCCATTCCGCAGGCCGAGATCACGACTGAAAATGGCCGCCATATCGAGATTTCGCTTGAAATCATTGTCGATCGGTATGACGGTGAGCGTGGAAGCCTGGGGGCGCTGCTTACACTGCACGATCTGGAGTCGGTACGCGAGATTGAAAGCGAGCTCGAGCTGTCGCGCCGACTTTCGGCGATTGGCCGGCTCACCGGCGGCGTGGGCCACGAGGTCAAGAACCCGATCAACGCGATCGTGGTGCACCTGGAGCTGATGCGGGGCAAGCTGGGCGGTCCGGACGCGCCTGCCCTGCGGCACCTCGATATCATCCAGAGCGAGATTCAGCGCCTGGACCGCGTGGTGCAGACGCTTGTGGACTTCTCGCGTCCCATGGAATTGAAGCTGGAAGATGAGGACCTGCGCGGGATCGCCTCGCGCGTGCTGATGCTGTCTTCCGCCGAGCTCGCCACGCAGAACGTGCAGATCCAGACGCTTCTGCCACAAAGGGCTGTCGTGGTGAAAGTAGATGCTGATATGCTGCGGCAGGCAATCCTCAATATTGTGCTCAACGGGACACAAGCCATGCCGGACGGTGGAACGCTTCGCATCGAGTTGCGCGAGGAGGGTCGCCATGCCGTGCTGAGCATTGCCGATAACGGCGAGGGCATCGCGAGTGAGGTGTTGCCCCGCATCTTCGATCTGTACTTCACGACGAAGAAAGAGGGCAACGGGATCGGCCTGGCCATGTGTTACCGGATCGTGCAGCTTCACTCCGGCTTGCTTGAGGTGGAGTCCGAGCCGGGGCAGGGCACGACATTCACAATACGCATTCCGCTCAGTCATATAGCGGAACGCGAGAACAAGCAATTAATAGCTCCCCTGGGCGACCAGCAGGCATGAACGAGCGAGTGAAGCGGTACGGGATTGTATGTCTGCTGGCGTTTAGCAGTCTGGCGGGTTGCCGTCATAAGGCGCTGCCCCCGCCACCGCCGGCGGCACAGGCGCCGCCCATCACTCCCTCCTCAATCACCGTGATTACGCCGCTGCCCTCGGTGCCTCCCCAGTCCAAGGCCGACGTGCAGCCTGCGCGTCCGGAGCAGCCCGCACCCCAACCTGTGGCGAAACCGGTGAAGCGTCCACGCCGGCTACGCCGGAAACCGAGCACGGTCGATTCGGCACAGGCGTCAGGGGCGGATAGCAATCCAGCTCCGACCCCGGCAGCGGCGGGGGGAGCACCCGGAACGACAACCACTACGCCTGCCGGCACGATTCCCGCACCGGGAACCAGCACCGCCGAGGAAGCAGCGCCCGCGCTGGGGCAGCTGTCGGCAGGCACAGCGATCAGCAGCGCCGAGCGTACCCGCATACTGGGAGAGATTCAAGTGCAGGAAACACGATTACTGAAGGTCAAGACATCCGGTTCAGCTGACGTGCTCGCCATGCAGGTACAGATCCGGACATTTCTCGCCAAGGCCCGGCAGGCGGTCGCGGAAAACGATCTGGATGGGGCGCAAACACTCAATACGAAAGCGCGTGTTCTGCTCGACGAATTGCAAGGCGAGTAGGTGGGCCGTATGGATGCTGAGGTGCTGGTGATCGGCGGTGGACCGTCCGGGCTGGCGGCGGCCATTGCAGCGGCTCAGATGGGATTTGCAGTAGAAGTGGCCGATCCGGCCCTGCGGAGAGGCGCCGATCCAGCGCCGGCAGCCATCGATAAATGTTGCGGAGAAGGGCTCCTGCCGTCGGCCGTGGCCGCGCTCGGACAGCTTGGCATTGCGCGAACAATGCTTGAAGCGGAAGGCTATCCCTTGACCGGCATCTGCTTTCAGCATGCCGGGGAACAGACGGCGGCTTCGTTCTCCCGACAAGCGCCGGTCGGGGTCGGGGTGCGCCGCACGGCACTACATACCCTGCTGCGAGCGCGAGCACAGGAAGCCGGTGTGCGCCTGACAGCAGCGGCAGGGAGGCTTGTGATGTCTGTCGACGGGCCGCGTGTTTTGGTCGGAGATGAGGAGCGCCGTCCGCAGTGGATTGTGGGCGCGGACGGTGCGCAGTCAGCTACCCGGAGCGCAGCGGGGCTGGGCGGCGGCCGCATCGCATCGCGGCGGTTCGCGTTACGCGTGCATTACCAGCTCTCGCCTGAACGCGTGATGCCGTCGGGCGTGCGTGTGTACTGGGCTCGCGGCGCGCAGGCATACGTGACGCCGATAGGGGCAGGGCGTGTTGGGGTCGCGGTCCTGGCGGCGGATAAGCTGATCGGCATGCCCGAGGCGCTTGCCCGCTTCCCCGCCCTGCTGCGCCGGCTCGAGGGCGCCGTGCCGTGCAGTGCGCCGCGCGGTGCAGTCACGACCCATCGGATCCTGCGCAACGTGCAATGCGGCTCCGTGGCGCTGGTTGGGGATGCTTCCGGCAGCGTGGACGCTGTGACGGGAGACGGGCTTTCCCTGGCGTTTCTCCAGGCCTTGGCACTTGGGCGGGCCTTCCGCGCAGGCGACTTGCACGGGTACCAGCGGGAGCATCGCAGGCTGCTGCGGCCGGCCCGGCTTATGTCACGCGCACTGCTCGCCATGGGCGCGCACCCCGTGGTGACGCGGGTCTCCATGCTGCTGCTGGCGCGCACGCCGGGCCTGTTTCCGGCGCTGCTTCGTTTTCATACGGGAGCATCCTATCCCACGCAAGCGAACTTGATGGCAGACCCGAAGGCAGACCCGAAGGCAGACCCGAAGGCAGACCCGAAGGCAGACCCGAAGGCAGACCCGGAGTCAAATCCGGAGGAGAGTTCCCCATGGCAACAACCTGTTCCCACCTCGACCAGATCCACGACGTAAAACCGCACACAAAGGGCTGCGAAGAATGCATGAAGAGCGGCGACGACTGGGTGCATCTTCGCATGTGCCTGGTGTGCGGGCATGTGGGCTGCTGCGACAGTTCGAAAAACAAGCATGCGACCAGGCACTTCGGGCACACGGAGCACCCGGTGATGCGCTCGATTGAACGAGGAGAAGACTGGGGCTGGTGCTTTGTGGATGAAGTGCAGCTCGATCTCGCCTAAGACTTCGCTGAACCAAGCTGCACACAACGACTGCCTGCCGTGCGTTTTCGCGTGATCGGCTCCGGGTACATCAAAACTCGCGCGCGGGGTGAAGCATCACAATCTGCATGGGGTACGTACTCGCTCTGGACCAGGGAACGACCAGCTCTCGCGCGATTCTCTTTGGGCACGACGGGGAGATCGCAGGCACTGCGCAGCGGGAGTTCAGGCAGATTTACCCGAGCGGAGCCGACACTGTCGGCTGGGTCGAGCACGATCCGTATGACATTCTCACGTCACAGTTGACCTCAGCGGTCGAGGTGCTGGGCAAAGCGGGTGTGCGGCCGCGCGACGTGGTCGCGCTTGGCATTACGAACCAGCGCGAAACCGCAATCGTGTGGAATCGCGAAACCGGCAAGCCGGTCTACAACGCTATCGTTTGGCAGGACCGGCGCGGCGCGCCGCTTTGCCGGGAACTGGCCGAGGACGGCGCTGAGGATACGATCCGGCAAAAAACAGGTCTGCTGATCGACCCGTATTTTTCCGCCACCAAGATCGCGTGGATTCTCGACAACGTTGCAGGTGCGCGCGCCGATGCCGAAGCCGGCAAACTGGCGTTCGGCACGGTCGATAGCTGGCTGGTGTGGAACCTGACCAGCGGCAAGCGGCACGTAACCGACCGGACGAACGCGAGCCGAACCCTGCTCTACAACGTCGTGGAAGACAGGTGGGATGCGGACCTGCTGCAGCTGCTGAATATTCCGGAAAGCATGCTGCCGGAGGTGGTCTGGTCGAGCGAAGTGATTGGCCAGGTGACGACTTCGCTCGGGCTGGGTGAGGTGGAGATCGGCGGTATTGCAGGCGACCAGCAGGCGGCGCTGTTCGGCCAGCTTTGTGTTTCCCCGGGCGACGCGAAAAACACGTATGGCACCGGTTGCTTTCTGCTGCAGAACATCGGCTCAAGCTTTACGCTTTCGCAGCAGCGGCTGATTACGACCCTTGCCTGCAGCATCGACCGAAAGCTGGAATACGCGCTCGAAGGAAGCATTTTTGTCGGGGGTGCCGTGGTGCAGTGGCTGCGCGACAACATGCGCTTCTTCAAGGACTCGCCGGATGTGGAAAGCGTTGCCGCTGAAGTCGCCAGTTCAGGAGGCGTGGTATTTGTCCCGGCTTTTACAGGGCTGGGCGCGCCGCACTGGGACCCTTACGCGAGCGGCATGATCATCGGGATCCAGCGCAGCACGCAGATCGGGCACATCGCCCGCGCCGCCACGGAGAGCATTGCCTTCCAGGTCGCCGACGTGCTGCACGCCATGGACAAGGACACGCGCAATCCTTTCCGCGAACTGCGGGTCGATGGCGGTGCCGCGGCGAACGATTCCCTGATGCAGTTCCAGGCCGACCTGCTGCAATTACCGGTGCGGCGGCCCGCGGTGCTGGAAACAACAGCGCTGGGCTCGGCGTATCTTGCCGGGCTTGCGGTGAACTTCTGGAGCAGCACGGAAGAGATTGCCAGGTTGCGCAAACCGGATACGATTTTCGAGCCGGGGGCTGACAGCCGAGAGATGAACCGACGCCAGGCGAAGTGGCAGGACGCGGTAAAGCGCACCGGCGGATGGAATCGCGATGCCAAGGAGGATGCATGAACCGCGATGCGATGCTTGCCCGTATGCGCGAGCGAGGGGAGCCCTGGGACGTGATCGTGATCGGCGGGGGCGCGACCGGCGCGGGTGTGGCCGTCGATGCCGCCTCACGCGGCTTCTCCACTTTGCTGCTTGAAAAAGAGGACTTTGCAAAGGGGACGTCAAGCCGCAGTACCAAGCTGGTGCATGGCGGCGTTCGCTATCTGGAGCAGGGCAACATCTCGCTGGTGATGGAAGCGCTGAAAGAGCGGGGCATCCTGCGCAACAATGCGCCGCACCTGGTGCATGATGTGCAGTTCGTCGTGCCAAACTACTCCTGGTGGGAGGCGCCTTTTTACGGGATCGGGATGAAGGTGTATGACCTCCTCGCGGGCAAATACGGCTTCGGCAAATCGAGCGTGCTTTCCCGTGAGGAAACCCTGGAGCGCATTCCCACGCTGCGCCAGGACGGGTTGCGCGGCGGTGTGGTGTACCACGACGGACAGTTCGATGATGCGCGGCTGCTGATTCAGCTGATTGAAACCGCGGCGGACCATGGCGCGGTGGTGTTGAATTACGCGCCGGTGGTGGAGCTTCGGAAAGATGCGGACGGATTTATCGAGGGTGTTGTCGCCGAGGACTCGGAAACGCACGAGCGGTTTCCGTTGCAGGCGCGCGTGGTAGTGAATGCGACCGGCATCTTTACCGACGAAATCCGGCGCATGGCGGATGGAACGCTCGCTTCGATGGTAGCGCCCAGCCAGGGCATTCATCTGGTGCTCGACGGCACGTTTCTGCGTGGAAATACCGCCGTGATGGTGCCGCACACGAGCGATGGCCGTGTGCTGTTTGCCATTCCGTGGCACGAGCACACGGTACTGGGCACTACGGATACACCGATCGAGCAACCCTCGTATGAGCCCCTGCCGTTCGAAGAGGAGATCGAGTTCGTGCTCGAGACCGCCGGGGAGTATCTGAGCCGCAAGCCGACCCGCGACGACGTGCTGAGCGTGTATGTCGGCATTCGGCCGCTGGTCAAAGCCGCCGGCTCGGACGCGAGCAAGACCTCCGCCCTCTCGCGCGATCACACCATTCACATCGATCCGTCCGGCTTGCTGACGATCGTCGGGGGCAAGTGGACCACATATCGCCACATGGCCGAAGATGCTGTCAACCATGCAATCATCCTGGGCAAGCTGGACGACAACAGATGCGTGACCGAGCATCTGCGCATTCATGGCTATGCTGAAATCACGGAATTGCGCGAGTCGCTGTTCGTCTACGGCTCGGACGCGGAGAAGATCGAGGCGCTTGCCTGGGAGCGGCCCGAGTTCGCAAAACAGCTCCACCCCGAGCTGCCTTATATTGCGGCCGAGGTGGTGTGGGCCGCCCGGGAAGAGATGGCCCGCACGGTCGAGGATGTGCTCGCGCGCCGAACCCGTTCGCTGTTTCTCAACGCGCATGCCGCGATCGCGATGGCTCCGGAGGTGGCGTTGCTGATGGCGCAAGAACTGGACAGGAATCAGACCTGGGCGGCTGCTCAGGTGAAAAGCTTCAACGAACTTGCCAGGCAGTACACACTCGCAACAACCATTTCCGAAAAGCCCGCGAAGACGCACACGGCGGCATAACCGGAGCGATCGAGGTAGAAACAATACATTCGCCGATGCTGGGTGAGTTCATGGGTACGCTGATCATGATGCTGCTCGGCGACGGTGTCGTCGCGGGCGTCAGTCTGAAGCGCAGCAAAGCGGAAGGCTCCGGCTGGATCGTGATTACGACCGGTTGGGCGTTCGCGGTGCTCTGCGGTATCTTCACCGCTAACCTGTTCGGAAGCAGGGACGGGCACCTGAACCCTGCCATTACGCTTGCATTTGCCATCGAGCACGGCGACTACGCGCTCTGCCTACCCTATGCCATCGCCCAGTTCGCGGGCGGTTTTTGCGGTGCGGTCCTGGTCTGGCTGTTCTACCTGCCGCACTGGAAAGTTACGGACGACCCGGAGATTAAGCGCGGAATCTTTTGCACCGCGCCCGCGATCCGCAACTACCCTGCCAATCTCTTATCCGAGTGCATCGCGACGTTTGTGCTGGTGCTGGTGGCCGGCGCCATGAGCTCAAGGCTAGTTCTGACAGCGGGCGCGGCGCCTGGTTTCAGCCCGTACCTGGTGGGCTGCCTGGTCTGGGGCATCGGCCTCTCGCTTGGCGGCACTACGGGTTACGCCATCAATCCAGCACGTGACTTCGGCCCGCGTATCGCGCATGCGATTTTACCCATTGCCGGCAAGACGAACTCCGACTGGAGCTACGCCTCCGTTCCGATCCTGGGCCCGCTCCTTGGCGCGAGTGCGGCCGGGTGGGTGCTGCACTGGCTGCATGCCTGATGCGCGCGCCAGCTATTGCGACTGGTTTGAGTACACGATCGGGTTGAGCGGTGAAGCGACCACTTCGCCGACCTGCACGCCCGGGCACCAGCGCTCGATGTCCTTGACCTGGTTCTTGTTTTTCGGCGCAACCAGTGTCATCGCCTCGTCCATGTAGATGACCGTCATCACCTCGCGCGGGCGGGCGGTCGAGTTGGCGCCGGCGCGGTGAAACGTCCAGCCAGCGTGGAAGCTCACGTCGCCCAGGTCGAAGTCGCTGTCTTCCAGACGAAACGTGTTCAGGGCTTCCTTGAGCGTCGTTTCGCTCTCGTCGCTGATTTCGAGGTCGCGGCCGATCTGGAAGCGGTGGCTCTTTTCGCAGAAGGCGAGCGGGCCCATTTCCTGTGGCGTCTGCTGCAGCGGCACCCAGGCGGTCACCATCCTGTCGCTCGAAACAGGCCAGTAGTACTGGTCCGCATGCCAGGGGGTAATGCCGCCGCCCGGCTCCTTGTACAGGGCCTGGTCGTGATAAATGCGCACGCCTGTGGCGCCGATCAACTCGGCCGCGATACGCGCAAGCCGTTTACCGAAGACAAACTCCCGCACTTCACCCGACTCCGTCCACAGATTCATGATCTGCAGAAATGCCTTGCCATAGGTGGTGCGCTGCTCCAGCGGAGCGGCGTCGGCCGAAAGCTCGGCGACGCGCGCATTGATACGGAGGCGGTAGTGCTCCAGCAGTTCGGGCGAGAGCACGTGCTTGAGCTTGATGTAGCCGTTCTCGTGATAGAACGCGATCTGCTCGTCCGTGAGTTCGAAGGGGGCATCGAGTTCCTTCAGGATGTTGACGCTGCTGTTCTCGGTCCTGCTGCCTACGCTGGTAGCCATGTGCATTCTCCTATCTGCTGAAACGCTTCAGCAAAGAGCATCCGCTTCTCCTGCCGCGGATGTCAAGCCGCCGCCCGGGATACACCCGGGATACTCTGATGAGATGAGGGTTGCAGACGTCGCGAGTGTAAGCGGATGAAGGCGGCGGAGCCGCGAACGGGCGAAAATGCATTGGCTGCAGGCACGAAGAGGCCGAAGATTCAGGACGTCGCCCTGCTGGCGAGCGTGTCGCTGGGCACGGTATCCGCCGTGCTGAACCAGAAAGGCCGTGTCAGCCCGGCCACGCGCGATCGCGTGCAGGAGGCGATCGCGCGGCTCGGCTACCGTCCGGATCTGTATGCGAGCAATCTCGCGCGACGGAAAACACAGGTACTCGGGGTTCTTGTTTCCAACCTGCAAAACCCCTTTTTTGCCGAAACGGCACAGGCGATCGAAGAGGAGGCAGCGCGCCATGGCTTTCAGATCTCGCTGATGGCGAGCAACTTCTCTCCCGAGCAGCAGCGTGTCGCAGTGCAGCAGTTGCTGGGAGCACGCATTGCGGGTCTCGCCGTGATTACCTCGGAGCACGATGAGCCCTCGCGCCGTCTCATTGCTGCCAGCGGCGTACCCGCGGTGTTTCTCGACAGCGGCAAGCCGTCGAAAAACCTGAGCGTGATCCGGGTGGACTCGCGCGGCGGCATGAAAGCGGCGGTTTCACACCTGATTGAACTTGGGCACAGAGAGCTCCTGTTCGTGCGCAACTCGCGACAGATGAACGGGGGCGCAAACGGGCCGCCACTGCTCTCGCACAAGCTGCGCGACCAGGGCTTTGCAGCGGCCGCGCGGGCCTGCGCGACGCATGACCTCAAGACAACCGTGGTCGATATGGAAGGTCCGGGGGCCGATGCAGGGGAGCGCGCCATCGCCTCGGTTTTCGGCAGGGTCGGCTTTACCGCTGTGATTGCCATCACCGATATGGTAGCCATGGGCGTGTACCGCGGCCTGCAGGCACGCGGCGTGCGTATCCCCCAGGATATTTCGGTCGTCGGCTTCGACAATACATACTTCAGCCGCTTTCTCAACCCGCCTTTGAGCACCGTGGATGTTTCACGCGCGGATCTCAGCAGAATGGCAGTGGAGGCACTGCTGAACAGGGCGACGCAAACGCCAAAGCTGATCCACCTGCGAACGAACCTGGTGCTGCGCGAGTCCACCGCGCCACCGCCAACCCGCGTCGAGCTTGCCTTGCAGGTCTGAACTTGGCGGCGGCAGGGTTACTTCCAGTACAGCAGGCTCGCTCCCGGCGGTATGGTGATCTGCTGCTCTCCAGAGGGCGCAGACGGCACGAGCATCTTGCCGAGAACGGCATCCGTGGCCTTGCAATCGGCGAGCGCGGTTTTGTCGGTCACGAGGGCAAATGTTTTCGCTTCCTCGGATTTGTTGATCGCGACGAGCATGCGGCCGCCCGCTCCGCAGCCGGCGCTGAGGCTGCTGCCGCGCACATAGACCAAGGTATCGTCGTCCGCGTGCAGCACCTGCTCCTCACCTGTGGTGAGCTCAGGGTAGCGGGCGCGCAGGGTCAGCAAGGTGTGCACCCAGTCATACATATCGTTCTGCGCGGGGGTGCGCCCGTTGGCGATAAAAGCGTTTTGGTTTGCGCTTCCCGGAGTAGACGCGAACCCACCGGGGAAGTCGTGGCGGTTGTCCGGGTCCTCGCCGCCGGCCATGGCAATCTCATCGCCGGAGTAGATTTGCGGCATGCCGCGCATGGTCAGCAGCATGGCAAAGGCCAGCTTGAGCTTTTCCGGCGTCGCTCCGTCCTCCCCTAGAAAACGCCTGGTGTCGTGGTTGCCGAGAAATGGAACCAGGCTTTCCGGATGCGGGTACAGCGAGTCCTGCTGCAGGATTTCCGCCATATGAGCCATGGGCTTGCCGTGCAGCAGCACTTGGCGGATCGCGAAGAACGTGGGGAAGTCAAACGGCGTGGTGAGGCCGGTATCGATGTTTCCGTTCAGATCGTTGCGCGTGACCCCGCCGGCGAAGGCCGAGGTGATCGCCGGGTTGCCGTTGAAGACCTCACCGACTGTTGTGAGATTGGGGTAAAGCTGGTGCAGGCTCGCGTGGAAGCTGTGCCAGAACGGCCGCCCGACATAGGGGAATGTGTCGATGCGCAGGCCGTCGGCGCCGGTCTGCTCGATCCACCAGATAGCATTCTGGGTCAGGTATTGCGCGGCATCCGGGTTTTCCTGGTTCATGTCCGGAAGCGTGTTTGCAAACCAGCCTTCGAGAATGTCCTGTTGGTCGCGCCATGCCGCGTGCGGGTTGACGAGCGGCGCGAACTCCCCGACGGCCTTGTGGTGGTCGGCTTCCGTGCCGTGAAACCAGTCCGGCTCGGGCTCGTCCGTAACCCAGGGGTGGCCGGGGCCAATGTGGTTCGGCACCGTGTCCAGCACGAGCTTCATGTGGCGTCGGTGCAGCTCGGCGGCTAAGTGCTGTAAGTCGCCGAGTGTGCCGAAATGCTCGTCTACCTTGTAGAGATCCGTTGCGCCGTAGCCATGGTAGCTCTGCGCTTCATGGTTCTGGTAGACGGGCGTGATCCAGACCGTGGTGATGCCGAGCGTTTGCAGGTAACCCAGGTGCTCGGTGACGCCGCGCAGGTCTCCGCCATGCCAGCCGCGCGGCGCCGCCAGTTCAGCCGCATGATCCGCGCCGTCGTTCTTCAGGTCGCCGTCAGCGAAGCGGTCCGTCATGATGAGGTACATCACGTCCTTGGACGAAAAGCCGGCAAAGCCGTCGTTTGCGGCGCGACGCTTACCGAAGCGGAACTCCGCGGATACCCTGCCGGTCTGGTTCGAAGCAGTGATACGAACCGTTTCCGGCTGCGTGGGTGAGGCGTTGAGTTGCAGCTCTGCCCAGTGACCATTGGCGGAGATTTTTGTTGAGCGAATAGAGAGCGCCGGATCGCTGATAGCGAATGCGCTGCCACCCAAGTGCTCGCCGCGCACCAGCAGCAGGGCCGCCGGCATGTTCGCCCACCAGTCCGGCGGTTCGATTGTGGAGATGGCAGGGTTGCCGGCCTGCGCTAAGGCAAGACTCGGAACAAAGAGCAGAAAGGCCAGAAGGTTGTATATGACCTGTCGAAAGTGGAGATACTGCTGCATGTCGTTCATCCTGAGTGGATGGAAATTCCCGCACTCCCACCTACACAGGGACTATTCTAAACAACTTATCCGAGGGAAAGCCCTCCACCGTGTGCTGTGCCGCTTTTTACACTGGCCCACCGCCTGCGCTGGGCCTCGACAATGCGTCGTCGACCATCCTCGGAAAGGTTGCGCCTTTTTTCAGAAGGAGTCATGCCTAAATGCAACTCTTGTAGTTGCTTCCTGATGCTCTCGAGTCTTTCGATCTCCTGCTCGATAGTCAATATCATGTCCACACGTGTCATGGATAGATAACGTTTGAGCCGTAGATATGGATTTACTTACAAGCGGCTGAGGACAGTCGGCAAACAACTTATGTGCTACAGATATCAAGCGTTACATGACTCCGCTGCCGCAATGTTGCCGAATTTCGCACATCGTGTGCCGGTATGAGGCCCCAGCTCTAAATGCGGCGTTCACGGCGGAGCGCAGCTATCTCGTCGTGGCTGAAAATACGCGAGCGGATGTGGAAGCGCACGCCCTCCGGCCCTTCGAGCGAGAACATGCCGCCGCGTCCGGGCACGACGTCCAGGTTAAGTTGCGTGTGCTTCCAGTACTCGAACTGCGGGCGGCTTATGTAAAACGGTGTTCCGTCGAGCGTGCCGAGCAGTACGTCGCCGTCGCCTACAAGGAACTCGCCACGCGGATAACACATGGGCGAACTTCCGTCGCAGCATCCGCCGGACTGGTGGAACATGAGCTCCCCGTGCCGGGCGCGGAGCTTGGCTATCAGTTCGGCGGCAGCTGGGGTGCACAGAACTTGTGCCGGTACCGGCGCTGCCGCCCTTGTCGTAGGTTCAGACATATTAAAAAAATCCCAGCGCGTTCGGGCTATAGCTGATGAGCTGGTTCTTGGTCTGCTGGTAGTGGTCGAGCATCATTTTGTGGTTCTCGCGACCGATGCCCGACTGCTTGTAGCCTCCGAAGGCCGCATGTGCCGGGTAGAGGTGGTAGCAGTTGGTCCAGACGCGTCCCGCTTCAATGCCGCGACCTAGCCGATAGGCGCGATTGATGTCGCGCGTCCACAGGCCGGCGCCGAGCCCATACAACGTGTCGTTCGCAATCACAAGGGCTTCTTCCTCGTCGCGGAATGTCGTGACTGAAACGACGGGACCGAAGATCTCCTCCTGGAAAACACGCATTTTATTGTGGCCTTTGAAGATTGTTGGCTCAACGTAGTAGCCGCCCGCGAGCTCGCCTTCCATCTCGGCGCGCTTGCCGCCGGTCAGCACCTCGGCCCCTTCCTGTCGGCCGATGTCGAAGTAGGACAGGATTTTCTCAAGCTGCTCGCCCGAAGCCTGCGCGCCGATCATCGTTGTTTTGTCGAGCGGGTTGCCCTGGCGAATGGCTTTCACACGTGCGATCGCCCGCTCCATGAACTGGTCATAGAACGACTCCTGCACGAGCGCGCGCGATGGGCAGGTGCACACCTCGCCCTGGTTCAACGCGAACATCGCGAAGCCCTCGAGGGCCTTGTCGAAGAACGCGTCGTCCGAGTTCGCGACATCTTCAAAGAAAATGTTGGGCGATTTGCCGCCAAGCTCAAGCGTGACCGGGATGATGTTCTGCGAGGCGTACTGCATGATGAGCCGGCCGGTGGTGGTCTCGCCGGTGAACGCGATCTTCTGAATGCGCGGGCTCGAGGCCAGCGGTTTCCCTGCTTCCAGGCCGAAGCCGTTTACGACGTTGAGCACGCCGGCGGGCAGAATGTCCTCGATCAGTTCCATCAGGATAAGAATGGATAGCGGCGTCTGCTCGGCCGGCTTGAGCACGACCGCGTTGCCCGCGGCAAGGGCGGGCGCGAGCTTCCAGACGGCCATCAGCAGCGGAAAGTTCCATGGAATAATCAGCCCGATGACGCCCAGCGGCTCATGGTAGTGATACGCGACCGTAGTTTCGTCGAGCTGCGAGATGCCGCCCTCCTGGGCACGAATGCACCCGGCGAAGTAGCGGAAATGGTCGATGGCGAGCGGCAGGTCGGCGGCCATCATTTCGCGGATCGGCTTGCCGTTGTCCCAGGTCTCGACCGTCGCGAGCAGCTCGAGGTTTTCTTCCATGCGGTCGGCGATGCGATTGAGCATGCGGCTGCGCTCCGCGACCGAGGTCTTGCCCCAGGCTCCGCGGGCGGCATGCGCGGCATCGAGCGCGAGATTGACATCAGCGGCGTTCGAGCGTGGGATTCGGCACAAAACCTGGCCTGTGATGGGCGTGATGTTTTCAAAGTATTCGCCGGAGGAGGGCGCAACCCAGCGGCCTCCGATGTAGTTGTCGTACTGCGGGCGGAGGGAGACGGGAAAGCCGTAAATTCCAGGTTGAAGCGCGGTGATGGTGGCCATGCAATTGCTCCTTCAAGGGTGAGGCGCAGCGACGGCGGTCGAGCCGCAGACTGCCTCCGGCGAGATTTTATGCCCTCGGGCGCTGCCCTGTCTCTCCCGCCCAGCGCCCGGAGCAAAGCCCGGCTGCGCACATGCTTCAATAGAAGAGAAAAGGAACGAGCAGAATGCCCCTGAACTGTGGAATTGTTGGTTTGCCGAACGTTGGCAAAAGCACCATCTTTAATGCACTGACCTCGGCCAAGGCCCAGGCTGCGAATTATCCGTTTTGCACCATCGACCCCAACACCGGCGTCGTCACAGTGCCCGACCCGCGCCTTCAGAAAATCGCCGCGCTGATCAAGCCGAAAAGCCTGGTCCCGACAACGATGGAATTCATCGACATCGCCGGGCTGGTTGAAGGTGCGTCGAAGGGCGAAGGGCTGGGCAATCAGTTTCTCGGGCACATCCGCGCGACCGATGCCGTTGCGCACGTGGTGCGCTGCTTTGACGATCCCGAAGTCATTCATGTCGCGGGCGGCGTGAACCCCCTGCACGACATCGACATTATTAACACTGAGCTGCTGCTGGCTGACCTGGACACCGTTGAGAAGCGTTTTGCCAAAACCGAGCGGGCTGCGAAATCGTCGACGGATCATAAAATCAAGGCCGAATACGCCACCCTGCAAAAACTGCTCGCGGCGCTCAACGCCGGTAAACCCGCGCGCTCGGCTGAACTGACGGACGAGGAAAAGCTGATCGCCCGCGACCTGTTTCTGATCACCGCGAAACCGCAGCTGTATGTTGCCAATGTGGACGAGGCAGGGCTTTCCACCGGGAACGACTACACGGCAGCCGTGGAACAGCGGGCGCAGGAGGAGGGCAGCCAGGTGGTGCGCATCTGCGGAGCGCTCGAGAGCGAGATCGCGCAACTCGAGCCGGAGGAGCGCGAAGAGTTCCTGGCCGATATGGGCCTGGCTGAACCGGGGCTGGACCGGCTTATCCATTCCGCGTATCGGCTGCTTGATCTCATCACCTACTTCACCGCCGGCGTGCAGGAGGTGCGCGCCTGGACGATCCGGCGCGGCACTAAGGCGCCCGGCGCGGCTGGGGTCATCCACTCTGATTTTGAGAAAGGCTTTATCAAGGCGGACTGCTACGCATCGGACGATCTTTTCGCCTTGAGCAGCGAGCAGGCCGTCAAGGAAAAAGGCCTGCTACGCTCCGAAGGCAAGGAGTACGTCGTGAAGGATGGGGATATTCTGTTTTTCAAGTTCAATGTGTGAAGCACGGTTGTGTCGGCGCCTTCGCTGCGGATCGGCATCTCTTTACAGGTGAACACCAAGTGAACACCTACGGGAGCGGGGCCGAAACGATACGCATCGACCAGTTCGAGTCGACAGGGCCGGAGCGACGGCCAGCGCTCGTACTGCTGCACGGCTCCGGCGGCGCGGTTTCCTACTGGAGCGGGCGTTTTGCGCCGACTCTGGCGCAGTTCGACATGGGGCTGTACGCGCCGCACTACTTCGATAAGACTGGAACCCAGAGGGCCACGGCGGAAACCATCCTGGACGGCCGGCACTTTCCTGCCTGGCTCGCCGCGATTGAGGACGCGGTCGAGTATGTGGCGGCCCGACCGGGCGTCCACCCCGACCGCATCGGCGTGCTGGGCATCCCGCTGGGCGGCTACCTGGCCGTTGCTCTCGGGACCCAGAGCGGAACCCAGCACCGCCGGGTGCGCGCTGTTGTTGAGCTTTCCGGCGGGATGCCGCCCGGGTGGGAAGGCCGCCTGTCGCCCGCAACACCGCCCGTTCTAGTGCTGCATGGCGCGAAGGACACACTTGTGCCGGTGTCGGAAGCCCAAAAGCTCGAAAGCCTGCTGGAACAACACGGTGTGCCCCATCAGGTCGAGATATTTGCGAACGAAACGCACTGGTTTTCGCAGAGCGCCCAGCCCAGATTGCTGATGACCTGTGCCGGATTTCTTTCACGCTACCTCTAAGAACCTGTTCACGATCTTCTGAGTAGGAGGACGAGGAATGCGAGGTGAACCATTTGCAAGCTGGTGTTGAGCTTGCGTTCGCAATTTTTCCAGAGTCTTCGGCACTTATCGAGCCAGGCGAA